>Ga0207667_10002131_pt1 | contig 24808 bp, 18 predicted proteins | sample KBSCornC52_FD_184301 | JGI IMG/M metagenome (GOLD analysis project Ga0207667, IMG submission 184301) | Corn rhizosphere microbial communities from Kellogg Biological Station, Michigan, USA - KBS Corn C5-2 (SPAdes) (version 2) | ecosystem: Host-associated > Plants > Roots > Rhizosphere > Soil ...
CCAGTTCGCACGACTGCGACAGGGCGTTGAAGTAGATCTCCTCGGCGATGCGCGTGGACAGCGCCAATGCCTCGGCCGAATCGAACGGCAGCCGCAGCTTGAAGAACACGTCCTGCAGGCCCATCACCCCGAGTCCGACCGGGCGCCACTTGATGTTGGCGATGCGCGCGGTCTCGATCGGGTAGTAGTTGAGGTCGATCACCCGGTTGAGCTGGCGCACCGCCGTGCGCACGGTGGCGACGAGCTGGTCGAAGTCGAACGCATGGCTCCCATCGGTGGCGCGGACGACGTGCCGCGCCAGGTTCACCGAGCCCAGGTTGCACACCGCCGTCTCGGTCGCCGAACTCACTTCGAGGATCTCGGTGCACAGGTTGGAAAGGTGGATCACGTTTTCCGGTTTGGCCGTCTGGTTGCTGGTGGCGTTGCAGCGATCCTTGAACGTCATCCAGCCGTTGCCGGTCTGCGCCAGCGTGCGCATCATGCGCGCGTACAGCTCGCGTGCCTTCACGGTTTTCATGGCGAGGCCGTCGGCTTCGGCCTTGCGATACGCAACATCGAATGCCTCGCCCCAGCTGTCGACAAAGTGCGGTACCACCTTGGGGTCGAACAATGACCACCCGCCGTCGTTCTCGACCCGGCGCATGAATTCGTCGGGAATCCAGTTCGCGATGTTGAGGTTGTGCGCGCGGCGCGCGTCGTCGCCCGTGTTGTCGCGCAGTTCCAGGAAATCCTCGATGTCGGCGTGCCACGATTCCAGGTAGACGCAGGCCGCGCCCTTGCGCTTGCCGCCCTGGTTCACCGCGGCGACCGACGCATCCAGCGTCTTCAGCCACGGCAGCAGACCATTCGAGTGGCCGTTGGTGCCGCGGATCAGCGAGCCACGCGAACGTACCCGCGAATAGGCCAGGCCGATGCCGCCGGCGAACTTGCTGAGCTTGGCCACGTCGGCGTACTTGTCGTAGATCGACTCCAGCGAATCGATCGGCGAGTCGAGCAGGTAGCAAGAACTCAACTGCTCGTGCGCGGTGCCGGCGTTGAACAGGGTGGGCGAGCTGGCGATGTATTCCAGCGACGACAGCAAGCGGTACAGTTCGAGCGTCTCGCCGATCTCGCTGCCGCCCAGCGCGCAGGCGATGCGCATGAAGAAATGCTGCGGCGTCTCGATCACGAAGCGCTGCTGCGGATGGCGCAGCAAGTAGCGGTCGTACACCGTGCGCAGGCCGAAGTATTCGAAGCGGCGGGTGGCCAGCGGATCGATCGCGTCGTTGAGCTTGCGTGCGTTGGCGGCCACGAAATCGCGCAGGCGGGCGTTGAGGATGCCCAACTCCGCGCCGCGCGCGATCGACTGCGAGAAGCTCTGGATTTCCTGGCCGCTGACTTCCTTGTCGATGTAGGCGCCGAGCAACCGGGCGGCGAGCTGGCCGTATTCGGGTTCCTCGGCGGTCAGGCCGGCGGCGGTGCGGATGGAAAGCTGGTCGAGTTCCTGGGTGGTGGCGCCGTCGTACAGGCCCCCGATGGTCTTCAGCGCCACGCGCAGCGGATCAACGCCGTGCAGGCCTTCGGCGCTGCGCGTCACCGCGCGCACGATCTTGTTGACGTCGACGGTTTCCTGGCCGCCGTTGCGCTTGGTCACGCGCATCTGCGCAGGGTTGTGCGGTGGGGTCAGTGCGAACGCGGTTTCGGGTGCGGGCGTTTCGCCGATGGCGGCGGGCGAAGCGGCGCGCGCGACGGTGCGCTCGCCTTCGGTGGTATCGAGGGGTTGCATGGCTGGTGGCTCCCGGCATGGACATCAAACGCCTGCTCCCGCGCGCAGGGCCTGATAGCGATGGATTCCGGAGGCGGCGCGCAAGCCGGGCGCCGGGCGGCGACCTGCTCCACGACGCACTTCCCCGCGGAAGCCGTCACTACGCACCGGGACTTGTTCGTCCCGGTGTGCCGGCAGGTCTTCGGACTTGCGGACATGGATCTGGCGATCCGCCTACTCGCTCCCGCTTCCCAGCCGCCGAGGGCCAGTGCATGTGGGTGCTTTCGTTTCCGCTTTACCGCTGCGGGGCAGTTCCGGATTCACACCGGATTCCCTTTTAAGCCCGACCGATGTCGCATCTGGTCGGGCACCGACGCACACAACATATCGGGTGGCCTGGGCAGGGTCAACCCAACAAGTTGTGCATAAGTCGTGGCGGAGGTCGCTTGCGGCGAGTGCCGGTGCGGGCCGCGGCGGGATTACAGCGCGTCGAGATCCAGCTCGCCGGTGCGGATGCGGATCACCTGTTCCAGCGTGCTGACGAAGATCTTGCCGTCGCCGATCTTGCCGGTGCGGGCGGAGGTCTGGATGGCCTCCAGCACGCGGTCCAGCTGGTCGTCGGCCACGGCCACTTCCAGCTTGATCTTGGGCAGGAAGTCGACCACGTATTCGGCACCGCGATACAGCTCGGTGTGGCCTTTCTGGCGGCCGAAACCTTTCACTTCGGTGACCGTGATGCCCTGCACGCCGACTTCGGCCAGCGCTTCACGCACGTCGTCCAGCTTGAATGGCTTGATGATCGCCACGACCAGCTTCATGGGTGGTTCCTTGAAAGGCATCGGTTATGCCGAAGGTGCATTTTGCCTGTCCGGCGGGGCATTGTCGCACTGAGAACGGCACGTGTAGGACAATCCCTACAGTTTTTGACGGAGCATACCGATGGCGCGCCCGATTTCCCTTCACCTAGTATTTACCTCGACGAGCTCGAGGCGCTATCCATGATGGATAGGCAGGATATCGACAAGATTGCCCTGCGACTTGTGTCGTTGGTACCGCCAGGGGTGGCACAGGCGCATCAGGATTTGCGAACCAACTTCCAGGACGTTCTGGCGCAGGGACTGCGCCGCCTCGACCTGGTCACCCGCGAAGAATTCGAAGTCCAGTCCCAGGTGCTGGCGCGTACCCGCGCCAAGGTCGACGAATTGGAGCGACGCGTGGCCGAACTGGAGGCCACGGTGGCTGCCCGCGCGGGTCAGTGACAACCACCTCCCGGGAGCCGCCTCCGATCCGTCACCCTCACCCCGAGAACGATCGGAGGCGGTTATTTATTAGCACTGCTGGATGGAGTCGCTTGATGATCGTTTCTGTCAGCGACCCATCCTCCATGCGCCAGCGATCAGCGGCCGCATGAGTCTTGCCGTCACCCTCAGCCGCGCCCAGGAAGGGATCGCCGCACCGCAGGTGATGGTCGAGGTACACCTTTCCGGCGGCTTGCCGTGCACCAATATCGTCGGCCTGCCCGAGGCCGCGGTGCGCGAGGCGCGCGATCGCGTGCGCGTGGCGATCCAGAACACCGCCTTCGAATACCCCGGCCGTCGCGTCACCGTGAACCTGGCACCGGCCGAGTTGCCCAAGGATGGCGGCCGTTTCGACCTGCCGATCGCGCTGGGCATCCTCGCCGCCAGCGGCCAGGTGCCGCGTGAGAAACTGGATGACTGCGAGTTCCTCGGCGAGCTGGCGCTGACCGGTTCGCTGCGCAGCGTCTCCGGTGTGCTGCCGGCGCTGTTGCGCGCGCGCGCGCGCGGGCGCCGCGTGGTGGTGCCGCTCGAGAATGCCGCCGAAGCGGCGCTGGTGCCGGACGTCGACGTGCGCGTGGCCGACACCCTGGCTGAAGTGTGCGGCTGGTTGCGCGGTGCGCACGAGCTGTCGATGCCGGTCGGCATTCCCAGCAACGGCGGCGCCGACGACGGGCCGGATCTGGCCGACGTGCGCGGCCAGTTGCAGGCGCGGCGCGCGCTGGAGATCACCGCCGTCGGGGGCCATCACCTCTTGCTGGTGGGGCCGCCGGGCACCGGCAAGACCATGCTGGCCGAGCGCCTGCCCGGCATCCTGCCGCCGCTGTCGGAATCGGAGGCGCTGGAAACCTGCGCCGTGCTGTCGGTGGCCGGGCAGGTGACCGACCTGGCGCGCTGGCGCCGGCGTCCCTTTCGCGCGCCGCACCACACCGCGTCGGCGGTGGCGCTGGTCGGCGGCGGTTCGTATCCGCGCCCGGGCGAGATCTCGCTGGCGCACAACGGCGTGCTGTTCCTGGACGAGCTGCCCGAGTTCAGCCGGCACGTGCTGGAAGTGCTGCGTGAGCCGATGGAATCCGGCCACATCATGATTTCGCGGGCGGCGCGGCAGTCGACCTTTCCCGCCCAGTTCCAGCTGGTCGCGGCGATGAATCCCTGTCCGTGCGGCTACGCCGGCGATCCGCGCTGCCAGTGCACGCCGGACCAGATCCAGCGCTACCGCGCGCGCATCTCCGGGCCGCTGCTCGATCGCATCGACCTGTGCGTGGAGGTGCCGCCGGTGCCACTGGCAGAGCTGGGCACGCCACGCCATGAACGCGACGAGGATTCCGCCACGGTGCGCGCGCGCGTACTCAAGGCGCGCCGGCAATCGCTGATGCGCGCAGGCCGGCCGAACGCCGAGATCAGCACGCGCGAGCTGGAGCGTGACTGCGCGCTGGGCCCTGCCGAGCGGCGCTGGTTCGAGAGTGCACTGGAGCGGTTGGGCCTGTCGGCACGCGCCTACCATCGCGTGCTGCGGGTGGCCCGCACGATCGCCGACCTCGACGGCGGCGCCGCCCTGCTGGAGCGCGAACACCTGGCCGAGGCGCTGCAATACCGCCGCTTCTGAGTTTCGCCTGCCGGCTGGACGTCTCCACCGGTGCATGCTTCGATAGCGGCCTGATCCCTCCAAGGACTGCGATGACTATCGAGCTGGGCCTGATGCTCGCCGGCATGCTGATGATCGGCTTCCTGGCGCAGTGGCTGGCATGGCGGGTCAAGCTGCCGGCGATCCTGTTCCTGCTGCTGGCGGGCATCGTGCTGGGTCCGGTCGGCGGCGTGCTCGATCCGGACAAGCTGCTCGGCGAGCTGCTGTTCCCGAGCGTGTCGCTGGCGGTGGCGCTGATCCTGTTCGAGGGCAGCCTGACCCTGCGTTTCCACGAGTTGCCGGGGATCGGCAAGGCGGTGCGCGGGCTGGTCAGCTATGGTGCGGTGGCCTCGTTGCTGCTGCTGGCGCTGGCCGCGCATCTCGTCGCCGGCCTGGCCTGGCCGATCGCGCTGCTGTTCGGCGCGCTGGCCTGCGTGACCGGGCCGACGGTGATCGCGCCGATGCTGCGCACCTTGCGCCCGAATGCGCGCATCGCCAACACGCTGCGCTGGGAAGGCATCGTGATCGATCCGCTGGGCGCGCTGTTCGCGGTGCTGATCTACGAGGCGATCGTGTCGCGCCAGGAAGGCCACACCATCGGCATCTTCGTGGCGACGATCGGCTGCGGGGCGGTGATCGGAGCGCTGTCCGCCTGGCTGATGGCGTTCTTCCTGCGCCGCCAGATGATCCCCGAGTACCTGCAGAACTACGCCGTGCTGGCCGCGGTGCTGCTCGCCTTCAGCATATCCAACACGATCACCCACGAGTCGGGGCTGCTGGCGGTGACGATCATGGGTATCGCGCTGGGCAATCTGCGTGGCGTGCACATCGACGACATCCTCGATTTCAAGGAAAGCCTCACCACGGTGCTCGTGTCGTTGTTGTTCATCCTGCTGGCGGCACGGCTGCGCTGGCCGCTGCCGGACGGCATGCTGGGCGCGGGCATCGCCCTGTTCGTGATCGCGCAGCTGGTGGTGCGGCCGCTGACTGTGGCGATCTCGAGTTTCGGCAGCGGGTTGAATTGGCGCGAGCGTACGCTGATCGGCTGGGTGGCGCCGCGCGGCATCGTGGCGGCGTCGGTATCGGCACTGTTCGCGCTGCGCCTGGACGCGCTCGGCGTGGCCGGTGCCGAGGCGCTGGTGCCGCTGGTGTTCACCCTGATCATCGGCACGGTGATCCTGCAGAGCGCCACCGCGCGGCCGCTGGCGATCTGGCTGAAGGTGGCCGAGCCGGAGCCGCGTGGCGTGCTGATCTTCGGCTCGGACCAGGTCGCCCGCGCGATCGGCAAGGCACTGGACGAGGCCGGTTTCCGCGTGGTGCTGGCCGACGACGACTGGGACGGCATCCGCCAGGCGCGGATGGATGGATTGGCCACGTTCTTCGGCAACCCGGCGTCGCCGCATGCCGAACGCCACCTCGACCTCACCGGCATCGGCCGGCTGCTGGCGGTCTCCACCCACCGCGAGCGCAACTCGCTGGCCTGCGTGCACTACCGGCAGGAGTTCGGGCGCGCGAAGGTGTATCGGCTGCGCAACCTGACCCCACAGGAAAACACCGACCGCGCGGCGCTGGCCGGCAGCCTGCTGGCGCCACCGCTGTTCGACGAGGAGATGACCCACGGGCGCTTCGCCGAGATGATGCGTGACGGCTGGCGGATAAAGACGACCCGGCTCAGCAGCACCTTCGACTGGCCGCACTTCATCGAACAGTACGGCTCGAACAGCGTGCTGATGTTCGGCGTGGAAGAGAAGGGCGCGTTGCGCGTGGCTTCGGCCAAGCGCGAGCTGGAGCCGAAGCCGGGCTGGACGGTGATCGCGCTGGTGCCGCCGATGGGGGCGTAGGAGCGCACCCTGTGCGCGATGCTCTTCTTAATCATGAAGAGCATCGCGCACAGGGGCTGTGTGCTTACGCGGCCGAGGCCTGCTTGAACTGTGCTTCTTCGGTCGAGCCCTTCAGCGCGGTGGTCGAGGACTGGCCCTGCTGGATCGCCTGGGTCACCTGGTCGAAGTAGCCGGTGCCCACTTCGCGCTGGTGCTTCACCGCGGTGAAGCCGCGGTCGGCGGCGGCGAATTCCTTTTCCTGCAGTTCCACGAACGCGCTCATCTGGCGGCGAGCGTAGCCGTGCGCCAGGTCGAACATGCCGTAGTTGAGGCTGTGGAAGCCGGCCAGGGTGATGAACTGGAACTTGTAGCCCATCGCACCCAGCTCCTTCTGGAAGTTGGCGATGGTGGCGTCGTCCAGGTTCTTCTTCCAGTTGAAGCTGGGCGAGCAGTTGTAGGCCAGCATCTTGCCGGGGAATTTCGCGTGGATCGCCTCGGCGAAGCGGCGCGCGTCGTCCAGGTTCGGCTTGCTGGTTTCGCACCAGATCAGGTCGGCGTACGGCGCATAGGCGAGGCCGCGGCTGATCGCCTGATCCAGCCCCGGGCGCACGCGGTAGAAGCCTTCGACGGTGCGCTCGCCGGTGATGAAGGCCCTGTCGTTTGCGTCGATGTCCGAGGTGAGCAGGTCGGCGGCGTCGGCGTCGGTGCGCGCCACCAGCAGGGTCGGCACGCCGGCGACGTCGGCAGCCAGGCGCGCGGCGTTCAACTTGTCGACCGCCTCGCGGGTCGGCACCAGCACCTTGCCGCCCATGTGGCCGCACTTTTTCACCGAGGCCAGCTGATCCTCGAAGTGCACGCCGGCGGCGCCGGCCTCGATCATCGCCTTCATCAGCTCGAACGCGTTCAGCACGCCGCCGAAGCCGGCCTCGGCGTCGGCCACGATCGGCACCAGCCAGTCGCAGTCGTCCTTGCCTTCGGCGTGGTGCAATTGGTCGGCGCGCAGCAGGGTGTTGTTGATCCGCTTGACCACCAGCGGCACCGAGTTGGCCGGGTACAGCGACTGGTCGGGATACATCTCGCCGGCCACGTTGGCGTCGGCGGCGACTTGCCAGCCGCTCAGGTAGATCGCCTGCAGGCCGGCCTTGACCTGCTGCATCGCCTGATTGCCGGTGAGCGCGCCGAGCGCATTGACGAAGTCCTCCTGGTGCAGCGATTTCCACAGCCGCTCGGCGCCGCGACGGGCCAGCGAATGCTCGACCGCGACGGTGCCACGCAGGCGCACCACGTCCTCGGCGGAGTAGTTGCGCTGCACGCCGGTCCAGCGCGGGTTGTTGTTCCAGTCCAGGGTGATCTGTTCGGCGGTGGGCAGGGTGGTCTTCATGGCGTGGCTCCGTAGCGAAGGTCTGGATGACTCGGTTCGAGCAGATCAGGCGAGCTGGTCGTAGGCGGGCAGGGTGAGGAAGTCGCCGAGCTGCTCGGCGTGGGTCATTGCGCCGAGCAGTGCGGCGGCATCGTCGGCGCGGGCGGCACCGGGGTGTTGACTGTCGCGCAGGCGATGGGCATGCGCGGCGACCGCGTGATCGAACAACGCAAAGTCGATCGGGGCGTGGTCGGGGAACTGCAGATCACCGTGATGCAGCCACTGCCACAACTGCGCGCGGGCGATCTCGGCGGTGGCGGCGTCCTCCATCAGGTGGTGGATGGGCACGCAGCCGAGGCCGTCCAGCCAGGCGGCGGTGTAGCGCAGGCAGACCTCGACGTTGTTGTCGAAACCGGCGCGGCTGATCGTGCCGTTCGGTGCGGCGAGCAACTGTTCGCGGGTCGCCTGCACGTCCTTGCGCAGTACATGCAACTGGTTCGGCGCGGGCATGTACCGGTCGAAGATGTCCTGCGCCACCGGCACCAGCGCCGGGTGCGCGACCCAGGTGCCGTCGTGGCCGGCCTGCACTTCGCGCAGCTTGTCGGCACGCACCTTGGCCAGCGCCGCCTCGTTCGCCGCGTCGTCGCCCTTGATCGGGATCTGCGCGGCCATGCCGCCCATCGCGAACGCACCGCGGCGATGGCAGGTCTGGATCAGCAGCTCGGAATAGGCCTTCAGGAACGGCGCGGTCATCTGCACCTGGCCGCGCTCCGGCAGCAGGCGATCGCGATGGCAGCGCAGGGTTTTCAGGTACGAGAAGATGTAGTCCCAGCGGCCGCAGTTGAGGCCGACCGCGCGGCGGCGCAGCGCATGCAGGATTTCGTGCATCTGGAACGCTGCCGGCAGTGTCTCGATCAGCACGGTGGCTTTCATCGTGCCGACCGGCAGTTGCAACTCGTCCTCCGCCGAGGCCATCACCGCGTCCCACAGCGCGGCTTCCTCCATGGCCTCGAGTTTCGGCAGATAGAAGTACGGGCCGCGGTCGCGGCGGTGCAGCGCGCGGGCGTTGTGGAATACGAACAGGCCGAAGTCGACCAGTGCGCCGGCCATCGGCTCGCCGTCCACGCTGAAGAACTTGTCGTGCAGGTGCCAGCCGCGCGGACGCACCACCAGCACGGCGGGTTTGTCGTTGACGCGATAGCTCCTGCCCTCCGGCGAGGTGAACGCGATGGTGCCGTTCACCGTGTCGCGCAAATTGACCTGGCCGTCGAGCTGGTTCGCGAAGGTGGGCGCCGAGGAATCCTCGAAGTCGGCCATGAACACCTTCGCGCCGGAGTTCAGCGCGTTGATGATCATCTTGCGCTCGACCGGGCCGGTGATCTCGACGCGGCGGTCCTGCAGCGCGGCCGGGATCGGCGCCACGCTCCACTCGGATTCGCGGATGGCCAGCGTGTCGGCGCGGAAATCTGGCAGGCCGCCGGCGTCATAACCCGCCTGGCGCTCACGTCGGGCTTGCAGCAGGCGCTGCCGGGTGGCGTCGAAGCGGCGCTGCAGCCGGGCCAGGAAACCCAATGCCGCGGAGGTCAGGATGCTTTCGTAACCGGCGAGGTCGGCGTGGATCTCGATGCTGCCGGTATCGAGTCGTTCCTGCGGTACTGCCATGGGAGTCGCTCCGTGTCGTGGATGACTCGAAGCTAGGGAAGAATCATGTATTTGACAAAGTGAATGTTTCAATCATTACTATGAGCATAGCCAATGCTTATTCCAACTGATTGAATGAATACGATGAAAAGGCCTGGCGATACGCTGAACAAGCCGAAGAAATCGCGCCGCAACGCAACGAAAAAGCGTGCCGTCGGCGAGCATGCCGACGAAGCAGGCGGTCGCTTCTATTACAAGGGCAATCGTCACAAGCAACTGCGCGCGTTTGTCAGCGTGGTGAAGCTTGGCACGCTGACCCGCGCCGCCGAGGCGCTGTACCTGTCGCAACCCACGATCAGCCTGCAGTTGCAGGCGCTGGAACGGGAACTCGGGATGAGCCTGCTCGAACGCCGGCGCCGGCGCATCAACCTCACCGACGCGGGCGAGGCGCTGTACGAGCTGGCGCGGCCGCTGGTCGAGGGCTGGGACACGCTGGATCGCGACTTCCAGGCCAAGGTAAAGGGCTTGCAGGCCGGCCGGCTGACCATCGCCGCCGGCACCTCGACCATCCAGTACCTGCTGCCCGAGCTGGTGCGCCGCTATCGCGAGCGCTTCCCCGCGGTGCAATTGCAGCTGGCCAACGTCACCGGCAAGGACGGCCTGGCCTTGCTGCGTGCCGACGATGCCGACTTCGCGGTCGGCTCGATGCTCGACGTGCCGAACGACATCGCGTGGGCACCGGTGCACCACTACGACCCGATGCTGATCATGCCGCCGGACCATCCGCTGGCCGCGAAGGACAAGATCACGCTGGAGGATATTTCGCCCTACGGCCTGATCCTGCCGCCGCAACGGCTGTCCACTTACCGGCTGGTCGACCTGGTGTTCCAGCAGCAGCAGGTGCCGTACCACGTGGCGATCGAGGTCGGCGGCTGGGACGTGATCAAGGAGTACGTGGCGATGGGCATGGGCATCTCGGTGGTCACCGGCATCTGCATCACCGCGGCCGACCGGAGCCGCCTGGCCGTGCGCAACATGAAACAGTTCTTCCCGCAGCGCAGTTACGGCGTGGTGATGCGCAAGGGCAAGTTCCTCAGCGCCGAGGCGCGCGCCTTCATCGACCTGATCCGCCCGGGCCTGTTGACCCATCGCGACTACGACGAGTCGGGACACTCGGCACGCTGAGTTGCGGCCGTGCCCGCCGGGGTCAGTGCGCCGCCTTCGCGATCAACGCATCCAGATGCATCGCCCGGGCGAGCGCGACCGAACCGTCGTACGACAAGTGTCCCTCGTCGCGGTACAGCAGGGTGCCGTCGAGGTCGGTACGGCATCGCCTGTCGTCGCACAGGAACGGATCGAACGACACCACCTCGACATCGGCCCGTGCGTGAACCTGCTGCAGGAACGCGAAGACCTCACGCTTGCTGGCATGGTATCGCGCCAGCGGGATGTTGCAGTCGATGAGCCGGCCGAACAGCGTGCGGCTGCGCGCCTTGCGTTCCAGGCAATGGGTGTAGTCGAAGCCGGTGCTCGGCGGTGGCGCCACGATGACCACGCGCCGGCCCAGCGCCCGGATCCGGGCGATCGTGGCGACCAGCGTCTCCAGCGCGGTCCCGGCATCCGGCTGTTCCACCCGCACTTGCCCGTCGACCACATGCAGCATGCGCCGCGCCGGGTCGAAGTACTCGTAGAACGGACTGGACAGCACCACGGTGCGGATCTCCGGATGCGCGGCGAGGTACGTGATCACCGAGTCGTTGAAGCTCAGGCAGCGCTCGGCGAACTCGCGGGTGTATCTCCCGTAGACTTGGGCCAGCCCCGGCAGCGGACCACAGGCGCTCTTGGTGGCCTGCAATATGCCGCCCGGCATCGTCGCCGCCAGTCCGGGCACCAGGTGCATGGCGAAGGAATCGCCCCAGAGCATGGTCGCCGGGTGCGCCGCGTTGCTGCAGCGCATGGTGTATTCCAGGTGTTGGTAGGCTTCGCAGACCTTGTCGAAGCCGACGTTGTCGCGGCGCAGCCAGGCGTAGTCGATGGCCGGTCCGCGTATCTCGTGGGTGCCGGTGCGCGCGGCGAGGGTGAGCGGCACCAGTGCCAGGCACAGTGAAACGGCGAGTGCGGCCAGCGACCAGTGCCGTGGCGAGCGCAGCTCGAGCCGACGCACCGGCAGTTCCACGCCGCGGTACAGGGCGAAGCCCAGCAGCAGTGCCAGCGCGACCGCACCGGCCAGCACTTGCGGAGCCGGCGTGCCGAAGGACGGGTCGCCGGCATAGACGTTGTTGAGCAGGGCGAAGACCGGCCAGTGCACCAGGTACAGCGAGTAAGAAGCATCGCCGACAGCGGCCAGCGCGTTCGGGATCGGGCGGTCCTGCAGTTCGTCGTGCCGGCGCAGGATCACCACCAGCGTCGCCACGCAGACGATCGCGATGTTGGCGAAGTTGGGTGCGGGCAGCGGCCAGATCGGGATCACGAACAGCGCCGCCAGCGCCGGCAGGAACAGCAGCGACACCGCGCGCCGCCACCGCGGACCCTGCGCACCAGCCAGCGCCGCGAGCGAGCCGATCGCCAGTTCCCAGGCGCGCGTGGGCAGCAGGTAGAACGCCGCATCGGGCCGCGAGTAGGTCAGCGCGACGCACAGCGCGAAGCTGGTGGCCAGCACCACCAGGCTGCCGGCGAACCACCAGCGTCGCGGCACCAGCAGCAGCGCCGCGGGCAGCAGCAGGTAGTACTGCTCCTCGACCGCCAGCGACCAGACGTGCAGCAGCGGCTTGAGTGCCGCGGTGCCCGCGAAGTAGCCGGTCTGCTGCAACAGCACGAAGTTGCCGGTGAAGCTCACCGCGCCAGCGAGTTGCCGGGTGAAATCCTGCCACTCGCTGGCATCGAGCAGGAAGAACGCGGCTGCCGCGGTCACCGCGAAGGTGACGTACGCGGCCGGCAGCAGGCGCTTGGCGCGGCGGAAGTAGAACGTGGCGAAGCGGAACCGGCCGTGGCCGATGTCCCTGGCCAGCATGTCCGTGATCAGGAAGCCGGAAATCACGAAGAAGATGTCGACGCCCAGCCAGCCGGCGCCGATGAAGCCGGCGCGGGCGTGCTGCAGGATCACCAGCAGCACCGCCAAACCGCGCAAGGCCTGGATGTCGGTGCGGAACGGCTTCTTGCCCGGAGCCACTCGCATCCGCCGGCAGCTCCGTCAGAACCGGCGGGTCAGGGTGAGCCCCCAGGTGCGGCCCTCGTACGCGCCGGTATTCAGCACCCGCTCGCTGTAGCCGGCGTTCACGCTCAACTGCCACGGCGAGAAGATGCCGACGACCAGCGATGCGTTGATGTCGTTGGCACGGCGCCATGAAGTGAAGGTCTCGTCGCGCTGCCGGCCCAGACCGGCCTGGATCGACAGCCCGGCGTTCTCGCCCAGCCCGACATAGCTGAAGACGGTCAGCGCGTAGCGTCGATAGCTGTCCGGCGCGTAGTAGCCGTGGCCGGGATTCTCGTCGAACGACAGATGCTGCGCGATCGCGCCGAGGTCGAGCATGAAACCCGGCTTGCGCACCACCGCACGGCGCAGCGCGGCATCCCAGCCCACGCTGGCGTTGCTGTCGCTGTAGTGGTTGCGGCGCAGCCACAGGTCGCCGGTCCAGTTGAAGTCCGGTGTCCACTGCGCATGCCCGGCGATGCCGGTTCGATCCAGCCCCAGCGATACCGAGCGCGGCGAGGCGGCGAGACGGTCGTGGTCGGCCAGCAGGTCGATCCGGAAGCTGTCGCTGAAGCGCTGGTCGAGGCCCAGCCGCCACGGAGTCAGGCCATCGCCATCGATGGAGGAATGGCCCACCGCGGCGCTCAGTTCGGTATACAGCGAGGGCGCGTAGCGCACCCCGAACAGTCCGCGGTTCTCGGCGATCGAGCGGCCGCCGGCAACGCTGGCGAAGGGGCTGGCCAGCGGCGAGCGATAGTCCCAGCGCCCCAGTTCCAGCGTCCAGCGCAAGGCCTCGCCCTGCGCCAGCTCGGCGCGCAGCGTCGGTTGCGAGCTCACCAGGTCGTCCGAATCGGAGCCGCGCTGGTAGCCCAGCGCAACGAAGGAATCGGCGTGGATGCGCACCGAACGCTCCAGGTCGCGCGCATCCTTGCCGTCCGGCCTGGCGCGTTTGACCGCTTCGACATAAGGCAGTGCTTCGCGTGGTCGCGCGGATTGCCGCAAGGCGATGGCCTGGGTGTAGTTGGGCAGCAGGCCGTCCGGATCGGCGGCCAGCGGCGCCGCGTTGACCTGCTGCGCCGCGCGGATCCAGCCGCCCCAGGCCAGCACCGACGCGAGCACGACCTGGCCCTCGCTACTGCGGGTGGCTTCCGGATGGGCGTCCAGCACGCGCTTGGCGCCGGCATAGTCGCCATTCCAGGTCAGGTAGCGCGCCAGGTCGAGTACGGCGGTCTGGTCGCCGGGGTGCTGCGCCACGTACACGCGCATCGTGCGCGTGGCGGCATTGGTGTGGCCCGACCACATCAGGTTTCGCGCCTGCGTGTCCAGGGGCTGCATGGCGGGGGTCTGCGCCCATGCGCCGGCTGGCGCCGCCAGCAGCGCGCCGAGGAGACAGGCGAGGGGTTTCATTTGCGCCATTTGCGGTTCCCCGTAATCCACAGGTCGATGGCGAACTGGCCGATCGTGCGGATCTCGGTCAGCATCAGGAAGTAGCGCAGCGGCGTCACCAGCAGGCCCTTGCCCAGCACCTTCCAGCGCTCGCCGCGGGAGATCACGGTCAGCACGATCAGCGACAGCGCCGATTCCGCCAGCAGGGTGATCAGCAGCGGTTCCCACCAGCGCAGCAGGGCCATCACGATCAGCGCGGTGGGGAAGCCGATCTTCTCGATCGCGGACATGAAGATGATCCAGCCCAGCGGACGTCCGTAACGCTTCGTGACTTCCTCGCCGAAGGCCTGCCGGTACGGCTCCTGGATCTTGCGCATCTCCTGGATGTGCTGTCCGTACTCGCCTTGCTTTTCGTCACGGCGCCGGCGCATGCGTGCGAACGCCTTGAACGGGCTGCGCACCAGCGCATCGAAGTAGTAGCAACTCTGCAGGAATGAAGACGACCACAGCGAGACCTGGCGCGGCAGCTGCGTGGCCAGCGGCTCTTCCGAGCGTGCCGTCACGTCCAGCAGCTGGGTGTTGCGGTAGCCCTGATTGATCAGGGCGAAGCCGATGAAGATGTCTTCGGAGTTGGTCAGGTTGTCGCCGAACTGCGGCTCGTAGCGATCGAACAGGTCCTTGACGTATTCGCGGCGGTAAGCCACCGCGCAACCCACCGGGTTGGTGATGCCGCCGAAGAACACCACCTGGCCGTGGAACACAAAGCCCTGCAGGAAGCGGTACAGGCAATCGCGGTAGATGTTGGTCAGGCCCCACCACATCAGCTGCAGCCGGCTGCGCGCGGCCTTGGGGTCGACGAACGGCGCGCCGGCCAGCACCGCGGCGTATTCCGGCGTTTCGGCCAGGGTGCGGCGGTCCACCAGGCGCATCGGCAGCACGCGGCCGCAGACCGAGGCGATACCGGCGCCCTTGTAGAGTTCCTCGACGCAGCGGGCGATGTAGTCGGGCGACTCCAGGAAGGTGTCGCCGTCGAGGATGAACTCCACGTCCGCGTCGAATTCGCGCGCCTGGCGCTTGATCGTGGGCGTCTTGCCGATCGACGACTGGCGCCGGATCACCTGGACATCGAGCCCCAGCCGCTGCGCCACCTGCTCGGCGCAGCTGGCCGTGGCATCCGTGCTGCCGTCGTCGACCACGATGATATTGCGCGGCTTCAGCGTCTGCCGCGCTACCGAGACCAGGCAGTGGGTGATGTTCTCCGCCTCGCGGTAGGCCGGGATGACCACGTCCACCACGGCCGCGCGCCAGTCGTGGGTGGGGGTCGGTACGGTCCGGTCCGGACCACGCAGCAATCCAATGACGCTGAGCAGCGCGTTAGGACTGATGACAAACCAAGGGGCGGTGGCCATGTTCGGTCCCTGTGAGGGCGATGCGTCGTTCGCGGATGAGCTCGTCGAGCGTGTCTTCCAGCGTGTAGCGGTGCTGGAAATCGGTGAGCGTGCGCAACCGGATCAGGTCCGGCCGGCGCCGCTGGATGTCTTCGAAATCCTCGCCGTAGGCCTGCAGGTACGGCACGTGGCTGATCGGCGAGTCGCTGTCGGCACGCTCGCGGATCAGCTCGGCCAGTGCGTTCATGCTGATCTCGCGGTCGTTGCCGACGTTCGCCACCAGCGCGTCGCCGCCCTCGCGCGAAGCGAGCAGGTCGAGCGCGCGCACGTTGTCGCGCGCATCGCAGAACGAACGCGTCTGCTCGCCGTCGCCGTACACCGTGATCGGCTCGCCGCGTACCGCCTGTTCCACGAAACGCGGCACGACCATGCCGTAGCGTCCGGTCTGGCGCGGCCCGATGGTGTTGAAGAAACGCGCCACCACCACCGGGATGCCGAACTTCTGCGAGTAGGACAGGGCCAGCGCCTCGTCGGCGATCTTGCTGACCGAATAGTTCCAGCGGGTGCCCGCCCGGGTGGACACGCTGAGGTCCATGTCCTCGGTCAGCAGTTCCGCATGGCGGTGGCCGTAGACCTCGGAGCTGGAGGCGACCACCACCTGCGGTTGCCAACCACTGGCGGCGATGGTGCGGAACAACCGTTCGCAGGCGGCGATGTTGGTGGCGAGCACGCGCGTCGGTTCGGCGATCACGCGGTACACGCCGACCACGGCGGCGAGATGATAGACGCGGTCTGCCCAGGCGGCGGCCTGCTGCAGCAGTGGCCAGGTGAGCATGTCCGCCTCGTCGAAGCGGAAGTTCGGCGACGCCTCGAAAGGCGCCAGGTTGGCGCGCAAGCCGGTCGACAAGTCGTCCACCACATGGACCTTGTCCCCTTGCGCGAGGTGCAGCGCTACCAAATGGGAGCCGATAAAACCGGCCCCGCCCGTAATTAATACGTGCATGTTCGGATTCCCCTAGTGCATGCCTGCGCCCTGTTACGGGTCGCAATTCATAATGTGATATGTATCACATTTCCAGTACATATTGACAAGCACGTGCCGTGCCAAGGGGAAAATCTATGCTAGGTGCGGATTTGCCCCCGGCATATTGTCTTGCAGTCGCCGGGAAGGGAGAACGGGAGGGCTCAAACGGGTCAGGAAAGGACAAAGAATGTCGCTGGCCGGGGCATCTCACCATCGTCACGGGTACGGTCCAACCGCTGCGGCGCAATACGGGCCCCGACCTCATGCGGGAATTCGGTGGACGCGGGCGATCCGGCCGGCCCCGGTTTGCGAGTGGCCGGTGGGTGTACGAGGCCCGGAGGTGAAAGCGCAGGAGCGGGTCAGACGTCGCGGTGCTTGCCCTTGAACGGCGCGTAGAACGCGCGCAGGCGGACGAGGTCAGCATCCATGTCGGCGCTGGTGTCGAACAGCGGGCCGAGCTGGATGGTCTTGTCGGGATAATGGAACGCGACCGGGAAGATCGGCACGCCGGCGTCGTGGGCGATGCGCCAGAAGCCGCTCTTCCAGCGCTGCACTGGCTTGCGTGTACCTTCCGGCGCGATGCCCAGCCACAGCCGGTCGCGCTGGCGGAACTGGTCGATCATCTGCTCGACCACGCCCTTGGCGGCGCCACGGTCGATCGGCATGCCGCCAAGCCGGCGCAGCAGGCCGCCGAGCGGCCAGAAAAACAGCTCCTGCTTGCCCATGAAGTGCACGTCGGCACCGATCGCCACCTTGATCAGCAGGCCCCATACGCCGTCCCACCAGGACGAGTGCGGCGCGGCGATGAGCACCAGTTTCGGCGTATCGGGAAATGCGCCGACCAGGCTCCAGCCGGCCATGCGCAGCACGGCTCGGCAGGTGCGGCGTTGCCATCCGTCGCGCAGTTGCGGCATCTGCAACGGCAGCTGGGCGGGAGTCGGGAGATGGCCCTTCATTCGAGCTCCGGTTTGCGCGAACGGGTCTGCTTGATCCGGCCGCGCTGCTGCTTGCCGACCAGCCGACGCTCCTTCGAAGCGCGGGTGGGTTTGGTGGCGACACGTTTCTTCGGCGGCACCAGCACGCCGCGGATGATCTCGGCCAGCCGTTCGCGCACGTCGTCGCGGTTGCGCGCCTGGTCGCGGAAGCGGCGGCCCTGGATCACCAGCACGCCTTCGGCGGTGAGCCGGCGATCACGCCGCGCCAGCAGGCGCGCGCGGATTTCCTCCGGCAGCGACGGTGAGTTGACCACGTCGAAACGCAGCTCCACCGCACTCTCGGTGCGGTTCACGTGCTGCCCGCCCGGGCCGTCAGCGCGCAGGAAGCGTTCGACCAGTTCGGATTCGGGCAGGGAGAGGGTGCGGCTGATGGTCAGCATGCGGGGAGTGTAGAGGGCCAGAAGTGAGTAGGTGAAGCGAGGAGCGGGAAGTGAGAGAAAAACGGCCGTGCGTCCGGACCCTGCTTCCCCTCACTTTTCACTCCTCTTCACTCACTCCCGGCAATGCCCAGCCGAAGCGTCGAAGCAGCCCGACATACACGTCGTCCAGCGGCGCCTCGATCTCCATCGCGGCACCCGTGACCGGATGCGCGAAACGCAACCGCCATGCGTGCAGCAGCATCCGGTGGCAGCCGAAGTGCTGCTTGTACAGCCGGTTGTGGTCGCCGCGACCGTGCTGGCAGTCGCCGATCACCGGGTGATGGATGTGCGCCAGGTGCTTGCGGATCTGGCGGAAGCGGCCGCTCTCCGGCTCGGCCAGCAGCAATGCGTAACGCTGCTGCGGATACCGGCCCAGCGCGATCGGCACCTCGGTCGTGGCCAGCCGCCGGTAGTGCGTGCGTGCCTCGCGGCGCGGGCCGGTTTCGCGCGAACCGGGCAACGGGTAGTCGACCACGCCTTCCGCCGGCTCCGGCCAGCCGCGCACCACCACCAGGTACTGCTTGTGCAGCGCGCGGCCCATGAACTGTTCGCCCAGCGCGGCGGCGACCGCCTTGCTGCGCGCGACCAGCAGCACGCCGCTGGTGGCGCGATCGAGCCGGTGCGCCAGGTACACGCTGTCGCCGACCTGCTCGCGCAGCAGGTCGATCAGGAACTCTTCGGCGTTGCCCACCATCTTCGAACGATGCACGGCCAGACCGGCGGGCTTGTTCACCGCGATCAGTGCGTCGTCCTGGTAGAGAATCCCGATCATGGTTTGGTTCTGTGCAGGAGCGCGCCTGGTGCGCTCCTGCAGGTCAGCGTGAGCGCGGCCAGCCGAGCGCGAAAGCCAGCAGCCCGGCGATGCCGACGCACAGCGGCGGCCAGATGCCGTGTTGCGGCGCCGATGTCCACAGCAGGGCCGCCCCGATCAACAGTGCGCCGCCGAGCAGGCTGCAGGCGAGCAGCCTGTGCTGGCGCTCGGCGTTGTCGTGCATCAGCTTGAGTGCCGCCGGGTCGCTCAGCGCGCGCTGTTCGCCGCGGCCGATCTGACGCAACGCCTCGCGTACCAGCTCGGGAAATTCCGGCGCGTGGTGCAGCCATTCGGGCAGCCGCTTGCGCACATCACGCAGGGTGCGCAGCGGGCTGTAGCGTTCGCGCAGGATGCGCTTGAGCACCGGGTGCGCGACCGCCCAGATGTCGATCTCCGGATCGAGCATGCGGCCGACGCCCTCGATGTTGAGCAGGGTCTTCTGCAGCAGGATCAGCTGCGGCTGCAGGGTCAGCTCGAAGCGGCGCGCGGTCTGGAACAGCTTCACCACCAGCTCGGCCAGCGAGATCTGCGACAGCGGGCGGGTGAAGTACGGTTCGCACACCGTGCGCACCGCGGCTTCCAGTTCGTCCAGCCGCACGTTGGCGGGCATCCAGCCGGCGGCCACGTGCAGTTGCGCGATGCGTGCGTAATCACGCTCGAACAGCGCGATGAAGTTCTGCGCCAGCCAGTACTGGTCGGCCTCGGGCAGCGAACCCATGATGCCGAAATCCAGTGCGATGAAACGCGGCTCGCCGGTGCGCGTGGGGTCGACCCAGATGTTGCCGGGGTGCGCGTCGGCGTGGAAGAAATTGTCGCGAAACACCTGTTCGTAGAACACCCGCACGCCCTTGGCCGCGAGCGCCTTGCGGTCCAGGCCGGCGGCGTCGATCGCAGCGATGTCGTCGCTGCTGATGCCGTGCACGCGCTCCAGGGTCAGCACGCGCGCGCTGGTCAGCTCCCAATGCACGGCCGGCACGTAGAGATCCACGCCGCTGTCGAAGTTGCGCTTGAGCAGGCTGGCGCTGGCGCCTTCGCGCTGCAGGTCCAGTTCGTTCTCCAGCATCTTCTCGACTTCGGCGACGACGTCCAGCGGGCGGATCTTGTCGGCGTTCGGATGCCAGCGCTGGGCCAGCTCGCCGAGCGAGCGCAGCAGCTTCACGTCGCGGGCGATCTGCGCGTCGATGCCGGGACGCAGCACTTTCACGACCACCTCGCGGCCATCGTGCAGGGTGGCGGCATGCACTTGTGCGATCGAGGCGGACGCCAGCGGTGTTTCGTCGAATTGGGCGTATAGACGGCCAATCGAAAGTTTCAGTTCCTGCTCGACGATTGCGCGCGCCTCGCTGCCCGGGAACGGCGCAACCTGATCCTGCAGCAGGGCGAGTTCGTCGGCGATGTCGGCCGGCACCAGGTCGCGGCGGGTCGACAGCACCTGGCCGGCCTTGACGAAGATCGGCCCCAGTTCGGTCAGTGCATGGCGCAGGCGGGCGCCGCGCGGCAGGCCGTGGATGTCGATGCGCGGGCGCGCCACCAGCGGCCGCAGCAGTTTCAGCGGACGGTACAGGTGGGCGGCGTCGACCAGTTCGTCGAGCCGGTACGCCAGAAGCACCGAGGCGACCCGCAGCAGGCGCGGCACCACTTTCAGCGGCGTCACGCGGCGTTGCCCTGCAGGCGTTGCATCAGCCGTTGCACGCGCGCTTCCAGCCGCTCGCTGCGCTCGCGCACGTCGTCCACGCCATCGAGGAAGCCTTCGATCTCGCCTGGCGCCATCGCCACGCGCGCTTCGTCGCGCAGCCAGTCGGCGCTGTCCTCGGTGAGATGGCTGGCGGTTTCACGGGCGTGGGCGAGGCCCTTGCGCACGGCCCTTGCCAGCGGCACGCCGAGCACGTCGCCGAAGCTGCGCGCGAACGCTTCCTCGAAATCCGGGGCGAACTTGCTGGCCAGTTTTTCCAGCCGGCGCGCCAGCTCGGCGTCGCCGGCGATCTCCACCTTGCCCGGCGCGATGCCGTCGTCGTCGCGGCGGAACAGCATCGCCAGCAGGCTGCCCGGCGTTGCAGCTACCTTCAGCTGGCTGTCGTCCTGCGGAGGGCCGACTTTCAGGCGCGCCTCGTCGACGCTGACGGCCAGCGCGAGTTCCGGTCCGCGCAGGTGCAGTTGCACGCTGCGGCCGTTCAACGCGGCCAGCCTTTGCTGCGTGTCCGGATCCAGCGACAAGGTGTGGTTCAGCGCGGTTTCCAGCGCACGGCCGGCGAGCTTGCGCAGCGATTGCGGCAACCAGGAGTTGGGAGTGGCGGCGTTCATCCGACGATTGTAGCCCGCCGGCCGGGCTCAGACGTCCGCGGCGCCGGGGAAACCCAACTGGCGCCAGGCTTCGTAGACGGCCACGGCGACCGTGTTCGACAGGTTCAGGCTGCGGCTGTCCGGGCACATCGGCAGGCGCAGGCGTTGTTCGGCGGGAATCATTTCCAGCACATCGGCCGGCAGCCCGGCCGTCTCGCAGCCGAACAGCAGCGCGTCGCCGTCAGTAAAGCGGGCATCGATATGCGCGACCCGGCCGCGGGTGGTGAAGGCGAACACGCGCGGCGTGCCGACCGCGTCGAGGCAGCTGGCCAGGTCGTCGTGCACGGCGACGCTGGCGTACTCGTGGTAGTCCAGTCCGGCGCGGCGCAGCCGGGCATCGTCGAGCGCGAAGCCGAGCGGCCGGATCAGGTGCAGCGCGGCGCCGGTGTTCGCGCACAGGCGAATCACGTTGCCGGTGTTCGGCGGGATCTCGGGGCGGAACAGGATGACGTGCAGCATCCCGCCATTATCGCGTGTCCGTGCCGATCCGCGTCGATTGCTCAGCCGCCGAGCTGCGGGCAGACCACGCCGTCCGGCGGCAACGCGCAGCTGGCGGGCGCGGCGAGCAGGATCGCGCCGACGCCGCCATGGGTGGCGAGCTGCACGGAAGCCGGGGTGGTCGTCACCATCGCGCCGAAGATCAGGCCGCAGACCGCCAGGCAGGCGATGAACAGGCCGCGCAACATCAAGGTCTCGAATTTCATGGTCATGTCTCCGACGAGTGGGGGGAAGTCCCTGTACGCCTGTGGAGCAATCCCCGTGCCAAGCGCGAGGTGTAGCACAAGTAGTTGATTTCGTTGATGCATGGTGCCGAGTTCGGCGACGGGAACATTGTCCGCGGACAGCCGTCCGCCCGCTGCCGGACAGCCGGACACCGCGCTGCCGGCGTCGGCCCGACCGTGTCGCAAGTCATTTGCGATGGCTGCGGGGCGCCGCTAGCCTGCGTGGACTCATCCGTGAAACAGGAGGTTCACCGTGGCAAAGAAACCACTCGCCCTGCTCATCGCCGGCCTGCTGGCCTTTACCGGCGGCATGCCGCTGGTGCTGGCCGCGCCCGATACCGCTGTCGCGACCGCGGCAACGCAGCAGATCCCCGAACTCGCCTACACCCGCTTCACCCTGCCGAACGGCCTGACCGTGGTGGTGCACGAGGATCACAAGGCGCCGGTGGTGGCGGTGAGCGTGTGGTACCACGTCGGCTCGTCGTACGAGCCGAAGGGCAAGACCGGTTTCGCGCACCTGTTCGAGCACCTGATGTTCCAGGGCTCGGAGAACCACAAGGACGAGTTCTTCAAGCCGTTCGAACTGGCCGGCGCCACCGACCAGAACGGCACCACCTGGCTCGACCGCACCAACTATTTCGAGACCGTACCGACCAGCGCGCTGGACATGGCGCTGTGGATGGAATCGGACCGCATGGGCCACCTGCTCGGCGCGATCGGCCAGGCCCAGCTCGACGAGCAGCGCGGCGTGGTGCAGAACGAGAAGCGCCAGGGCGAGAACCAGCCGTACGGCCGCGCCAGCGAGCTGATCCAGGCCGAGGCGTTCCCGGCCAACCATCCGTACCACCACGACACCATCGGTTCGATGGACGACTTGAACGCGGCCTCGCTGGCCGACGTCAAGCAGTGGTTCCGCGGCTACTACGGCGCCGCCAACACGGTGGTGGTGCTGGCCGGCGACATCACGCCGGCGCTGGCGAAGGAAAAGATGCTGAAGTACTTCGGCGACATCGCCGCCGGCCCGCAGGTGCCGCGGCCGCAGCCGTGGGTGGCGCCGCGCGACAGCTCGACCCGCGGCACGATGACCGACAACGTGGCGCAGACCCGCATCTATCGCGAGTGGAACGCGCCGGGACGCGGCACCACCGACGAGAACCTGCTGGAACTGGCCGCCGCGGTGCTGGGCGGCAGCAAGACCTCGCGGCTGTACCAGCGGCTGGTCTACCAGGACAAGTTGGCCGATGACGTCTCGGTCGAGGTGGAGCAGCACGTGCTGGCCAGCCTGTTCAACCTGCAGGTCGACGTGAAGAAGGGCGCCGACCCGGCGAAGGTCGAGGCGGCGATCGCCGACGAGTGGCAGAAATTCCTGAAGGACGGCCCGACCGCCGACGAGCTGGCGCGGGTCAAGACGGAAACCCGCGCCTCGTTCGTGCGCGGGCTGGAAAAGGTCAACACGCAGGCCTCGATCCTGGCCCAAGGCCAGCTGTACCGCAACGATCCCGGCGCCTACCTGAAGGACTTCAAGGAATACATGGCCGCCACGCCGGCGCAGGTCAGCGCGGTGGCGAACCGGTGGATCGCCAGGGGCGACTACACGCTGACCGTGGTGCCGGGCAAGGTCGAGGCCACCGACATGGCGAACGTCGCCGGCCGTGCCGCGGCCAGCGGCGCGCCCGCGCCGGTGCTCTCGGCGAAGGGCGATTACCGCACGGTGAAGAGCGACGTCGACCGCAGCAAGGGCGTGCCCGCGGTCGGCACGTTCCCGGACCTCAGCTTCCCCGCCTTGCAGCGCGGCAAGCTGGACAACGGCGTCGAGGTGATCCTGGCCGAGCGCCACACGGTGCCGGCGGTGCAGCTGCAGCTGCTGTTCGACGCCGGCTACGCGGCGGACCAGGGCCGCAAGCTGGGCACCTCCAGCTTCACCATGGCGATGCTGGACGAGGGCAGCAAGGCGCTCGACTCGGTCGAGATCGCCAAGCGCAAGCAACGGCTCGGCGCGATGATCGCCAGCGGCTGCGGCCTGGACTACTGCAACGCCACGCTCAACGCGCTGGACGACCAGCTGAAGCCGTCGCTCGACCTGTTCGCCGACATCGTGCGCAACCCGGCGTTCCGCGAGGCCGACATCAGCCGCCTGCGCGGCCAGTGGCTGGCCGGCATCGCCCAGGAAAAGAGCCAGCCCACCGGCATCGCGCTGCGCACCCTGCCGCCGCTGCTGTACGGCAAGGGCCATGCCTACGCGATCCCGTTCACCGGCACCGGCACCGAAGCGTCGATCAAGTCGCTGAGCGCCGCCGACATGCGCGCGTTCATGGGCGACTTCATCCGCCCGGACAACATGCAGATCCTGGTGGCCGGCGACACCACGCTGGACAAGATCATCCCGCAGTTGAACGCGGCGTTCGGCAACTGGAAGGCGCCGGCCGGCAAGGTGCCGGCGAAGAACATCGGCAAGGTCGCGCCGCCGTCGCAGGTGCGCGTGTACCTGGTCGACCGCCCCGGCGCGCAGCAGAGCCTGATCCTCGCCGGCAGCCTGGCGCCGTCGACCGAGGCGCCGAACAACCTGGAGATCCAGACCATGAACGGCGCGTTCGGCGGCACCTTCACCTCGCGCCTCAACATGAACCTGCGCGAGGACAAGCACTGGGCCTACGGCGCCTTCAGCTTCCTGCAGAACGCCCAGGGCCAGCGCCCGTTCATGCTGTACGCACCGGTGCAGACCGACAAGACCGCGCCGTCGGTCGCCGAGATGCTGAAGGAGGCGAAGGGCGTGATCGGCGACAAGCCGCTGACCGCGCAGGAGATCGGCAAGATCAAGGTCGGCGACGTGCGCAGCATGCCCGGCGGCTACCAGACCACCTCGGCGGTGATGGGTGCGCTGCAGGGCATCGCGCTGTACAAGCGCCCGGATGACTACGTGCAGACCCTGAAGTCGCGCATCGAGGCGCAGACGGATGCCTCGGTGGAAGCGGCAGCGAAGGAGATCATCCACCCGGACCAGCTGACCTGGGTGATCGTCGGCGACCTGGCGAAGATCGAGGCGCCGATC
>Ga0207667_10002132_pt1 | contig 24797 bp, 21 predicted proteins | sample KBSCornC52_FD_184301 | JGI IMG/M metagenome (GOLD analysis project Ga0207667, IMG submission 184301) | Corn rhizosphere microbial communities from Kellogg Biological Station, Michigan, USA - KBS Corn C5-2 (SPAdes) (version 2) | ecosystem: Host-associated > Plants > Roots > Rhizosphere > Soil ...
CAATCCCGTGGATTGGTATCCATGGGGTCAGGCTGCACTTGATAAGGCCCGCCAGGAAGACAAGCCGATTTTTCTGTCGGTCGGTTATTCGACCTGTCATTGGTGCCACGTCATGGAGCGCGAGTCATTTGAAAACGATGACGTCGCGAAGGTTTTGAATGAGCACTTTGTGCCAGTCAAAGTGGATCGGGAAGAGCGGCCGGATCTGGACCGCGTGTACATGCTGTTCGTGCAGGCGTCCACCGGCAGCGGAGGATGGCCGATGTCGGTGTGGCTCACGCCCGAGGGCAAGCCGTTTTTCGGCGGGACCTATTTTCCGCCTGACACGCGGTATGGCCGGCCGGGGTTCCGCGCCATTCTCGAACGGTTGGCGCGGGCTTGGCGCGAGGACCGCGCCAAAATCGAGGAATCCGGCGCGCATGTGCTCGAACAGCTACTCCAGTACAGCCAGCACGGCACTGGAGAACGGGGCCAGGTCGGACAGAATGCGCTCGATTCTGCGTTCTATGCCTTCCGCAGATCGTTCGATCCGCGACTCGGCGGATTCGGCGCCGCGCCGAAGTTTCCGCGGCCGAGCGTGCTCAATTTCCTATTGCGGTACGGCGCGGCTACGGGGAATGACGAAGCTCGCGATATGGTTTTAGTGACCTTGCGTGCGATGGCCAAGGGCGGCATGCACGATCAACTGGGCGGTGGTTTTCATCGTTACTCGGTGGATGAAAACTGGTTCGTGCCGCACTTTGAAAAGATGCTGTACGATCAGGCGCAGCTGGCGATATCGTATCTTGAGGCGTACCAAATCACAGGAGAATCTCAGTACGCCGATGTCGGCCGCGACATCCTCGATTACGTGTTGCGCGATCTGGCGCATCCGGAAGGCGGATTCTATTCGGCTGAGGACGCCGATAGCGCTGTCGATCCGGCCCAGCCCAACGAGAAATCGGAAGGCGCCTTCTACATCTGGAGCTATCAGGAAATTGTGGACGTTCTCGGCGAGGCTGAGGCCGGGGTGTTCTGCCGGCGGTTCGGCGTCAAACCGAATGGCAACGTGCAGGAAGATCCGCACGGCGAATTCACGGGCCGCAACATCCTCTATGCGGCGCAAGACGTGCCGGCCAACAAACAATCGATTGCGAGGCTGCTCGAAGTTCGTTCGCGCCGGCCACGCCCGCACCTCGATGATAAAATCCTGGCCGGCTGGAACGGCATGATGATTTCGGCATTCGCGAAGGGCGCGCAGATTCTCGGTGAGGCGCGCTACGAACAAGCGGCTCATGACGCACGGAATCTCCTTCATCGGCACTTGTGGCGCGAGGCGGATTCGACGCTGCTGCGCCGTTATCGCGACGGAGATGCAGCTATTGAGGCATTCCTGGACGATTACGCGGCACTGATCAACGCCCTGTTGGATTTGTACGAAACGGCGTTCGACCCGGCAGATGTGACGTGGGCGGCGCAGTTGGCGGAACGCGCCCTAGCGTTGTTTCAGGATACGGAGGGCGGCGGTTTCTTCAGCTCGCCCGCGAATCAAGGCGATCTGGTGCTCCGTCTCAAAGACGATTATGACGGCGCGGAGCCATCCGGGAATTCGGTAATGGCGCTCGCTCTGCTTCGGCTCGCACGCATGACGGGAAGGGAGGATTTCCGGAAAGCAGCCGACCGTACGCTGGAAGCATTCTCGGGCCGCATGCTCGCGGGCGGCTCTGGATTGCCACAGATGCTGGTATCGCAAATGTTCGCGATGGGGAAGCCGATGGAAATCGTCCTGGCGGGACCTCGTGACCAACAGCTCGCGATGCTGGCCGAGATCCGCAAGCGTTTTCTACCCAACGCCGTCGTCATGCAGTCTTCTGAAGCCCCCAATGCCATGCCGTCGATAGACGGGCTCGCTACCACGTATGTTTGCGAGAACTACGCATGCAAGCTTCCTGTCACGGAAGCGGCGGCGCTTGCGGAATTACTACAATAGAGATATATGGAGAGACCAGGAGCTACAACACTCAGAGGAAATCCGCTGACGGTGCTGGGGCCGGCGTTGAAGCCGGGCGAGAAGGCGCCGGACTTTAAGGCGGTCGACGATTCACTTAAAGATGTCAATCTGGCAGGAACGGGAGGCGGTGTCCGGATTTTCAGCGTAGTGCCCTCGCTCGATACTCCGGTGTGCGATGCGCAGACCAAGCGGTTCAATGAAGAAGCCGGCAAGCTGCCCGACGTGAAGATTTACACCATTAGCATGGATCTTCCCTTCGCGCAAAAACGTTGGTGTGGGGCCTACGGGGTGGACCACGTCAAGATGGTTTCCGATCATCGGGATGGATCTTTCGGTGAGGCGTACGGAACCCTGATCAAGGATCTTCGTATCATGAGCCGCGCGATCTTCGTGGTGGATAAGAACAATGTGATTCGCCACGTCGAGTATGTCAAGGAAGTTGCGGATCATCCCGATTACGAGGCTGCGCTCGCAGCAGCGCGGGCGGCTGCTAGCGGAGCCGCATCCGCGTAACTCGCCCTTGTAGGATATAACTCGGCGCCTGTGCTGACGTGCGATGCGTCGGCACAGGAAATGCCGCCGGATCCGTACAATGGTACAAGTCGAGTGTCGATCAAACTTTTCAAGTCAGGATAGCGCTGTGGAACCGGCCTTAGCATGAGCGACGCAACCTTCGGGACCTGGAGTGCCGTGGCGAGCCCGCTCACCATCGAGTATTCCCTGGTGGTGATCGAGGAGATTCGGCAGGAAGTTGCGGAGGGTTTCCAGAAGCTTTCGCGCGGCGGGATCGAAGTGGGCGGCCTGCTGTACGGCGTGAAGGAAGAGCAAACTGTGCGGATCATGGCGATTCGCCCAATGTCTTGCGAACACGCCAGCGGTCCGACCTTTCGCCTATCCGAGCGGGATCGCGCCGCGTTGCACGAGCAGATTCGCCACGATGCAGCGGACTCGCGTTTAGAGGATCTGGTGTGCGTGGGCTGGTACGTCTCGCATACGCGCACCGAAATCACGCTGACCGAATCCGACCAGGAGATTTTTTCGACGTTTTTTGCCCAGCCGTGGCAGGTGACTCTGGTGGTGCGGCCGAGCCGGGGCGGAAACATGCGCGCCGGATTCTTCGTTCGGGAGCCGGCGGGCACACTAAACAGCAGCCAGAGTTATCTGGAGTTCAACTTCCCGGACAGAATGGCGGGGGTCTTTGAAAATCGTGGGGAGAATCGCGGGGAACGCCGCCCCGAGCCTCGCGGGGATCGACCAAGACCGACTGCCGTGCGGCCGCCGCCGGAGCCTCGTAGCGCTCCCATCGCCGAAGTGCCGCTTCCCATGCCGATGCCGGAGGTCCGTTCTGTTTCGCAAGCGAGTCCGGTGCGGCCTCCGTCCAACCCGACATCGCTGTTCGGACAGCCGATGCAGGCGCCCTCTGCCATTCCTTCCGCATTTGATCTGATTGAGCCCGATCCCGATCCGAGTCCCGTTAAAAGGACTTCGGGTAAGAAGTGGCTCTGGCTAGTAGCGGCCTTGATCGTGATCGGTTTGCTGGCGGCGACAGGAGCCCGCTTTCTGACATCCGATGCCGCAGACGAAACGATTTCGCTGAGTGTTTTAGAGCGTGAGGGCCAACTGGATATCGAATGGAACCGTCTCGCCGCGCCGATATCCAAGGCGGTAGGCGGCGTCCTGGAGATTGCCGATGGCCCGCAGAACCGCAGCATCCCCCTGAAGCCAGCCGAATTGGCGCTCGGGAAGTTCTCCTATAAGCGCGATACCGGCGACATTCAGGTGCGTATGATCGTCGACGAGCCCGGTGGAAAAAAGGTGCAGGAGGCTTCGCGCTTTCTTGGTCCACCGCCGTCCTCGGGAAACGCGGAGCAGTTAAAAACGCTACAGCAGCGCAAAGACGAGCTGGAGGCCGAGGTAAACCGCCTTAAGCAATCGAATGACGACCAGGCGCAGCGGATCCAGCAGCTGGAGCGTACGTTGAAAATCCTTCAGACCAGGCAAGGGAACTAACCGGCCGCGACGGTTCATCGATATCATGATCCTTCCTCTGTACCAGGTGGATGCGTTCGCCAGCCAGCCCTTTCGCGGCAACCCGGCCGCAATTTGTCCTTTGGAACGATGGCTCAAGGATGAGGCTCTGCAGGCCATTGCGGCTGAGAACAACCTATCGGAGACGGCCTATTACGTTCGCGAGAACGGCCGCTATCGGCTGCGCTGGTTCACCCCCACCGTGGAAGTCGACCTGTGCGGCCACGCGACGCTGGCGACGGCATACGTGATTCTGGAACTGCGCAAGGAGAGTCCTTCGTCGCCGGTGGTTTTCGATTCGCCGAGCGGCGAGCTGACCGTCACTCGCGACGGAGATCGGTATGTGCTGGACTTTCCATCGCGCCCGCCTCTGGAGTGCGCCGACGACAGCGTGCTGTTTGAGGCGTTAGGCGCTCGACCGGCTGCTTTCCTCCGGACCGGTGACTGCTTCTGTGTATATCAAACCGAAGATCAGATTCGGTCGTTAAAGCCGGACATGAGCAAGCTCGCGAGTGTCGACTGCCGGGGGGTGATCGTCACCGCGCCGGGAGGAGATTGCGATTTCGTATCACGCTTCTTTGCCCCGCGCGCCGGGATTCCGGAGGACCCGGTGACCGGCAGCGCCCACACCACGTTGATCCCGTACTGGTCGCGGAGGCTGGGCAAGAAGGTCCTGTTTGCGCGGCAAATTTCACGGCGGGGCGGAGAATTGTGGTGTGAGGATCGGGGCGCCCGGGTGGGAATCGGGGGCCGGGCGGTAAAATACCTGGAGGGGCAGATCACTATACCCTCCGAATGGGTGTAACTACTTTTTGATCAGGGGCATCTGAACTTTTATGAGAAAACTTGTGGTGATGGCAGTCCTGGCGTGTGCCGGAGCCGGCTCAGCCTGGGGGCAGCTGTTCGAGGTCTGGTTCAACGGGGGGCAATCGCTCTTGTCGAACAAAGGATTGGGAACTTTTAATGCAGATCCCACGACCGGCTTGCCCGGTCCGGGCGCAACAAAGAACGACGTGGAACTGGAAGATGGCTTCCGCTTCAGTTTTCGTATGGCCCTTAATAATGAGAGTCATTTCGGCCACGAAGTCCAGTACGCCTACAGCCGAACCAAGCTCCGCCAGCCGGGCGTTCCCGACGAGGGCATGGCGATCCACCAGGGCGGGTACAATTTCCTGCTCTATGCGACCCACGAGGGCACCCGCATCCGGCCTTTCGCCACGGGAGGCGTGATGTTTGCCAATTACGTACCGCCGGGATCCTCGGCAGCTCAGGGCGGTGGCGACAATAAATTCGGATTCAATTATGGAGGCGGCGTGAAGATGCGCATAACTTCCTTGTTCGGGGCGCGCTTGGATGTCCGCCAGTACACTACGCCCAAGCCGTTCGGTCTGCCTTTGGCCCAGGGTTGGTTGCGTCAAACGGAAATTTCCGCCGGCTTCGGCGTCTTATTCTAGGAGCGACTGCAGCGGGGCTAAGATAAAACCAAATGTACCTGAACGTGTTGCGGCGCGCTGGTCCTGCGGCAGGGCTTCTGCTGCTGGTTACACTAGGGTTGCCTAACAGCGCTTTCGGACTCGATCCGAGCCGTCAACTTACCCAATACGTTCACCGCATCTGGCAGACGCAGCAAGGCTTGCCACAAGGCAGCATCCTCCAAATTACTCAGACCAGGGAAGGTTATTTGTGGCTGGCCACGCAAACCGGCTTGGTGCGCTTCGACGGCGTGCGCTTCCAGGATGCGGACGACATCATTCCAGGAGCTCCGGCGAACCTTTGGGCGCGCGCGGCGGTGGAAGATCAGCAGGGAAGGTTGTGGGTCGGCTCCAACGACTCGGGGATTTACCGGCTCGGGCCCGACGGCGTTAATCAGTACACCACGGCCCAAGGGCTGCCGTCCAACGCCATTCAGTGCCTGGTCCCCGGACTCCATAGTGTGATGTGGGTATGCACCGACAATGGCGTAGCTCGCATGGATATTTCCGGCAGTCAGCCGCGCATCGAAATTACCGCGAATGACGATTCGACGGTTTCTCAGAACATACGGGCAGCCTGTGTGGACCCTCAAGGAACCCTTTGGATCGGCGGCGACTGGCCGGCGGTTCAACACGACGGCCGCACCACGGCGCTCAAAGGGATTCCTGCGTCCGCAACCGTGAGAGCGTTGTTATGCCTGGGTGACACCGTCTGGGTTGGCACCAGCGATGGTCTGATACGAATTCACAACGACGAGCAGCGTCTTTTCACCGTAAAGGACGATTTGGCGGACAATTTCATATTCTCGCTTTCGCAAGGTTCGGACGGGGTCATTTGGATCGGGACCCGCAACGGCTTCAGCCGCCTGCGAGATGGCGACTTTGACAGCTTCCATCCTCAGGACGGCTTGTCGCAGAGCACCGCGATTTCTATGTTCGAAGATCGTGAGGGAACGCTGTGGGTAGGCACCAAGCGTGGCTTAAATCAATTCGTGGATGGACGCGGCGTCCCCTACACTGTGAGTGAAGGTCTTCCTAGCAATGAGGCAGGTCCGGTGCTCGCGGAACGTAGTGGCGCCGTTTGGGCGGGCACATTGGATCGCGGGCTGGCGCGCTTTGATGGGCAGGACTTCCACACGCTGACTGTGCACGACGGTCTGTCCTCCAACACGATCTTATCGCTCGCCGAAGACCGCGACGGTTCACTATGGGCAGGCACGCAAGGCGGACTGAACCAGTTGCGCGAAAATCGTGTAGTCGATACCTATAATGCCCAGCGCGGATTGCCCGGCAACGCGATTCGGACGTTATATCAGGATCGTGCCGGAGTCTTGTGGGCAGGCACCGACAAAGGGCTGGCGGCACTTCGCGGCGGACGCTTCGAGCCCGCGCCGGGGGCACCCCGTGTAGCAGTCACCGCGCTCTCCGAAGATCGCGAAGGGCACATTGTGATAGCGACCGAGCGCGGCGTTTATCAGGGGCTGCCTGGGGGATTCCGCGAGCTCACCTTCAACGGTGCAGCTATTCGGCCGGTGAACACGCTCTATCGCGATGCGGATGGTCTGTTGTGGATGGGGCTGAATGGCGGCGGTCTGCGTTTGCTGGATGGGTCCGTGGTCACCGGCTTCCAGACGCGCGATGGACTCTTCGACGGCGAGATTTATGGGATTGTGCGCGACGATCAGGACCGCCTGTGGATGGCATGCAGCCGCGGAGTGTTTTCAGTGCCGCGCAGTGAGCTGCGTGAATTCGCAGCCGGAACCATTAAGAAAGTAACCAGTGCGCCTTATAGTCCCATGGACGCCCAGCGCGTGATCGAAGGACAATCCGGGGTTGCCCCCGTGCTTTCAAGGACCAAAGACGGGCGCTTGTGGTTTTCGACCATCCGCGGATTGCTGGTGCTAGACCCCAGCCACTGGCAGCGTGAGGCCACGCCGCCGATGCTGGTGATCGAAAACCCAATCGTCAACGGCCACAGCGAACTGCCGGACCGGATTGGACAACTGCCTCCGGGGCGAAAGAACGTGGAGTTCAACTACACCGGTCTGGCCTACTATTTGCCAACCCGCCTGCGCTTCCGCTACATGCTCGAGGGCTTCGACCGGGACTGGATCGACGCGGAAAGTCGTCGGGAAGCATTCTACACAAATCTTCCTCCAGGTAACTTCCGGTTTCGAGTAACCGCCTGCAATGCCGACAATATTTGTAATGAACAAGGCGCCACGGTGGCGTTCTCCCTGGCGCCGCTGTTCTACCAACGGACCTGGTTCTGGCCATCGGTGGCGATTGCAATCGCAGCGCTAGGATGGCTGTTATACCAACTGCGCATCCGGCGCCTGCGCGAGCGCTACGATCTCATCCTGGCGGAGCGCAGCCGCATCGCACGCGAGCTGCACGACACCCTTATTCAAGGTTTTTCGGGCATCACTATGGCTATGCAGGCCCTGGCCGGCCGCCTGCGCTCTTCGCAGGAACGGGAAACGCTCGAAGATATAATTCGCGACGCCGCCACCTGCCTCCGGGAAACGCGCCAGTCCGTGGCGGGCTTGCGAGCCGTGCACGATTCACAATCGGGCTTGACCGCGGCCATCGCGACCGCGGCACGGGAAATCACCGATACCAAAGACGTCCGCCTCAAACTCAAGCTGGATAAAGTCGACCGGAGACTTCCCGCGGAGGTGGAATACAACCTCTTGCGCATCGCCAGCGAGGCGATCTCTAATTCCGCGAAACATTCCGGAGCGCGAAACATCGAGGTGACACTGGAGTCGACCTCCGAGGCGCTCCGGCTTGCCGTGCATGACGATGGGTCAGGGTTGGGAAAAGACGGCGCAGCACTGCGTCCGGGCCATTACGGAATTATCGGTATGAAAGAACGCGCCACCCAGATTGGGGCAGATCTGCAACTGCTAAGCGAACCAGGACACGGCACGACGGTTTCAGTACACTTGCCGGCGGGCCGGGCCGCGGCGCCGGAAAAAATCGAAAAGGTGGAAACATTGCAATGACTCCTACTGCGACAATTCAGACTGCGACCACACCGATCCGCGTTTTGTGCGCCGACGATCACCCGCTGGTGCGAAAAGGGATCGCCTCCATCCTGGCGAATGAGACGGATGTTCTACTTGTAGGCGAGGCAGGCGGCGGTCAGGAAGCCGTGGACCTTTTTCGAAAATTGAAGCCGGACGTTGTCCTGATGGACCTCCGCATGCCCGAGATGAACGGGATCGAGGCTACGCGTATTATTCGCGCCGAGGCTCCCGAGACCAAGATCATTGCGCTCACCAGCTACGATGGCGATCAGGACATCTATCGCGCGATTGAAGCCGGCGTTCGCGGCTACATCTTGAAGGAGATGGTTCACACGGAGGTGCTGCGAGCGATCCGCACAGTGCATGCGGGCAAACGCCTGATGCCGGCGGAAGTAGCCGAGCGCCTGAGTGAATACTTCCCGCAGATGGCCTTGACACCGCGCGAAGTGGAAGTCCTGCGTTTCGTGGCCAAGGGCATGGCGAACAAAGAGATCGCCCACCAACTGGGCACCGCCAGCGGGACCATCAAGATGCACATCCAGAACATCCTGGCGAAGCTGGATGCGTCCGACCGCACGCACGCGGTGACGATCGCGCTCGAACGCGGGATTCTACACCTCGACTTTTGACGATCCCTCTAGGCTTAGATCTCGAAACGCCCAGATTGTGGCTGCGCCGCTGGCGTCCCAGCGACCTGGAGGCCTTTGCGGCGCTGACTGCCGATCCTGAAGTCGCAGAGCACCTTCCGTCCACGCTTTCCAGCAAGGAAAGTGAGGCGATGTTCGGGCGGATAGAAGAACACTTCAAAAAGCACGGGTATGGGTTGTGGGCGGTGGAACTGCCTGGACAAAGCCCGTTTATCGGGTTTATTGGCCTCGCGGAGGTGTCGTTCGAGACATCGTTCACGCCGTGCGTCGAAATCGGATGGCGGCTGGCACGTTCCTGGTGGGGACGAGGCTTAGCAACCGAAGGGGCACAGGCGGCACTCGCCTATGGGTTCCAACATCTGGGCTTGTCCGAAATCGTTTCCTTCACGGTGCCGGGCAACACGCGTTCCCGCCGCGTGATGGAGAAACTCGGGATGCGCTATGCAGAGGATTTCGAGCATCCTCGGATCGAACCTGGCCATCCCCTTCGCCGGCACGTACTCTACCGTCTGACGCGCGCCGAATGGATTTCTAACCAACGTCCTTGATGCGCGTCGCTGGCATCCACTGGTATCCGAAAGGATCGAGGAGCCCCGCCGTGCGATCGCCGTGAGCCTGGTCGGTGGGCGGCCACAGCGACGTGGCGCCGGCGTCGAGCGCGCGCTGGTACACCGCGTCGCAATCTTCGACAAACAGATAGAACCCGCTCGGCAGGGGGTTCGGCGACTCGCCCATCTCAAGCACGGCATCTCCGATCTGAGCCGCGGCATAAACCACTCTACCGCCATGTTCGTGGACAACCAGTTCTTTCGCGCCCATGACCGCGGTCAGGAAATCGATGTATTTACGCACACTGCTGGGATGCGCGAACGGTGTAACGTTCCACAGATTCTCGAGCGCGGGAGTGGCTCCGAGATGCGTCGCGATGTACCAGTGGTTTCCCGAGGCGTCCATCACAAACCCGGCGCGTTCGCCGTACACCGTGTCTGAGGGTTCGCCCTTCGACGTGGCTCCGGCTTCAATCGCGCGCTTGAACGTGGCGTCGCAGTCCGGAACATAGACGTGAAAAGCCCCAATCCGCCCCTGGCCGGGCAGGCCCTGATGGCCCATGATGAGGAGGTCGGTATCGTCGACTTTAACGGATGCGATGAACCCCTCTCCGTGCGGATGCCGGGACGTTTCCTGAGCGCCAAAGGTGCGCTTCAAGAAATCAATCAATTCCGGTGCATTGGGAACGGCAATGAAAGGGGTGATAGTATGGAAACCCTCACGAACCGGCGTAACGGTAGATGCAGGCATGGTTGTTCTCCTTTGCAGGTCAGATTTCAAGCGTTTCTGGAAGTTTTCGTCGGGCAGATCGCGCAAGGCGGCGGCGATCTGGGTAAGACCGGCCAGACTCGGATCGACGAGGGCCGAGCCCGCTAATAGAGCGTCAATGGCTTGATCGAGTTGTTCGACTTTCACGTTGTCTGGTATGAGCGCGTCGTCAGGCATGAGCGCCCTCCATTTGAGCCCGCAGATTTTCGATGGCCCGGAGTTGTAGTTGTTTCACAGCGCCCTCACTACGCCCCATCTCCCCGGCAATTTCGCGGATGCTTTTCTGTTCCACAAAGCGCATGTGAATCACGCGGAACTGCGCTTCGGGAAGCCGGTCCACCAATTGGAACAGCATGGCGCTGCGTTCGATTTCATCGGGTGCCGGCCGGTCAGTATCCAGCGCCGGATTGCCCGATTCGCGCCCGCTACGCTGCCAGTGGTCCGCAATAGCGCGCGAGGCGATCCGCAAAAGCCAGGCAATAAAGGGAACGCCGCGCCATTCGAACTTGCCGATTCCGGCCAGAGCTTCGCGGAAGACTTCGGCCGTCAGATCCTCGGCCTGGCTGCGGTCTCCGACGCGGCGGACAACGTAGGCGTAGACGCGATGGAAATTGCGCTCATAGAGCTCGTCGAACCGCGCCGGATCGCCCTGGGCGGCTTCCACCAGCAGTCGATCGTTTTCGACCAGGCTCATGTCTCGCTAGAGTAATCTTTCGGGAAGGCCAAAAAGTTACGGCCGCCGTTTTGGTGCTTTCCCCTGCTTGTTAGTCCAGGCTACCCGCAGGGCTCCGCGAAGGATGTCGGGCTTCACCTTGGCCAGCCGCACTAAGGTGGCGCCCTTTTCACCCCATTCATTCGGGACCGGCAGGAAGATCTCCGGAGCGTCCTCGATCATCCCCGCCTGTTGCTCGGGCGTCAGCAGCAAGACACCGCACCCTTCCTTTTTGTATGCGAGCGTGGCGAAGATCTTTCCGCCTATGCGGAAGTCTTCGACGTGAAAATGCTTGCTTTCGGCCGTGTCGGGAAGGCTCAGAGCGAGACGCCGGAAATCCGCTGTGGTCACGCTGTCAGCATAATCGAAACGGGCGTATGCCGTTCGGCGGATCTTTTACTGGACTCATTGGGAGTCGAACCCAGCGGCTAAAGTCGGCATAGTGGATCTTACGCCGATGCTGAAAATCGAGTCTAAACCGGAAGTCACCGGCACAGTCAGGCTGGCTCTTGCCGGCCGGATGCACGCGAACTCGTTAGGCGAACTCCGCCGGGCGATTGACCGCGCACGCAGGCAGCGAGCGCGGCGTGTTGCGCTGGATCTCAGCGAGATCACGCTGGCTGACCGCGCTAGTATCGATTTTTTGTCGCAGCAGCGCAAAGAAGAGATCGAGCTGGTGAATTGTCCTCCGTACCTGGAAACCTGGCTCGAACGCGAATCTTGAGGGACTCTAGGCCGGTGGCTCGCCGACGACTAGCACTGCCGCGGACACGGCGTGGCGGACGCCGTCAATAGTCGTGCCGAAGATTAGATCCTTTAACCCGGTATGACCGTGCGCACCCATCACCACCAGATCGGGTTGTAATGTCCGGGCCGCGCGTATGATTTCGGATCGAGGGCTACGCCCGTGGACGATCTGCAGGTCCGCTTCTAGGCCATTGCCCTTTAGGGAATTTACGATGTCTTCCAGATACTGCTGACCGGAGGAGACTTCGGCTGTGGATGCCAACGGTCCAAACAACTGGCTGGTGGCTCCCTCCTCGACGTGCAGCAAGTGGATGGTAGCGCCGTGCAGACGCGCCATCGCCACCGCGTGCGCGACCGCGGTGCGATCGCGATCGGAGTGATCCAGCGGAACCAGGATGGAGTGGTATTTCAGGCCCGGAAGATCGGTGGCCACAGCAGCGCCGGGATGGCGGACAGGAACAACCCGAGGACGCGGGCGTGCGAACGTTACCCAGCCGAGCAGAACGATAACGCCCAGCACCGTCGGAATGATGAACCAAGCTCGCCATGGGGCATCGGCGACCCATGGGGAGATAGCCGTCGCGGCCAAGCGAAAATTCAGCACGATGATGAGTACCGCGGTGCTCCAGGCCAGAATGTTGACCCAGGTGCGGTTGGCGAATTCGCCCATACGGCTGCGGTCGCTGGTGAAGCGGATCAAGGGAATGATGGCGAATGGAAGCTGCATGCTCAGGATCACCTGGCTCAGGATCAGCAGACGGTAGGTGCCCTGATCGCCGCTGGTGGAGACTGTGATCACGGCGGGAATGATCGCGACTGAGCGAGTGATCAGCCGGCGCAACCAGGGTCGCACGCGCAAGTTGAGAAACCCTTCCATGACGATCTGCCCTGCGTAGGTGCCCGTGAGCGTCGAAGATTGTCCGCTCGCGAGCAGTGCGACTGCAAATAGCCCGCTCGCCAGCGCGGTTCCCAGCAACGGAGCCAGGAGTTCATGGGCCTGTTGAATTTCGGTCACGATCTTGCCGCTCTTGAAAAATACAGCAGCGGCGAGCACCAGAATCGCGGCGTTCACGATCAGAGCTCCGTTCAACGCGATAAACGAATCGATGAAATTGTATCGGCAGGCGACTTTCTTCTCCTCGTACGTTTTGCCGATACGGCGTGTCTGCACCAGCGCCGAATGGAGGTAGAGGTTGTGCGGCATCACAGTAGCGCCTAGCATGCCGATGGCAACGTACAGGCTCGCGTCGTTCAGGCGCGGGACCAATCCAAAGACGACATCGCCGAATAGTGGCTTGGCGAACCACAGCTCTACCAGGAAGCATCCCGTTACGATTAGGACTAGAGCCAGAATGATGGCTTCGACTAAACGGATGCCGTAGCGCGTCAGCCACAGCACCAGAACGGTATCTAAGGCGGTGAGCAGAACGCCCGTGGTCAGGGGAATGTGGAACAGAAGATTCAGGCCGATGGCGGCGCCCAGTACCTCCGCCAGATCGCACGCGGCAATGGCGATTTCGCACAGGAACCATAACGAGTTCGAAACCGTGCGCGGATAGGCTTCCCGGCAAGCCTGGGCCAGATCGTGACCCGAGACGATACCGAGTCGGGCGGAAAGCGTCTGGAGCAGGATAGCCATGGCGTTCGACAACACCAGGACCCATAGAAGCTGGTAGCCGAAGCGCGCACCGCCTTCGAGGTCGGTGGCCCAGTTGCCGGGATCCATGTAACCGACGCTCACCAGGTAGGCTGGTCCGGCGAAGGCAAACATCCGGCGGAAAGCCGTCGGCCACGCGGTCTGCACACTCCCGTGCACTTCCGGCAAGGAGGCCGGACCCGCTAGCCGCGGTTTCATCCCCATAGTTAACTATAGTTACTATACTCCATTCGGCAGAGAGAGGTCTGTGCCTTTAGTGATGTTTGAGAATTTCCCGAGCGGCGTTATGTCCGGGAGCGCCCATGACGCCGCCCCCAGGGTGCGCGCCCGAACCGCACAGGTACAAGCCCTCTATGGGTGTGCGATATTGCGCCCAACCCGCCAAGGGTCTTAGTACGAACATCTGGTCCAGGCTCATTTCGCCGTGGAAGATATTGCCGCCGGTAATGCCGAAGCGCTGTTCCAGATCGAAGGGCGATAGCGTCTGGCGCTCGATCACGATGGACCGGATGTTGGGGCAGTATTCCTCGATCACATCCAGAATCCGTTCGGTGTACGGCTCGCGCTCCTGCTCCCACGTGGTTCCGCGGAGGGTGTAAGGAGCGTATTGCAGGAAGATTCCCATGATGTGATGGCCGGGAGGAGCCAGCGAGGGATCGTACATCGTGGGTATGGTCATCTCGATTAGAGGCGAGCGCGAAGGCCGTCCGTACTTGGCGTCATCCCAGGCGCGTTCAATGTATTCGACCGAAGGGCAGATGTGCATGGTCGCCTTGTGCTGCGGACCGGGATTACCAGCGAACGCAGTGAACCGCGGCACGCCACTTAAGGCGAGGTTCATCTTGAGAGAAGTTCCTTCCGATCTAAATTTGCGGATGCCGTCGACGAACTCGGGCGGCAAATCGCCCGTGGCTATCAGTTGCAAGAATGTGCGGTGCGGATCCAGATTGCTGGCGACGATCGACGCCCGAATTTCCTCGCCTCCATGTAAGACGACTCCCTGCACGCGGCCGTCATGAACTAAAATCTTCTCGACCGGAGCACTGGTGCGGATAACCACGCCGCGGCTGCGTGCGGAATCGGCGATCGCGTTCGAGACGGTCCCCATGCCGCCGCGCACGAATCCCCATAATCCGCGATGGCCATTGACGCCGCCCATGCAATGATGAAGCAAAATATACGCGGTACCAGGGGAGCGCGGGCCGCCATTGGCTCCGATTACGCCGTCGGTGGCGAGTGTCACCTTGAGCTGCTCGGACTCGAACCATTCGTCCAGAAACTCGGAAGCGCTCTGGGTGAAGATTTTCACCAGGCCGATCATCTGGGTCTTAGACAGTCCACGCATGCGTCCAACCAGTTTCAAATAATCGATAAAGTCTCCGACGCTGGAGGGCGGGAAGTTGGGCGGTGTGGTGAGCAACAAAGATTCGGCCACCATGGCCAAACGCTCCAAGTGATCCTCGTATTTCGGATACGCCGCGGCATCGCGCTCGGAAAACTTGGCGATTTCGGCCAGTGTCTTGGCGCGGTCCTGCCACATGAATAGATGCGTGCCATCGGGAAAGGGGGAAAAAAATGCAGGATCCTTCGCGTCGACGCGGTAGCCGAAGCGTTCGAGCTCCAGGTCGCGCACGACCTTTTCCTGCATCAGGCTGGCGAGGTAGGAAGCGGTGGAAACGCGATATCCGGGCCAGATTTCCTCGGTGACGGCACAGCCTCCAACCAACTCGCGCGATTCCAAAACCAGCACACTGCGGCCGGCACGCGCAAGGTAGGCAGCCGTGACGAGTCCATTGTGACCGCCCCCGACAATGATCGCGTCATAAACTGTACTCACAGGTTTCCATGATAGCGGGGGCTGGAACCCTTGGATTTGATCAGCTAGTCAACCTTGCGATCGCGAATCCTAACCTGTTGCCATTCATTCAAACTGGAGTAGATTTGGTGGACTGGCCATGGTGGCCTCTCGTACTGACGGCTCCAGATCAGATGAACCTCGGCGACGCGGCCGTCCTCCAATTGAAAAAGTACTTCACCAATTCCATGGGATATGTCTTCCTTGGCGGGCCGCGGCACTCAGAGGTTCGAATCGCTTGCTACGGATTCCAGCAGCTCGGTAGCGATCGCGGCGTCATCCTGGCTTACTTGGAGGCGCATTCCGCGGACAACAGGCGAGTCCATCCAGGCCATATTGGCATCCGCCAGAAAGCATTCGATTCCCGCGGATTCGAGGCATCCCTTCGCAAAAAGCGCCTCGGCCAGGTTACCGAACTGGCGGATTGTGACGAGTTCCGTAGCTTCGCAACCGTCCACAGAACGATTATACGCCTCGGCGCGTCCACGATATAATCAATCCAAATGGACCTGTACGACGAAATCGTGCGCTTGCGGAAGCTCGGCCAGAAGTGCGCCGTGGCGACCATCGTGCAGGTAAACGGCTCCATTCCGAGCTTTGAGAGTGCCAAAATCCTGGTGCGGGAAGACGGCTCGTTCATGGGCACCGTAGGCGGCGGCTGCGTGGAAGCGGAGGTCTGGAATGCCGCCCGCGAAGTCATCGAGACTGAAAAGCCCCGTCACTTGTCGTTCAGTCTGGGCCAGGATGCGGCCTATGACGAAGGCCTGATCTGCGGAGGTCAATTGAACATTTTCGTCGAACCCGTGATTCCGCAACCGCGCGCCTTCATCTTCGGTGGCGGCCATGTCTCCAAGGGAATTTCAAAGATCGCCACATTGGCCGGCTTTTCCACATCGATCATCGATAATCGCCAGGCGTTCGCCAACCAAGAACGCTTCCCGGAAGCTGAAGCGACCTACGCCGAAGAGTACGAAGACGTGTTTCCGAAATTGCCGGTGAACTCATCGAGCTATATCGTCATCGTTACGCGTGGGCATCGCGACGACATGCGCGTGCTGCGCTGGGCGGTGAACACCCCGGCCCGCTATATCGCCATGATTGGGAGTAAGCGCAAGACCATCTCGGTGGTGCATGAACTGGAGAGGGAAGGCATCCCACGCGAGGCGTTCGAGAAGGTATTCGCGCCTATGGGTCTGGAGATTGGCGCCGAACTGCCAGAGGAAATCGCCATTTCCGTTGTGGCGGAAATGATCGCAGTGCGGCGAGCTCCGGATACGGACTGGCGGCAGCTATCGAAATCGATTTTCGCGCACGACCGGCTGAAAGCCCTGTTGAAGTGATTGCGGGGCTCATCCTGGCAGCCGGCGCGTCCAGCCGTATGGGTACGCCTAAGGCACTTCTCGATTACCATGGCGAAACCTTCGTGGGCCGCTTGGTTCGGGTGCTGGGGAAATCGTGCAATCCAGTGATCGTCGTGCTCGGATATAACGCGGACGTGTTACGGCAAGAGATTCCCCCCACCGCGCTGGTCGTCGTGAATCCGGACCCAAGCCGAGGCCAGCTTAGCTCGCTGCAAACAGCTCTTCGCGCCTTGCCCGCCCAAGCCGACGGATTCGCGTTCATTCCCGTGGACAGCCCGGCCGTTGCGGAGGACACCGTGGCGTCCCTGGCACATGCCTTCGAGCAGAGGAGCCCCTCCACGCTGTTCGTAATTCCGCGGCAGTCCGGCAAGCGCGGTCATCCGGTGTTCGCGGCGCGGTCGATCGCGGATGAATTGTTAGCGCTGCCGCCGACCTCTGAAGCCCGTGTAGTCGTTCATGCGCACGTCGATCGCACCAAGTACCTGGATGTGGAAGACTCCGGCATCTTCACCGACGTCGACGATCCCGAGGCGTACCGTCGTTTGAAGGAACGCGCGGTATGAAGCTGAAAGTTGTATTAGGAGTGCTCCTTGTATTAGCCGTATCGGCCGCGGTAGTTCCCTATCTGCCGACGGATGTCCTGCGTCCCGGCATCGAGCGCGCATTGGAACGGAGCCTCGGGCGGAAGGTCGACGTAGGCGGAATACGGCTGACGCTCTTCCCAGGACCTCTACCGCGCCCCGGCTTCACGCTCGAGCGCGTTACGATTCACGAAGATCCGCGCGCGGGAATCGAACCGCTGGCTTACGTCGAATCGCTGGGCGCGAGCATGCGGGTCGTGAGTCTGTTCCAGCGCAAATTGGAATTCTCCAGTCTGAATCTGAACGACGCCACTATCAACATGGTGAAGACCGACGCGGGTCCCTGGAATTTCCAATTTCTGTTGGAGAATGGGCCGGCCAATTCCAAGCGGATCCCTTCTATCCGTATGCGCTCCGGTCGCGTCAATTTTAAGTTCGGCGATACCAAATCCGTTTTCTTCTTCAACGACGCCGATCTGGATGTCACTCCTTCCGACGACGGTTCGATGGAGTTGCGATTCGGTGGCGCTCCCTCGCGCACGGATCGATCTACGCAGGAGTTCGGACGATTTTTTGTGCGCGGAACGGCGGCGTCGCAGAGCCGGCGGCTAGATTTGAAAGTGGAGCTGGAACGCAGCCCGCTGGCGGAAACGCTGCGGTGGATGGACCCTCGCGGGTTTGATGTTCATGGAACGGTGGCGCTGGACGCGCAGCTTTCCGGTCCTCCGTCGCATCTGGATGTGGCCGGCCGGATTCAACTGGCGGAGGTGCATCGCTGGGACCTGATCCCCAACGAAGTCGGTGCTTTGAACCTTGGTTTTGGCGGTACTCTCGATTTGCGCGGCGAGCGCCTGGACTTGCAGACCACGGCGGACCGTAATGTTTCTCCGGTGGTGATTCGGTTTCGTTCCTGGGATTTCTTGAAAAGCCCGCACTGGGACGCAGGCGTCGATCTGCAGCAGGTGCCGCTGGCGACTATGCTCGCCGTCTGCCGGCACATGGGCGCAACGCTGCCTGAGAATCTCTCCGCGCAAGGCTCGGTATCCGGATCGGTAACTTACAATGAGCCGCAAGGGATGCAGGGACGCGTTGTGGTGCGCGACGCTTCACTGAGCGTACCCGAGGAGACGCCCGTGGAGGCGCCCGTCGCCACTCTCGACATCGCGGGCCGTTCCATCAACCTGGAAAGCGCTTCTGTCCACATCGGTGAGAGTCAGAGCGCCGACATAGAGGGTAGCTACGATCTGGATCAGCCGCGATCGCTCGATTTGAAGATCACCACGCGCGGACTGAGCGTGGCTTCGATGCGCTCCTTCGGGTTGGAGGCCATCCCTATGCTGGAGCAAACCGCAGAAGGAACCTGGCACGGCTGGGCCCGTTACCAGGGTGGTGATTGGTCAGGCGAGTCCGAACTGCAAAACGCCCGCATCGTACTGGATGGGTTGGCTGAGCCATTGTTGATCCGATCGGCGTCGGTGAGCCTGAACGGAAAGCGTGTGGCCGTGAATCGTCTGCAGGCGAAAGTCGGCGCCATCGCGTTTACGGGGGCTTACCGCTGGGAGCCTGGTCTGGAACCTTCCGAAAAAGCTCGGCCCGATAAATTCGATTTGAAGATCGACGAGGCAGACATCGCAGAATTATCCCATCTATTCGCACCCGCGCTGCTTCGTAACCGCGGCTTTCTGGCGCGCACGCTCCGGCTGGGAGCGAATGCTCCGGTGCCCGCATGGCTCAAAGCGATTCGAACCGAAGGTGCGATCTCCATCGGCACACTGACTGCGGGCGATTTGAGATTTCAAGGGATCACAGCACAGGTGAAGTGGACCGGTCCAACGGTCCAGCTGACCGAGATTGCCGGATCCAGTGCTCCGGCGGAATTCAGCGGAGATCTTGGCGTGGATCTGAGTACCGGAACTCCTCGGTACCACTTCGACGGCCGGGCGATGGATATCGCCTATAAAGGCGGAGCTCTCGATCTGGAGGGCGTCCTGGACGCCGAAGGGGACGGTTCAGATCTCTTCGACAGTGTGCGTGCTGAGGGTACGCTGCAAGGGCGTGCGATCCTGTTCGCCCCGGACACTGAGTTTCGTAGCGTCGCCGCCCGGTTCGAAATGCAGGGCGGGGGAGCGGCGTCGCGCTGGAAGTTGTCCAATATCGAAGCGAACCAAAGCGGCGAATTGCTAGCCGGCACCGGAGTTTCCCAGACCGACGGACGATTGGTGTTGGAGCTAGTCAGCCGCGGGAAACCATTGCGCTACACGGGAACATTGCTTACCGCGGCTCAGCAGTAGCGCGCAGGCTGGTCAGCGCGGCGTGTAGCTTGTCGAGCGGCGGCTCGATGTACCCGATCCCCCGTCCGGCGCACGCGATACTGATCCACAGCAGAAGTGAGAGTGCAGCCGCCAGTTTTGCCTTGCCGGGCATCCGGCGCGCCTGATCGAGCGCTCTGGCGTTGTTGTAGACGCTGCTGCGGAACACCAGCGCGTGGACTGCGACCAGCACCAAAAGCGTCAGCTTAATTCTGAAAAAAGTGTTGTAGTAATACTCTTCCGCTTTGGAACTGGCCAGCAAAATGCCACAGGTGGCCACGACCAGCAAGCCGATCCGCTTGGGCCAGCGCAGTTGACCGATCACTTCGGAAACCGGCTGATTGCGCATGATTACGCCCAACAGACGAAGATCAGTTACCAGGATGGCGCCGGCGAATAGAGCGATCCCGGTGAGATGGCTTGCCAGGATCGACGGATAGGTGTACGCCGAACTGCGTAGGTAGGTCGCCCAATCGGTACTTTGAAGCCATTGCGCGAATTCCAGTGCAGACATAGTTTATTGTCCCGGCGTCACGACAAACGCGATGAAAATTCCAGCGAAAATTATGCTCGACCACAGCACCAGCGAGATGCAGGCCACGGGCTTGTTCAATCCGGGCGATAGTTCGCCGCGCAGCAGCTTGCGCCGGATCGTGTAGTGAAACACGATGGCCAGAACCAGCAGAACCATTTTGATCTGGAACGAAACGTTCAGGTAATACATATCCGGATCCGAGGAGAATAGCAGCGGGCCGGATAGCAGCACCGTAATCAGCCCGAACAGGGTCCAGGGAGCCAGCATCTTGGCGAGTTCACCGGCATTCTGGCGAAGTCCGAATCCCAATAGCCGGAAGTCGACGAGCGCGATGGTGCCCAAAGTCATCGCAAATCCTAGAATATGGAAACACTCCAGAATGGGAAAGGCCAGCGCACTCTCGTTCAGCGGATTCTCGAAAGCGATCAACATAGTTCACCCGGGCGGGCCAACACAAAAACTAACACAGAATGGGTCATGGAGGTATCGATCCGTTCACTTGCACCCGCAACTGGCCATAGTTCACAACCTGAAAAAAAGGATGTTGCGGGGCAGCCGCGATGAACCGCGTGCGCCCCTCAGGATCTTCCCAAACCACAGCGAGTTCTCCGGTAAATCCCGCGCGCGCGGCTGCGGCTTGGAGGGCCGCGTAGGCATTCCTTTGGTCGGCTTCAGGAAATGCGACCAATAGGGCGGTTCCGCGGATATTCAGATGTGCGACAGGAATCGTATCATTCTAGTTTAGAGTCTTGGGATGATATCACGCTTACGCGAGATGGTGAAAGCCCGCGCCCTGCGGAAGTTGTTCGACCGCGAGTTTTACTTGCGAACGAATCCGGACGTCGCAGCCGCCGGCGTCAATCCGTTGAGGCACTATCTGCGACACGGTGTCGCGGAAGAACGCCAGCCGCATCCACTGTTCGATCCGGTGCATTACCGGGCTTGCTGTCCGGAGGCGCGCGATGTGGAAAACCCCTTGCTGCATTTTCTGAAGATGCCACATGTGAAATGGCCGGCGACGCATCCGCTGTTCGACTGCCAAGCTTATGTAAGCGCCCATCCGGAGGCGTGTGGAAATCCTCTGGTGGATTACATGGGCCGAGATCGGCCTACCGGTCTTGAAGGAAGCCAGTTCGGACAATGCTGAAAGAAGCCGCGGGCGTGCGCTTCGTCCTGCTACACTACCATTTCTTCAAGAACGCCGGCACCACTATTGAAGAGATCCTCGCCCACAGCTTCTTTGAAAACTATGCGCGCCTGGATACCGATGATTTCGATGGCGCCGTGAGCCAGGAGCAGCTGGTGACATTTCTGGAACGCAATCCTAAGACCAAAGCCATCTCCAGCCATCAGTTTCGCTATCCGGTTCCGCAAGTGCCCGGATACATCTTTTTCGACCTATGTTTCCTGCGCGATCCGATCGATCGAATCCGCTCCATGTACGATTACTTCCGCGAAAAGCCGGTACCAGGCGAGCCGGCCAGCGATCTCGCCTGCGAGAAACCCATCGGCTCATTTATCGCTGAGCTGTTGGAACAGCATACGTATCGCGTCAGCAACGTGCAAGTGAACTTGCTGGCCAACGGCATCGTTAACGATCCTCCGGCGGACGCGGATCTGAGTCGCGCCACCGAAGTCATGCGGAAGACGTCCTTCTTAGGCGTGGTCGATTGCTTCCACGAGAGTCTTGTCGCCGGGCAGTACTTTCTTCGACCCGTGTTTCCGAATCTTGCTCTGGCGCAACAGCCGGCGAACGTTTCCAGCGCATCTCGAATGGACACGTTCCGTAAGGCCTGCGATGCCGGTGTTTATGCCGAACTGGTGCGGCTGAATGCTCTTGATCAAGAACTGGTGGATCGCGCCCGGGCGGAAGTGCATCGCCGGTTTTCGATGGTTCCGGATGGTCCGGCGCGTTTACGGCAATTACAGGAAGCGGTCGGGATTAAAACATTAGCTTGAGCCCAAACTGAATTTGCCGCGGAGTAGTCGCCAAGCCATTGATCATTCCCGCCGTGGGGCTGACGGCGCCGGTGTTGGTGAACACGGTTGTGTTCGGCGAAGCATAGTTGACGTGGTTCATCAAGTTGAAGGATTCGGCTCGGAATTGCAGGCTGACTCGCTCCGACACCGCGATGTTCTTCAGAATAGAAAGATCTACTTCCGTCAGGCCTGGCCCGTTAAACGTTCCCCGGCCCAGGTTTCCATAAGTGCCATACGGTGCCGGAATGAAGGCGTTCGGATTAAACCAGTGATTGGGATCGCCAGTCACCACGGGGCCGGTGAACGCGGGATTCAAATTGGGCCGGTCGGGGTTTCTGGTATCGCCATTGCCGGAACGGTTCGAACCCATTAAGGGCGTAAAGGGGAAGCCGCTTAACAGTGTGGTGATCTCGTTCAACTGCCAGCCCCCGATGATCTTGTTGCCAACGTCCGAAAGATTGCTGGCCCAGCGCTGGCCCTTTCCGAAGGGCAAATCATAGTGCGCCGAGAAGCTGGCTTGATGCGTGACATTCAAGGCCGACGGTCCCCAATCGCGCCGCAGATCGTTCCGGTCCATGATCATCTGCGGCTCGTTGGCAGCCTGGGCGATAGTCAGCGCCGAATTATTGTCCAGGTTCTTCGACCACGTGTAGTTGGCCCGAATCTGGAATCCCTGCGTTAGGCGCCGGTTTACATCGATCTGCAAGGCGTTGTAGCTGCTGTTGCCTTCCGAATACCAGAAAAAGCCATTCGACACGTACGGGTTGGGTCTGCTTCCGATGGGAATGTACTGGGCTCCTTGCGCCACCGTCGACCTCGTCGCGGCGCCAGTACTGACCCCGCCTGCGAGGCATCCAGCCGGAGTGCCACAGATCTGGGCCGGGATGCTGTTGGGGTCGAGGCTGACGAACTGGTGATAGCCGAACGATCCAACATACGCCACGCGGAGCGAAGTATTGCGGTCCATCTGCTGCTCGACGGTGAAGTTCCATTCCTCCACCGTGGGAGTCTTGGCATCGGGCTGCACTCCAAAAGGCGCATAGATGGAGCACTGCGCGCTGGGAATCCCAGGTCCGCAGGGCGGCAGGGGTGGCGTGTTCGGCGCGACCGGCACCACGCTTGGTAGCAGGCCTGAGTACGTAACAAGCCCGTTATAGGGATATAGGGCGTTGACCTGGAAGGCGAGATCGTCGATCAGCGAGTAATAAACCCCGAAGCCTGCCCGGATGGCCGTCTTTCCTTTCCCGAACGGATCCCACGCCACGGAGGCCCGGGGCGAAAATAAACGCTTGGCATTATTTTGCGTGAAGAGGGAATCGCCCACGCGCGGGTTAGCCAGCAGGACGCCGTTGCCGTCGGTTATGTAGTTGGATGCGCGTCCCGCCACCTCATTCCATCCAGTGGTAAATTCGTGCCGGAGCCCGAGCTCCACCGTCAGATTGCGCCGGAGCTTGATGGTGTCGTCTACGTACCAAGCTCCAAACAGGCTCCTAAATCCGAGCGTACTGGCTGAGGGAACCACTTGGAAGTTCGTCAAACTTCCCTGCAGGAAGGCTGTCAGGCCGGGAAACGTGGCGATGCCGAGCTGGCGGGATGCGCTGTTCTCATTGTCCTGGAGCCGCTGGAACCAGACGCCTGCGGTGATTTGATGCTTTCCCTTGTTGTAGGAAACACTATCCGAGAACGTGAACAGATTGCGTCGATTCCAGACGTTCGCATTGTTACTCGGGCCGGCCGCCGTAAGGGCTCCCGATCCAGTAGTGGTCTGCGCGCCGAACGCGATTCCTCCTGGCCCGAACCCGGTGACAAAAGATAAATCGGCGGGAAAGGACACTGTGGAGGAAGAGTCGTAATTGAAGCCCGAGCGTGAAAATCCCGCGCGGAAAGTGTTCAGCAGGCGGGGCGAGAAGACATGCGTCTCATCCACGCTTGCCACCTGATTGCGGAGTGCGAGGGCGGAGGCGAAAAGAGGATCGGGCGCCGGGATCACACTGTTGCCGTTGTCTATCGTATACGACGCCGAAAGCGTGTCCTGCTCCCGCAGGTTGTAGTCCATCCGCACCGTCCCGAAATCCTCGTGAACCGGATTCGTGGGATTGTAAGTCGCCTTCGCGAGTCCACTGCCCGGGCCGAATGAGGAGCCGTTGGGAGCCGGCCACAACGCCAGATACTTCGCCATCGCCGGGTTTATTGTTGTCGGAAAAGTGGATGGGTCCGGAACCGTGCTGACGCTGGTGGTGGCGAGGCTCTGCCTGTATCCTTCGTAATTTCCAAACAGAAACAGTTTGTCTTTCTTGATCGGACCGCCCAGAGAGCCGCCGAATTGATTGCGGCGGAAGGGTGGCGCGGAGGATCCCTTATCGAAGGGGCTGCGGGAATCCAGAACGTTGTTCCGAAGAAACTCGTACAGCGATCCGTGCAGCGCATTGGTTCCGGACTGGGTAACCACGCTGACCTGCCCGCCCGCGCGTTTGCCATATTCGGCGCCGTAGGAATCGCTCAGCACGTTGAATTCGCGCACAGCATCGATCCCCAGCAGATTGCCGCTGACGCCGCCCGGGGTGACGGCGAGCT
>Ga0207667_10002133_pt1 | contig 24795 bp, 41 predicted proteins | sample KBSCornC52_FD_184301 | JGI IMG/M metagenome (GOLD analysis project Ga0207667, IMG submission 184301) | Corn rhizosphere microbial communities from Kellogg Biological Station, Michigan, USA - KBS Corn C5-2 (SPAdes) (version 2) | ecosystem: Host-associated > Plants > Roots > Rhizosphere > Soil ...
ATTTATGAAGCCAATGTTTGCAGTTCCCGCGCCCAACGATACCGCACCTATATTTGCAGTACCCGCTGCATTTACCACAGTGACATTCGCACTGATATTGTTAATCGTGCCAATGTTATTGCTACCCGCTGCAAGTACTACAGCCGCTGAGATATTGTTAATGGTGCCAATATTTGCTGTGGAAGGGCCTAGCGAGATAGTTCCAGCAACCGTAACAGTTGCGCTGATGTTATTGACAGTGAACGGGGTCCCCACGGCCACATTAACCGTGCGGGATATATCGTTGAGAGTCCCGATGTTCGCAGTACCGGCGGCGAGGATGACGCTATGCGTAGCGCTGATGTTGACCACACCCGCAATAGTGACCGTGGCTGAAATGTCGTTGATACGCCCGATGTTAGCCGTGCCTGCTGTAAGACCCACCACACCCGCAACGACTGCAGTTGCAGATATGTTGTTGACCGTAAATGGCGTGCCAATGGCGACTTGGACAGTACGGGATATGTCATTTAAGGTTCCAAAATTGGCCGTACCAGCGGCGAGGACGACGCTAGGCATAGCGGAGATGTTAACGACACCACTAACATTAACCGTTGCGCTGATGTCATTAATGCGTCCGATGTTGGCGGTGCCAGCCGTAAGTCCGACAACTCCTGCAACCACGACAGTCGCGCTAATGTTGTTGACCGTGAAGGGAGTGCCAATGGCAACTTGCACAGTACGGGATATGTCATTAAGAGTCCCCAAGTTGGCGGGAAGGCTAACGGCTGCCGTACCGCTGATGGCTACCCCACCTGTTACCGTTACCGTAGGCATAGCCGAGATGTTGAACGTGCCGGTGCACACTAGCGCGCCGCCCGTCACCACCGCGAATTGCGCTGTGGCGCTATTGTCGCCAATAACAATACGCTGGCGCATGACAGTATTCGCGCCCACGTCCATAGATACTGCGTCCACCTTTTTGCCGGTGCTGTCTGGTGGAACCTGAATGTAGTCGGCCATGCTCTTATCCTAAAATTGCATACACAAAGGTGCGATCTGTGCTTGCGTCGTTGCTATGAGTGATGTCGAAGCGCCCGTTGTCTTGAAAGGCGACGAACATTGTACCGTTACCGAACTCCGCCGCTGCGTTTGCCGTGCGCGGCATGAACTCAATCATAGAGGTAGGCCCGGCTCTGTCATCCAACACCACTGTTGTATTTTGGTTGGCCGCCAAGGTAATCACGCCAGTGTTCTGTAGGTGACCTTTGTTGGCTTCAGCCATCCACGCTGCCGCTTGCCGCTTCCACTGCGCGTCGTCCGCCAACTGCTGCGGCGGCAAGGAGATACGCGGTAGGATTTCGTCGGTTACGCCGGAGCCTCCGCCAGGTGGCGGAGCTGGCGGCGGGGGCGGTGCAGGTGGCGGCGGAGGCGGAGGCGCAAACGGATTATCCGGCCCGACAACAGGTTGCACAAAGTCCTGCTGCCAGTACTTGGCAACGCGCCTACGGTAGAAAATATCCGGCAAGCCGCTCAACGCCGTTGGTGGGATGGGAGTTAATATCGTAGGAGTAGGGTCTTTTTGCAGCCACCCGCAAAAAACCATCGGCCAATTGCGTTGGGTGTAGAAGTTCTGCGGAAGCGGAAACTGCTCCATCCCAGGCTGGCGCGGGTCGATCGACACGTCAGGCGGCTTGATGGCAATAAGCTGGGCGGCCCACGGATCGGTGGTACCTGCGTTTGCCAACACCGCCTCGTTGTTGGTAGACGCGCCCGCGCCTGTTTGCGACTTGGACGCGCCCCACGCATTACACACGCCGGAGGAAGCCAACAACCAATTAACGTTTGTGCCAACAGGCTGATTAAACGTAAGGCCACCTGCGCTACTGCGCAGCGCAAAAGCATAGATAAGAAGCTCATTGTTGACGCTGGTTGTTACGGCAGGCGCAGATGCACCAGCGCCAAATCCCCCTTGCCCGCTGCTTGTGTCAACCGCAGAAACCGATCTTGCGCCGGTGATGCGCGCAATAATGCCGTTGTTCTGCACGCCGGTGCCGGTCATGTGCCATGTATAGCTGGAGGCTTCCGCGGCGGAAGCGTAGTGGTAGTACGAGGCACAGGTAATGTCGTTCGCAGTGCCTTGCGCCACCGTACGGATGGAAGTCCATCCACCCGGAACTGAGTTGATGGTTTCCGAGGCCGACGCGAAGTTGATGACGGCTATAAAAAGGTCGCCCGCGTTGTACGTAGTTGGCGTGTTGACCGTAATTGCCGTACCTACCGCCGAGTTCTGCACCTGCGTGAAGCTGTCGAATACAGGAGCACCAAACGAAGCAGGCGGTGGTGGCGGAGGCGGAGGAGAAGATACACTAGCGGGCTGGATAGCTATGCCCACATAAGCCAAATTCACCGCCGCGTTGAAGCCCCAGGTCATGGCTATATCCGCGCTGCCGGACTCCGTGGACATCGCTGCGCGTGTGAACGCGCCAGCGGCTGCGCCTCCTCGCTTGGTTTGCTGCGGCCCTGCCGACTCCGTGCCCGGTGTGGCGGATTGATTCCACACCACGAAGTCAACAATTTTGCTGTTGGTGGCGTAACTGGAGATGCTTCGCCCAATCGCAGCCGCGGCAGTCTCCGCAGAGTAGGCTCTAGCCGTTGGAGTGCTTTGATCCACCCCGGCAAAGCTGATTGCCTTTACCTCAATGGCATGCGACTCCGCAAACTTCGCCACCACGACATTCACGCCGCTGGCTGGCCCCGCCTTGCCCCACAAGGAAGCGCGATAACCCGAGGGGCCTTCCTGCTTGCCCGCCAACAAGGACATCGGAGAACCCGCGTACTCTACGCTTACGACATCGCTGCCGCCGCCGTTGACGCCCACGCCCACCAACAGGTAGCCATTCGCGCCGGTACAGGTATGCGTCCACGAGATGGCCGTGCCGGAAGCCCCGGTGTTAATTGTGCTGGTGGTATCGACGCTGACGCTGCCAGAAGACGGTGGAGGTGGCGGCGGAGACGGCGAGTCGGCGGATTGCAACGGCATGCAGGCTAAAGCCGCATTTGTAGAGGTGTTGAAGCCGTGCGACATCGTAATGGTGGCGCTGCCCGACTCCGTACTGATAACGCAGCGCGCAAAGCTGCCAGAACCGCCTACACGAAACGTTTGCTGCGGCCCGGTGGACTCATTCGCAGGCAACGCGCCCTGGTTCCATGCCACGGCATCCACGATGAATTGGCCGTTCGTGAAGGTGCCCAAGGTCTTGGAAATGCTGACCGCGCTTTGCGTTTGCGCCAACGCGATCGTGCCGGTAGGTGCGGACTGGCTCACGTTCGTGAAGCTGATGGCGCAGCACTCTACGGCATGCGACTCATTCCACGATACCGTGATGGTATTGGTACCGCTGGCGGGGCCTGCAAGGCCCCACATGGAGATGCGATAACCTGTGTCGGACTCTTGCTGCGAACCCAACGCGGACAGCGCCACTCCGGCGTAGGTGACGCCGGTAACGTCGCTGCCGCCGCCATTGGTGGACACCGCCACCAGCAAATAGCGATTGCTGCCGGAGCATGTATGCGACCAGCTTTGACTGGTGCCGCTGCTGCCGGTGTTTAGGCTACTGGTGGCGTCCTTTACAACTCCCACTTACCGCCGCCCGCGCCTAATCCAAGGCAAGCGGCCAAGGAGTTCCGAATAAAGGTATTGCAGCCCGCGATCTGTTGGCGGAGGCGGCGGTATCGGCGTAGGCGTAGGAGCAGGCCCCGGAGGCGCTGCTGTGTTGTTGAGGTAGTAGGTGCGCGGCTGCATGGCAACCAATTCGCTGGCCGCTTGCCCCGCACTATGGTCAAACGCGGAGATGCGCAGTTGAATAGCTCCGTTGGCCACCGCAGTAGAACTCCAGTTGAGCTCGGCCACCGTGTTGCCTGAGGAAAGCGAAAACTGCCCATAAATAGGCGTGTAACCAGTTGCCGGTAGCAGCTCCACGTTTGCCAAAAGGTTGCCTTCTACACGGAAGGCCACCACCCCGGAAATGCTTGCGCCGTCCGGCGGAGCAGTTACCTGCGTGATACCAAACGGCGCTGGCGCAGAGGTGCCGGGCACAGAGTTGGCGTTGTTATGCAGCGTCCAAACGTGAACATAATCTACCAGCATGGCATTGGCTGTGCCTTGCGGCGTGCCGGTGGTGTTGGCCGTAGTCTCGTTGGTTTGCATCGCCAGCCCTACATAGGGGTAGAACTGGCCGGTGACGCTAATTACGCACTCTTCTACCTGCGTGCCATCGTAGAAGAAGCGGATATTGTTGGGTGTCCACTCACATGCGTAGTAATGGAAGCTGTTTGCTAAGTTAGCTCCACCAAGGGCAGCAGTGCCGGGCCGAGTGTCGAAGTTAAAGGTCTGTGTGGGAATATCGAATACAGCGCACGCATAATCGATGACAGCCGTGCCAGAAGTCCAACCGCCGGACGGTGCGTTCCCATAGGCATGCATGTACCCAACATCTTTGTTGTTGTTCCCAATAATGCCGATGACCGGATGTAAGCCATCGCCGTGATCCAACTGTGCGCGTACCTCGAAGTACCCATATTGCTGCGTAAAGAAGTTCTCCGTGGTGAACACACGATTGAAGAAGTTGTTGGAGCCATCCACCTTGGGCCAAATGCGCAGATAGCCGCCGTTTACGTCATAGTTGACCGTGGAGTTGCTTGCCTCGTAGTAGTAATGATTTGTCCACCGCGAGGTATCCGGCGTGGTGCCGGAATCGAACTCGTCGTAGAAGGTCATGTTGTCAAAGCCGGAACTGTTGCGTCCGTACGGCCAAACTAACGTTCCCGGAGGTGGTGGCGGCGGAGGTGGTGACGATGGCGAGTTGTTGACGTTGTAGGTACGCGACGCCATCGCCACTATCTCATTGGCAGGCGATACGCCCGCCGCTTGGTCAAACGCGGAGATGCGTACGCTTATTGGCCCGTTGGCGACGTTGGTTGTGTTCCAGTTGAAGTCGCCGTGCGCACCGTTGTTGGACAACGTGAAGGTGCCGTAGCTGGGCGTGTAGCCAGTCGCCGGCAGCAGCTCGGCATTCTTAATGCCTTGGCCGTCGATTTGGAAGTTGACAGTACCGCTGATAGTAGCGCCATCCGTTGGTGCAGTAGTGAGCGATGCGCTAAAGGGCGGCGGCGGTGGCGGAGGCGGCGCAGGACTCGGAGAGCCCGCAATGCTCCACACCCGCACATAATCAAAGATCATGCTGTTGCTGGAACCCTGCGGCGTGTTCCCGTCTGGCGTTGGATTACCCCCGCCAGGACCCCACCAAAGTTGCAGGAACACCACTAGTTGCATGTTGTTGCCCGCCCCCCAGGGGTCATTAATGGTGCCCAGGAGATTGCCATCGTAGTACCACTTCAGGCCGCCAGAGGAGGCCCAATACATGGCATACGTGTGGAATTGCGTGCTGACGGTAGTGTCGTAGCCACGTGTGTTGGTGAAGCTTAAGTGCCCTGCTTGGTTAGTGCTGCCGCCCCCGCCTTCTGTCCAAATGGTGAAGGACGAGTTCTTGCAACGGAAGGCGCTGGTATCAACAAGCCAATCCCCATTTTCATAGGAAAACCACTCATCGATGTCGATCTCTTGCTGGCTGCCGTCGCCATTCTCGCCGTTGCCGTCGGAAAGCGGATACAACCAGAAGCCGGGGAAGAAGCCGCGCCCGCGTATGCATTGAATGCGCGCCTCGTAATAGCCAAACCGGCCCCGCCAGGACTGCCCACCGCGTGCGGCTCCGTTGGAGCCAAACATCTGGTTAGACGGCGTGCCACCTCCAGCGCCGTTGTACCACATGCGCAAGCAGGAATTATTGCTGTTGTTGACGTCCCAAGCGCTGGTAGAACCATAGTTCCCAAAATCGTGTGCGTTGTTCCATTTGTTATCGAGTCCCGTACTGTTGAACTCGTCCGACATAATCAGCGTGAAGCCCGACGAGAAACCAACAGGCTGCACGCCCGAAGGCGTGGTGGGATCGATAATCGGCATTACAGCTCCTCAAAGACGATGTGAACGCCCATCGGGCCTGCACCGCCCGTGGTGAAGCGGAACGAAAGGCACGCATGCGTTGTCAATGAGTCTCCCCGGCAGGTAATCTCCATGCCCGGCGTAGCCACCCAACGATAAATCGCCCCGTTGCTGTTGCAGCCCAGGCGCAGCATAGCCACCGTGCCCAAGGAAGGCTGCGTGGTCCACCCGGTGGCCACCGTGGCGCTGCAAGAACCGCAGTCAGGGTCTAACGGGATACTGGCTTGGTTGGTGGGCGTGGAGCCAAGTTGCCCCGGGCGCTTTACCCCCAACTCATTGGCGGCGCTGGAAGTGCCGAGGCCGCAAACTGACAACTCCACCAGCCGAAGCTTACGGCCATTGGCAGACGTGAGCGTTAAAACATCATTGGTCGTGCCGGGCGCAGCCGGTTGCACAGAGTTGCCAAAAAAAGCCATTTTCTTATCCCTTTGAATTGCCGTGCCGCCTTGAGGTAGCTAGCCGCTGCCTCAATTCATCCACGCGATTGTTGATCCATTGCAATCGACATTCTACGGTGTACTTCTCGCCGGTCAAGTCCGCAATCTCGCGCAGCAGCTCCTTGCGCGCCAAATCTGACAATTCAGCGCGTAAAGGGGAGTTCGAGCTTCCGCTCTGGTCGGTCGTCGTAACAGACATGTCTTGTCTCCTGGTCGATGTAGCACTCGACTGCGAAACCGTCAAAGTGACGTCCTTTAACTTGTATGGGTTGCGCAAACCGAAATTCGTGTCGGCCCCCGTCCACGCTTGAGTGTAGTTCCGCAAGTACTAAGCTCCCTTTGGTAATGTGTATCCGAATTTTGACGTCATCATTCATGGCTTACCCGAAGATGTCGTTTTTGCCGCCGCCGACAATTTTGCTCCACAGCTTGTCGTCCAGCGCCACCTTGTTCAAATCCGCCTCCGAAGCATCCTTCAGCGAGGAAAGCGTAATCTCGCCGGTCGGCGCGCCCCGCGGCGGCACGTCCGCAGCCTTCTGGCCCGCAATAATCTGCTCTACGCGCTTGGCCGGGTCAACTGCAGCAGGCGCTGCCGCCTTCGGTGTGTAGCCGTAGCGCTTGGCCATGTTATAGACCACCTCCGCAGGATTTTTGCCCTGCTTAAGCGCGTTCTGCGACACCGCCAACTCATCCGTCAATAGCGCCTCGGGAATACGTTCCTCCGCAATTCCTACGTCCCGATAGTCCTGCGCTCGAGCATTCCGCAGGTGCTGATAGGCTTCTTGGAAGTCCGGCGTATTCTTCATGAAATCGTTGCGCGCTGTCTCCACCTTGGTTTTCAGCGCCAAGAACTGTTGTTGCTGCGCGTACTGCTGCTGCTCGGCTTCCGTGCGCTGGCTGATGCCGGTCAAGGCTTCCTTGATGCTGTTGATCTCGTGCATCAGATGGCCGTACGGGTCTTGCGCAGGATCCGGCGCAACCTTCGGCGGCGGTGGGGGCGGCTTTGTAGCTTGCTCCAGACGCTCGTTAATCGCCCGCAGTTGCGCCTCCAATTGGGCACGGTACGCTTGTTCCTGCGCCAATTGCTGAGCTCGGGTGTCCTCTACTGGAGGGGGTGGAGGAGCCGGTGCCGGTTCAGGTACTGGGCTAGGCGCAGGCGATTCAACAGGTGCAGAGGCAGGGGCAGGAGCATCGCCCGATAAACCCAACACGGAGGCGTCGCCGGTCTCGAAGAACTTGATTTCATCAGGCGTTAAACCATCAGACATTCTGACTTCCTTGGGTGGATTGATAAGACACGCCAACAGGGTTCCCGTTGGCATCATTGATCAGGGTGCGCGGCGCAGTGATGGCCTGCGCCAGTTGCGAAAGCGCCGCCGCAAACGCAGTGTTCCCTTGTTGCGAAATTTGCATTAGGTTGTATTGAGACTCCAGAAGCGTCTGGATAGCTTGCTTGAGGTTGCTCTGAACCTCATTTGTGGATTGCATGATGCTCATTGCACCGTGCTCCCCACTGGCCTGCCGGACTGGTCATATTGCAGCATGCGCGGCTTGGTAAGCGCCTGTGTAAGCTGCGCAATAGCCTGCAAGGTGGCTTGTTGCGAGGCTTGCGCCTGCTGCGCCATTTGCTGGGAGGCTTGTGCGAACTGGTTCACAAGGTCGCCTATTTCGCCGGTGTTGACGTCAATTTGGAACTTGCCAGCGTCGTCCGCTTTGACGCCAGCTGTAAACGCCTTCACCTTGAAGTCATTGTCCACTTGCTGCTGCTTCATATTGTTTTCATGCTGCATACGCCGCCCTTCCAGCTCGAATTGGCGATCCTGTTTGAAGGACTCCAACTCGAATTGGGACTGCGCTTTGGCGCGCTCCAGCTGCATCTTCTGCGAGTGCGCATCCGCTTCCATCTTCATCTTGGCTTGCGTCTGCTGCCACTCTATCTGCAGTTCTTGTTGCATCTTTTGGCGCTCCAAGTCCATCTCCTGCATCTTGACCTGCTGATCAGCCTTTAGTTGATCATTTTCTTGTTGCAGTTGCTGCATTTGGTCTTGCATCTCTTGCTGCATCTGCATCTGCTGGCCAATAAATTGCTTCCACTTGACTGCTAACGCAGTCGGTATGGGAGCGTAATCCAGCACATCAGGCGGTACAGGAACCTGCGCCTTCAGCATAGCCGGAATCAGGTCGCCAAGAGCCTGCCACGTTTTGTCCTTGGTGTCCGGCGCATTCGGGGACTGGTCAACAATGACATCGTAATTGGCCGCGCCATCCTGCTTGGTCAACGGCAGGAACTGCTGTGACTCCGGCCCGCCAATGCGAATTAAGCGCCCATCAGCAATATAGTTTTGGATAAAGTCCAAAAGCACGCGCCCTTGCGTCTTGCGATAGTTGCGCAGCGCGTTAAACATTGGGCTAAGAAGGCCGTATGCCGCCTGTTTGCGCTGGCTTTCCACAACCCCGGCCTGATCCCTATTGGCAAGGCCAAGCGCCTCCAGGTTGATGCCGGTGACCATTGGCAGGGAGTCAAGCGCGAAGGTCATTAGCTTGTCCAAGCCAGTCGGGTACGGGGCTGGAGGCTTGGGCATGACCTTCTTCTGGGACAGCGCGCCCTCATTCAGCAGCGAGACGCTATCCGGCTGTGCCCACTCTTCTTTAAAGCGCTCGGGATCAACCACAGCGCCCAACTCCACCAAGATGCCGCCCTTGGCGTTGGTGTTGATGATATGCAGAATCTGCGATAACCACTTGTTGGCCCAACGCTGCGGGTCTTTCATCACACGGGTTAATCCGTACCACGTCCCCTTGTTGCGGTCGCGCTTGCAAGTGATAGGGTTGAAGGTGAAACCCTTCTGCGTAGGGGACCTTTCAGGTCCCTGAAGCAGTGTCTCGCCCATGAACCATGCGCGGTAATACACACGCTTCTTCTGCTTGGCGGACTGCACATCAGGCATCTGCTCCTTAATCTGTGCAAGCGTCTTCTTGTCAACCTCATGAAGTTGCCCGCCCACCGCCACACGATAGACATCCTCCATCTGCCAATACTCATGCAAGCGAATCTTGGATTGCCCTTCGTGCCGCTCGAACTCGGAAGTGTCGTCATCCGCATAGCGCATGCCGCGCCGCACCACGCCGCGCCCAGGATCGTCACTTGCCTGCGATGGAATAGCATCCGGCCACCGACGCCTTACCTCTTCGTCGTCCACCCACCATTCTCGGTCATTCCATCGACGGTCAGTAAGCCCCGGCTTAGTTGCAGCCGGGTCGTAGCTCATTTCGAGGGGGTCAATACGAGATATATCCACAAGGCCGTCAAGATCGCGATCATAATCCAAACGCGTCCAGGTCCAGCCAATGCCGCAAATGAGCGCGTCACGAAACGCATCGCTTTCTTCATCATCCGCATTACACTCCTCCCGTACGTACTTCGCCGCCGCATTCCATAAGTCCGCCAATCCCGCATCTTCAATGCCCCTCGGCAGAAACGAGGTTTCTTGCCTGTTACTGACCTCCGCACCAATCACCGCGTCGATCATCTTCTCGCTGTAGTTGAAGGTAATGGGAGGGCGACGCTGTTCATTCAGAATGGCTTCATCTTCCGGCGTCCACTGCTGCCCCGCCACGAACGCAAAATCGTCCCGCGCTTCGGCGCGCCAGGACGCTAAGAAGTCATTCGCGGCGCGAAAGCGTCGGTTTGCTTGGTCGATAAAGTCCTCGTTATTAGCCATTATTCGCCCTCCCGGCGCTATTTATTCAGATGACAGAGAGTTTATGTTTCCATGATAAACATTGTACAGAAGCACGTCCCGCTGAAAATCCTTTTCTATTTTCTCCACCCCGTGGAAGCTGTAATCCGTCTTGAAAAAGCCTAAGCAAGTATTCGGCAGGAAGGGTGCTGTGAAGATCTTGTCGAAGTCCTCGAACTTACGATGCGGGCCGCCCGCGCAGCGAAAGCTACGATCCTTCGGCAGGTAAATACTTGTGCCGCAGTCGTGGTTCCAACCATCTAAAGGCAGGTAAAACAACATGCTCACCACCTTATGCGGCGCGTCGGTGTGCGGGCCAATCGAGTAATCCCTGCCGTCGCGAATCAAGCGCAGATCATTGCTTAATTTGACGCGGGTATAATCCGTAAACCGCATAGAAAACTCGTCACGGAAAATCTTCACCACATGCCGCAAAAAGTCCTCGGATTTCAAGAAATCCAGGCCCAAGAACGTAATGTCTTCATCGGTATCTTTGGCAAAAAGACGCCCGTTGTAGTTGTTCTTACCTTGCGTGTACTCCTCCGCTCCCTTCTTGCTTACGTAGTCGTATATCTTCCAGTAAGTCTCGTCCGGAAAGACATTCTCCGCATAAAAGTGCGGAAAAGGCCAGGGATTAACCCGCGCATTGCGCAACGAATACAGCACATGCCCTTCAACATTCACATCGCTCATTAGAAAACCCTCTGTCTAATCCACTTCGTTGCAATCCACTTCACACCACCTACCGGCGGCCTGCCGCCGTGCAGAGTTTGCTCATCTAACCTACCTTCAGGCGTAATATTGCAAAACACCAGTACGGAACCCTTGCGAGGAGGCACAACGCACCTCAGAAGTGGAAACTCCGTTTCCCCCTGCTCGAACTCGTCCGACAGGTACATGATGCACGTGTGCGTGCGCTGCCCGCCGCGCTCCAGGTACTTCATATAACCGCCAACGCCAGGGTCGAAATAGTCGTGATGCGGCAAGTAGTGTTGCCCTTCTTCATACCGCAACACCTGCAGCCCTTCACCATTCTCAAGAGGCGTGCCGGTTAGCTGCGCCAACCGCCTCTCAATAGCGGTGATGCGCGCCGTCTCCCCTCGCTCGATACAGCAGCCGCTTGAGGTGCGTCCATCATGCACCGCGTCAGGCTCATCATTGTCTACGACAACGGTGGAGCGGATCATGCGCGGCTCAGATAGCTCAATCAGATAGTTGCACTCCTCATCCGACAAAAAGTTAGTGAAGAGAGCAATGCGAGGGTTCTGAGAGGCCCAAACACAAGGATTTCGCTTTGTCATTTTCTGTAATAAATGCGGTTGCCAATGTCCTTAAACGCTCCTTCCGTGCGCTTTGCCCTCTCCGCCGTTTCCTCATCCGGAAAAAGCCCGTGCTCCTGCATGTAGAGGTCGAAAATCTGGTGTTCAGGGAGGTTGTAATTGGTCTCCACCAACACACTTTTCACGTTTTTCATGTGACGAATCGCGCCCAGGAGCACCTTATGCTCCAAGCCATCCACGTCCAGCTTGATATGCGTCGGCGGGCCGAAAGTATCCGCAAAAAAGTCCAACGTCATGGCCCCGCAGCCTTGCTCGAAGCCCCAATTGTCCTTGGGTTTGAGGTTGTAGTCGGTCTTCTGTCCTAAGGTATTGCAGGAATTACCCGGAATGAGCGACTGCACGTAAAACGTGTGCAATCCGGGCTGATCTGCCAGCGCAATAGGCCAAACACGCAGGTTTTTGTTCAATTCGTTGACGGCTACATTGCGGCACAAGAGCGCAAAATTTTGACTTTCTGGCTCGAATGCATGCACAAAAACACCTCTCTTTGCAGCCAACATCGCATATTGACCAATATTAGCGCCAACATCGAAAAGCACGTCGCCTTCACCCATTTTCTCGATCCAAGCCACCGTATCAGGCTCTTTTTCCATCAACGAGTCCACGCGCCACGCGCAATGCGTGTTCGGAACAAGCCAAGTCAAGCCATGGGCCTTTACATGGGGCTGAATTTGCTGGTATTCCTCAAGATTCATTAAGCTGCTCCTGCACTAGCTGATGTGTTTAACTTCCAAAAATTCGCCACTTGTCTATCAACCGCCGAAATTTTCGAGCCGGTATCCACCACTAAGAACTGATCTAGCCGCCAATTGCGCGAGTTGTTAATACTTCCTGCAGAAGTGGACAGGTAAAACGCCTTCATATACTGGTGCGTCAACGGGTACCGCTTCACTTGGGGGTGATCCTGCGGCACGTGGATGTTCAACGCCCGCACTTTCCGGCCTTGTCCGTCAACCAGCCTGCGCCAATTCGCTTTAACTTTGTGATCCATGCTGCTCCTTTAAGCACTCATCCAAGAGGCCCCACCTCTCGACATCCTCGAATACCTATCCGGCGGGATAGGTGCCCATTCCTGCGGTAATGCATACCGCAACATCATCGTCGCATATCTGCTGGCGCAGATAAGGTCTTCCCGTTCCTTCACCACCTGCAGGGAGCCATCGGCTCCCTTCTTCCGGTGGTACATGCGAAACTCTTCCAGCCACAACCGGCAATTAACATCCACCTTCCAACGCCCTGTGCGCATCCGCTGAAGCATCTCCGCAATACCTGCCTCCACACCATAACCACGCTTGTCCCCGAACCCTGCGGGTTCGGAAAGCATGCGCAAGCCCGCGTCCTGGTACTGCTTAGCAATCTGCTCGCAAGAGCCGCCCTTATCATGCTGCAGGGCGTCGCGCGGCCACGCTACGGGTATCCACGGCCCCCAGGGCTTAATGGCAGAGGCATGCACAATAGGAATCTCCTTGCGCTGCCGGTACTCATTCACCAAATGCACAACATCGGTATCTGGATCAATAACCAAGCGCGCCGCCGCCGTAGGGTGATCCCAACCAATATCAAGCCCCACTATTTGCTTCCAGTGCTTCGGAATCACCGTAAGAGGTGGCTCAACAATAACTTCCTCAGCCACAGGGAAAATACGCCCCTCCCCCAGCATCGGCACGCCCTTGGTACGCGCCTCGCGCTCGTGCTCCGGATAAGCATCAATAATGATGCGCTTCTGCTCCGATGTGTAGTGGCCTACATCATCAATGGTCATATTCGTGACATGCCTGTCACGATGCTGCTCCCCTATGAAGCGCATCACCACGCCCGACATGCCCATAAGCGGCGTGAATGTCAGGAACACCGGCCCCATAGTGTTATTCGTTCTGGTGATACCTTCAATGTAGATATCCTCCGGCGGTTCCTCATCCATCCAAATGAAGTCCAACTCCTCCGCCTGCCATGACTCCCGCCCGTCCGAATACGCTTTGAAGGTAATCTGCGAAATATCCCCGGAGGCCATGTGCCGCACCAGCACTGTCTCAACGGCGTCAGGGACGCCACGCGCCCGCTTGATATCGACAATGCATTCCTTGGGAATGCAGCCCGTGCCCCACTGGCCAACCGGGCCAAGCAAAATACGCTGCGCGCCGTCCCGCGTAAGTTCGGAGGTCACGGAGCCAACCCAACCACGTGTCGCTTTGTGCGACACGTAGCCATCCCACCATTCCGGGTATAAGCCGGTGACGTGGTAAGCCACCTCGTAGCCTCCTGAGTAGGTCTTGCCCAAGCGGTTGCCCGCCATAAACAAGCGCTCACGGAAGGATGCGCCCGCCCTATGGAACTCCATCTGCTTAGGGTAGGGCTTATAGAAAAACATGCTGTAGTGGCGCTTCAACTCCTTTAAGCGCTTAAGCTTTGCCAGCCGGGCGTGGTCAATACCTTCGTCCTTCTTACTCACCCTTGGCCTCCACTATCTCCGCATCAATCGTTCGCTCCTCCATGCCCAGCAATCCAAGCTCTTTCTCAAGCTGCATGATCTCTTTCTTCATCTTCGCCGGATCGAGAGTCGCCTTGTGCTCAACCGTTACCTTGGAGCCGTAGCGCGCCGGGTTTCTTATCTCCGCTTGCCACTTCAGAATGTCCGCCGCCACCTTGTAGGCCGCCGCAAAACGCGGCTGCTTCAGCACGTTCTCAGCCATCACCATAATGGTGTCGCACATCAAGTCCGCCTGCAGCACACGCGCCCTCTCGTACATCTCCCGAAACTCAGGATACTCATCCAGCCAACGCCAAAACATAGGCACAGAAGGCCCTAAGGGCTCCTTGGCAAGCGCCTGATGCAGCGTAGCACCCAATGCGATGTGCTCGCATATACGCTTGGCAATGCGGGTCGTGTATTTAGCTTTTCTTCCGCCCATCGCACCCCCTTTTGCGCTCGCACAAAGCGAATATGGCGGCGCGTGCAAACATGAAATCAGAAATCGTTCGTTGTGGAGTAACTATCATGTCCCCCAAAATCATTGCTGCTGCTATAGCTACCGCCTCCGTAATCGGCTCCGCAGGAGCTACTGACTACTGTGCTTCCGACTTCTGCGCCACCCTGGTTGAAAGTCCCGCAAGAGACATCCTTTCGAGCGTCGTCACTTTCCGTATTGAAGGAAAAGGTATTCGGAATGCTGAACTCGTCCCGCAATTCAACTACGCGCCTATCTTCGCCACTTTCACGCCCTCCGGCGACGGCACAAGCGCTACTCTGGAGTGGGACACACGCACGATGCAAGATCAACGCATCAGTCCACTGCGCATCCTCGTATTCGACAAACCTGCGGGAGACGCTACTGCTCACCAAATCACTGCGATGCCCGCCCGAGTTTTTTACGTTCGGAATAGCAACTCTGCTTGTGTTGGGTACGACACGATCAACCACACGTCCAACGGTAGCCCGGCTCTCCTTGACGGCAGCCCCACCACCAAGACTTTCTGTGATCCCGGTACCTGGAGCAACGGTGTTGCGCCGCCGGACTGTGAATGCGCGCTTCATGAAAGCTAAAAATTTATTTACACAGTTCATGGTTTTCATGTTAAACTGGCCGGGACGGCCGGGGGGTGGGGGGTATCCCTAGCGTGGCGTAAAGCTATATCCGTTGCAAATTTATGTTCGTTGAGGGCGATATTCCACCTCCAATAAGCTGAGTGTGAAGTAGGGCCATGTGCAAAAATGCCGTCCCCAATGCACACCCACCCATTGCTACACGTGCTGCGTCTAATCCTCGGTTTCATCTATTTGCCCTCATCAAAAAAGGCCAGCTTTCTGGTTCGGTTCCCGCGATTAGCCCGTTTGTGTTTAAGCTCCCAGGCTTTGCCCATGCCCTGCCGGTTCATGCACCGCTGGTGGAACAACGGTTGAGGCTTCGGCAGGGTTAGGGATCGCGGGTTACATAGTGCGCACCAGTGCACGCTGTTGAAAGTGGGAGCGCCTCATGAAGATCTATACCTCGAACACCTCGGCCACTTCGCCGGTGAAGTCGCCCACGTCCATTTGGCTGGCGCAGTGGTGGCACAGGCAGGGGGTTTCCGCGATTTCCTCAGCGAAGGCAATGGCTTCTTCCTCAGAGTCGGCCACCACCGCGACGGTGACGGAGGCGTCCACCAGGAGAGTTACGGAGTACTTTGCCATGTTTGTTCTGCCAGTTTGGATTTCAGTTCGTAACCCATCAAGGGCCACACCTTGTTGACGGCGTTCTCCCGAGCAATCTGCCTGCCGATATCGACGTCGAAGTTCTCAGGGCTGACGCAGCCGGAGTAGCCTGTGACGGAGAAGCCGTTCTTTAGCACCAGGACACAGAAGGTCAAGAGGTCTAGCTCTGGCCGGTACCGAATAGGGTTGGGGCGGGTTGCGCCAATTACGCCTTCTCCCGCGGTGAAGTAGTACTCCGCTGCAATGTTAGCTTCGATGTCGGCGGGCGTGACGCGGGGCGCGGTGAGGCCCTTGGCCTGAAGCTGCGCTTCAATTGCTTGATCTGTAGACAATTTGATAACCTTTCTTTATTTCCAAAACCAAAAAATTTTGTGCGGGCTTCGACCTAAGACTTACCCTAGCCTACCCTACCACCCTTTAGCGGGGAACACCCCCCTTTGATGCCTGACGGCATCAATTTCCTGTTTGCACTGTAGATAGTTCGGTTTTAGGGAGTTGTACCGTACAACTTCGGTTGCGCGCAATTAGGTTGTACACAATTGAATTGGGCGCGATGCTATCATTCGCTATTTGATTGTGATTGATTGGATTGCGTGTGCGCAGCATTTTCGGGCGTCACATTTGGAGCATTTAGAGCATTTGAGCATTCCACTTTAGCTTTACGTTCTGCATACTTTCGGGCCTTATATTCCTTGGTGTCTTGGATGCGCTTCACTTCATCAAGCAACACGCGTCTGAAATGCACCTCATTAAAGCGCGGGTTATCCGCATAGAACACACTCACAATATCGCACACCAGAACACGCCCAAACTCCACTAAACCCAGGCCAGAAGCGCCTTCCAGCTCGATTAAGTACTTCGCCAGGACCTTGGCAACGCCCTCATATAGGCGGTAATGCTTAGGACACGGATCACACTCTTCATACATGGCAGCCCTATTGTTCTAGCACAACAATTAGTACGACCGTTCACTTCCACTCTGTCCCCATTTTGTGGGTTGTCCCTTTGGCACGGCAAACGAGCCTACCCTGTGGGCGCTAAAGAGACAGGCAAATGATAGCGTTTTTTAGCGGTTTTGCCCATTTGAAACCCACTATTGTGTTCTCCGAACGCATTAAAACTATCAATTACGATTCGTGATCTCCGGTGTGAACTTATGCCCCGTGATCAGGCTCTTACACATGTAGCGAATGATCTTTGGTGAACAAAATTAGTGTAGTATAGGAGGTTATCATGTATGAGATGCGTAATCTGAAGACTGGACAGGTTTATCGCCGTGCCACGCTGGAGGCCATTATGAAGCTGCGCAACAAGGTTGACCGCGAGTACGGTGCGGTGTGCACCACTTATCCGCGTTTGGTAGAGGTGCAATCATGAAATATCCAATTGATCAGTGGAGCACCGTTGGCAAAGCCATAGACAACTCTGTTGTCTTCACGTCAAAGAACTTGCGTGGGTTGGTTCGGTATACCGAGAGAGCAAAAGCGGTGCGCATCATTTACTGGCGCGATGAGCGCAATTCGTGGAATGGTCGGTTGCGCGTTATATACGCGGATGGCGTGGTGAGTGAGGCGCATTTTGAGAGTTTCGATCATATGTGGGGATGGATAGAAAGCAGGCGCATTTTTAAGGGCGTAGAGCGCGTTTATTTGTAGCTGGCGCTGCTGCAAGCGGATGAGGTGCAATGATGTTTGAGTTCACGAATACCAAAACCAACACAATCCATCGCTACAAAACACGCAACGCGGCCCGCAAAGCCGCAGATCGCATAGATGCGGAGTATGGAGCAGTAATTTGCACATTGGTAAGGCAAAGCCGCACCGTGCCCGTAACGAAGACTAAAGAGGTGACATGATGTGGTCGCATTTTTATAGGCTGGATTGGCATTGGCATTTCAAGATGCATGTCTTTCAAGAGTGGTTCGAGATTCCCCTGGAATCTCGGTACGTTGATGCCGATACATTTCGGGATTTTGAGTTGATGGCAATTGGTGGGGGTGAATTGTGATTGCGCTGGCGTTTGTGGTGATTACAGCAATTTTATCTATTTGTGTAGCGTGTGTTGAACTTTCATGAGGTGTGTGATGTCAAATGTCAGCCCCGTAGGGGCATATAGAGAGGAGGTAATGGCATGGTATTGGATGTGGGGCAGACAGGCGAGGGCGTACATGAGGATGCATATTAGGCAACAGGTTGTGTCGGGGTTTGTGGATGCGGGTTATTGTTTGGATAGGATGGAGTGAGCGATGACGAATTACGAGTTGTTTGTGAAGGTGCGGGAGATATTTGGGGGGATTGTGCGGGATGCGGAGGTGAAGGAGGCGCTGGTTTATATAAACAATAGAGGGGAATTGGCGGTGGATGGCGGAAGTTTGGTGGTGACGTTTGAGAATGGCAAGAAAGTGGAGTTTTGGACGAGTGAGTGGGGTGGGATTAATGAGAGTGAGGAGTGAGTGATGACGTTAGAGGAAATTAAGGCGGAGTTGAAGGAAATTGTGGGTTTCTATGAAGTGTATTTTTTGGATGACGGCGAGATTGAGCTGGAGGGAGCGTGGACGGCGGAGGAGCTGCGCAGGGTGTTGGAGTTGCATGCTGCGTATATGGAGTTGATGAAGAAGGAGGGTGGAAATGAAGGTTGAGCGCAGGGAAATGGATGCGGGGTTCCAGCCGTTCGAGCTGGTGGTGACTGTGGAAAGCCAGGAGGAGGCGTGCGCTTTGCGGCAAGTGGGGAATTGGGCTAATGCGGTTGCGGGTGAATTGAGGAAGCGCTCCGACTTGGTGAATGGCGAGGTGGTGCGGAGAGTGTTAGCGAACTTTTATACTGCGTTGAAGGATTTTAAATGAAGATTGAGAAAGTAGAGAACGAGTTTAGACCGTACGTGTTGCGATTACATGTGGAAAACGCGGAGCAGGAGGACGCATTGAAGGCGTTGGCGGAGCGGAGGCCGGATGCACTGCGAAACTTGATAGATTTACCTTCTGTAAAGTTTAACCATATTTGCGATTTTCTGGAGAGTTTGAAGGAGATGCTATGAAGTTGGTGAAAATTGATGGACTTTGGGTGCAGCCGGAGATGGTTGTTGCGGTAGTGCCTAACCAGGATGCGCCAGAGACGAAATCGTTCTTCATTTACTCAAGCGCGTCTATGTATTTTGGGGTGGACGTGAATGCGGATGAGGTGGCGGCGTTGCTTATGGGCGGCGATGCCGCCCAAAAGAAGCTGATGAGTGAAGAGGAGCAAAAAGCTGCTTGGGAGAAAGAAAAGCAGGAGTGGGAGACAGAAATGCAGAAGACGTTGGCCTACTACCGCAAGAAGTATGGTAAGGATTGAGTGTTGTTAACACGCATGCGGCGGCCTGCCCTACCCCGGCCGCTCAATTTTAACGCGAGGTGAGCTGATGGTGCAAATGATTTTGTTTGGGTTCTATTTGTTCTGCATGAGTTGCCTATTGACCATTGCCGTTGTGGGCGTGGTTAAAACGCTCTACGAGGGCTTTGGATGGCTCAACAGTAGATTGACTAAGGCAAGGCGTAAATAAACGCCTGTAAGGCGATTATGGAGGTTTTGATGCGTACTGAAGTGATTAAGCGAGGCCGTGAGGCGGGCCTGGAGACGTTGAAGTTCTATCTTGGCTATTTGGACAAGCGTGGCCAGCCCGTCACGCAAAGCGATCTGTGTGATTTGCTGGTGGACTTGATGCACACGGCGTGCATCATGCAGGAAACCAGCTTCGACAATGCATTGGCTATTGCCAAAATGGTATTTGACAGTGAGCGAGGGGTGTGAAATGGATGAGTATGTTGCACTTTTGAAACAACATGATTGGCATTTTGCCTACAGTGACGACCAGAGAATTTGGCGAAAAGGCAAGGAAATGTACGCCAAATTGTTACATTTGCGAGCGAAGCTCGATCCGAAGGGCGTAACGTGGAATGAATATGCACCAGTTAGTTTCCGCATAGCATTATAAAATATGGCGCGTATATCGCCTTAGCCCCTTTGATGCCCCATTTATGTCTCTATTAGACCCTTAAATGGGGTACCCCCCACCCTTTGGCCAAGTACTCGCCAATGTTGTCAAAAAGGATTGTTACAATGTCTGTACGAGAGTATTTTTTTATATATAGATAGACTCCCCCTTTATACCCTTTATATTATATAGACGTCGATGGCATGTCAACACCTTTTCGAAAATAAATTTTCTTTTCTTCTTTTTGCCCAAAATTGCCGGGGGTGCCGTTTAAGGGGCTAGTGGAGACATATAGAGGGCTACGGAAGGGCTAATTTGCCCTATCTGTTAGTAGAGGTCTGAGTAAGGGCTCCGCTGAAGATAAGCCCCATCCGTCGCCTAGTATCACCCTGATATCACCTCAGTTATCAGATATTCGAATTTTCCTAGATAAAAAGCTGAACTTCTAACCGGACGACAGGTCATAGCTTTTACATAGAATGTAGTGATTTTTAGACGCAAACTTGATGAGGAAACAATGACAGCGCCAAAAGATATACGTGGATGCAATCCGTACTGGTTGGAGCTATTTGACCTACTGGAAAGAAGCCCAGAAACGGTGGTGAAAGTGCCTTGTGAGAATTTAAAGCGGGCGCAAGCCGACCGCTTGGACTTTTACCGGGCCAGACGTTTGGTATTGCAGGATGAGGGCGCAAGGATGCTCTACCCGCAGATACGCATGCTGGAGTGCAAGGTGAATGACGATCCGCCGTACGTGGAGTTTAGGCACAAGGCAATGGCTCCGCTCGGATTGCGCTTGAAAGAAGCGCTTGAGCGCGCAACGAAGGGAGAAGTACATGACTGAGTTGCGCTTTCCAGAGGCCATCGACAACACGATGATGAAAGATTGGCGGCGGTGCCCACAGTACTTCATGCGGCGGCACTGCCAGGGATTGAAGGTGAAAGATGATGAAATATCAATTGATTTGCACTTCGGCAAGGCCATGGCTGCGGGCATTGAAGCTGGACGCCGAGCTTACTTTGTGGACAGACTTCCCTGCATTGATGCCGTCGATGCCGCGACCGAGGCTGCGGCTAAATCGTATGGCACGCGCATACCTCCTGCGAAGAACTCAAAAACGCTTGGGAATCTACTCAATGCTGTGTGCAGCTACTTCAGACAGTGGCCATTGGATGAGGACCCATTGGTGCCCGTGAATGACGGCATTGAGTACGAGTTCCATCTTGAGCTGCCGATGAACCACCCAGCTACCGGCAAGCCATTGGTATATTGCGGTCGCATGGATATGTTGGCTCGCGATGTGGACACAGACGCCATTGTGGTGGTGGATGAGAAGACCGCGGGGCGCTTTACCGATTCGTGGTTTAGCAAATGGGATATGGATACTCAGCTAACTGGATATCTGTATTTTGCGACAACAGTATTTGCGGCTCCGGGCGATACAGCGAGTGGGTTAATTCGTGGCATCGGAGTTTCCGCAAGTGGCATAGATCATGTTAGAGTTTCGGTATTCCGTACACCTTTCCAACTTGCACAATGGTGGCGGGTATTAAATGCTGAAGTCTGCAATATGGTGGAAGCATTTGAACTTAGCAGTTATTTGCACAGGATGGGCGATAGCTGCTATAGCTACGCAAGGCCATGTGAGTACACAAGGCTATGCACCACACCAAACCCGGAAGCATTTTATGAGCAGTATGAAGTCAATTTTTGGAACCCTCTGCAGAGGGATATAGGAGAAAGCAAGTGAGCTTGAAACTGATAGAAGCTATACCAATGCAAGCAGTGTGCATGATGATGGAGGACGAGCAGGGGAAGCGGCAATTGTTCCTTCGCGCTTGGTTGGATGAGTACTGCATTATCTTCCAATGCAATCCCGAAGGGGAGCAGGCGTTAAAATTAAATCAAGAGGAAACGGATAGATATGAACCCATCTTTCAAAGGGCTTTAGCAGAATTTGCAAGAGAAAGAGCAGAGGCATGCGGTATTAATTTTGAAAGCTTGGTTGCTAGCATACGACAAGAACGCGAACAAGAATCGTTTATAGAAGCGTTGGAGGAAACAAAGAAGCGATTGGGGAGAATGCAATGAGCATAGCCACTCTGGTATTAGGTGAAACTGGTAGCGGCAAGTCCACGTCTCTTGAGAAGTTCTCGCCTGAGGATGTGCTGCTTATTCAGGCACTAGAAAAGCCATTGCCGTTTAGGTCAGCAAGCTGGAAGAAGTTTGATATGGAGGCAAAGAAAGGTAACATCTTTGTTACCGATAAAGCGCCTGAGATCGTAACGTTGATGCAGAAGACCAAGCGCAAGATCATTGTCATTGATGATTTTCAGTATGTCATGGCAAATGAGTTCATGCGCAGGAGCGAAGAACGTGGATACGACAAGTTTACGGAGATAGGAAGAAATGCATGGAATATTCTCGTGGCTGCCGGGGGCCTTGCTTCTGATGTCCGCGTTTACATCCTTTCTCACAGTGATACTAGCGATAGTGGACGAGTTAAGGCAAAAACCATCGGCAGAATGCTGGACGAAAAAATCACCGTGGAGGGCATGTTTACTCTTGTCTTGCGGACTATTGTCCGTGACGGTGATTACTTTTTCAGTACGCGCAATAATGGAAATGACACCGTGAAGACGCCTAAGGGTATGTTTGCCGAAGAGTTAATTGCCAATGATTTGGCAGCAGTGGATAAAGGAATTTGCGATTACTACGGTATCGCATAAGCGGCGAAAGCCTTTTTTAATTAAGGAGCAATAGATGAGTTTTACTTTTGAATATGATGAGAGCCTAGCCAAGAAAGCGGACAATGCAGCAAGCTATCTGACGGAGCCGGGTGCGTATGTGGGCCAGTTCAAGCAAGTGATTGTGAAGGTGAGCGATAAGAAGGGCGCTAAGGGCTTTGAGCTATCGTTTGAGGTACCGGGCGTGGGCAATGCGGATCTGTCGCTGTGGACTCATTCAGCAGAGAATAAGCCATATTCGGATGCCAGCTTCCTGAATGCTATGCAGTACCTACTTGGTGTACGCACCATCAAGACCACCACGGCAATGATTGAGCGATACGACTCGGAGTTGAAGGAGCGTATCGAGAAGGAAACCGAGACAGTGCCGGAGTTCTGCAATAAGCCTATTGGCTTGGTGCTGCAAAAAGAACTGTATAGCAAGACCAACGGCGGCACAGGAGAGCGTTTGCTGATTGCGGGTGTATACCAACCAGAGACGCGCTTGATGGTAAGTGAGTTGCAGGAGAAGAAGACTCAGCCGGTGAAGTTGGATCGCTTGCTGAAGGCATTGAAGCCCAAGGATAGCCGCAAGGCGGCTAAAGATGAGCCGGCACAGCCGTCTTTGGGCGCTGACGGAGGCTTTTAAGCATGGAGACGCACGTGAAATATCTGCTGACGAAAGACGAAGTGGAAAAGGTAATTCAGGATCAGTTTGATACTGATCCCGGCAAAACAGTATCGGTAAAGGTTTTCCGCACAGGGGAAAACTTAGCTGAGGTTACGGTTATGCCGAAAAAGGAGGAAGCACCAAAGGAAGCACCGCAGGGGGAATAACAACTCACTTGAGGGATGCGGCGAAAGCCGCATTTACAGCCATGACTATTTCTGTAATTCGTTTGGGTTCACAAGGTAAGGAAACTTCCATAGTGCTCTTTGAGCATGAATTTCAAAACTTGCTTGAGGCGTTGCGACGAGACTTTAGACAAGAGGAAAACCAAAGTCATGGCAATAGCAAGGAGGAAAACTTCATTCACAAGATGCGCATGCGACAGGACAAACACTTGCTTGATGCACTGCAGCCTAAAACCTCCAGGCCAGTGATAAAGCAGGTAAAGGTTGAAGATGCTGCGGAAGCGCAAATGCAGGCGTTCATTGCCAGCACAATTGTGGAGGTGGTGGTGGTGCAAATTCAGGAAGCTGAAAAGGGGCTGTAGCAATGGATGAACAGAATATGCCGCTGCAATTGAGCGCGACCTTGGCTGTATCAAAGTACGCCGGGTGTACGGTGGAGGAAGTGATAGAGCGCAATCCGCTCTACATGCAAGGCTTGGTTGACAGCGGCGCTGTGGCGCTTGCGCCAGGAGCGATGCGGTACCTTAAAGAGAACTTGGTTGATTGGCATGAAATGGAGGAAGTATGGGACGAAGCAAAGAAATCGGGTTTGCCTTGATGCTGTTGTTAGCGAGTTGCGGCGGCACGCCACAGGAGCCGATAAAGATGAATGATCCTCTGGAGTGTGTGGTGCAAGGTGGTGTAGCTGATTGTAAGGGAATGCAATGACAGCGAGATTTGATTCATTGCCGCTGCTTGGCAAACAGCTTAGGGAAGCAAGGTTGAAAAGCGGCTTGACCTTGCAAGAGTTGGGCTATATGACAGGGTATAACGCCAGCCACTTGTCCACCACAGAAAGAGGCGTACGGGGCACGACGCTGAAGTGCTTGATGGATGTGGGAAGCGCGTTGGGCTTGCGGTTGGAGTTTCGGGATTTACGTAGTATTGACGATGGAAAGTGAGGGAACATGAAAAAGGTACTAGGTAAAGGCCCTGCACGCGCTGATGTGGTGATCGTCGGGGAAGCCCCGGGCGAAGAGGAAGAGAGCCAAGGCGCGCCGTTTGTGGGGCCGTCTGGGTGGCTGTTGGATCAAGTGTTGCGTGAGGTAGGTATTCGGAGAAGCGAATGTTACTTGACGAATGTTTGCAAGTATCGTCCTCCGGGCAATGACATTGAGAAGTGGTTAACGAGTAAGAAGAAAGTGGGGATAAAAAATGACTGGCCGTGTATTAATGGGCGCTATGCGTCGGAAGAAGTGCAAGAGGGCATTGCTGAACTCTACGATGAAGTGGCGGGGCGACAGCCGAAAATTATTATTGGTTTGGGAAACACCGCACTATGGGCCTTTACGGGCGAATGGGGCATCCAAAGTTGGCGTGGTAGCGAGATCACACTACAAGCCGACTACGTTGGACCGCTTCAAGGTACCGCATTTGTGCCTACGATCCACCCCGCCAGTGTACTTCGGTCATGGGAAACACGGGCGCATCTTACGCATGACCTTGCGCAACGAGTGC
>Ga0207667_10002134_pt1 | contig 24791 bp, 50 predicted proteins | sample KBSCornC52_FD_184301 | JGI IMG/M metagenome (GOLD analysis project Ga0207667, IMG submission 184301) | Corn rhizosphere microbial communities from Kellogg Biological Station, Michigan, USA - KBS Corn C5-2 (SPAdes) (version 2) | ecosystem: Host-associated > Plants > Roots > Rhizosphere > Soil ...
GTCGCTAAACGGGGTGCTGTTTCCGAGCGGCGCAGGGTAAAGCGCGACCAATGGGCGCAATCGCGCTACGGATGCGATTATCAAACGCTCATCGAACTGAACGAAACTCACAGAACAAAGCAGCTTGGGTGCTACGCGCAGGCATATATCTACCAACTGCGCAATGCGGCTGCTCGTGGGATTCTCTTTCGACTGACATTCCCCCAGTGGATGCAGGTTTGGAGGGCGTCCGGCCATTTCCATGCCCGTGGGCGCGGCATTGGCAAATTCTGCATGTCGAGATTCAAGGATCTCGGCGCGTACGAGGTTGGCAACGTCTATATCCAACTCGCCACGGAAAATAGTAGCGAAGCGATCCGGCGCACGCTCGCCAATGGGCGCATGCCTTGGCAGAGAAAGGCGGCTTAGTCGTGAACCAGTTTCCAACGCCTTCCGTCTGCGGTCACGTATTCGCCCGTGCCGTAGTCGTAATCGACCTCTTCGCCGTTTCGATCCGTAACACGAACGTTGCGCTCGCCAGTATCCGACGTGTTGTCGAGATAGATCGTCTTCACAGCCTCCCATTGCTTCAGAAACAACCGTCTCTCTCCGCTCTGGCTGACGACGCTGATCATTTCCCGCTTTGGAGTAACTGAGGTCGTAAACATGGCTGAAAGAACCCTGAAAAACGTCCTTTCGATGATCGCGCTGTATGCGGCCGAGCACAAGCTTAGCCCGGAAACCGTTCGCCTGATTTTCGATACCGGCATCGGTCCTGTGCAATATCTGCGCCCCGACCTTTTCGGCAGCGAGAAGCCGGCGACAGGCGAGCCGAAAAGTGCGGATTGATTCATCCATGCGCATGCCACCCTTCATCCCGAATCCGCTGCAGGCATGTCGCAACGATATCCGCCTCGCGCTCGGTTTGGGTGAAAGCAATCACAACGTAATCCGTCCCGCGCCCCTGCCCGAAGTTGACCCGATTGATCGCGAGCATATCGCGCACGGGTTCGACGTGGGTTGCCTGTTGGGAGTGGGACCAGAGGACGGCGAAGTTGTGTTGTTGGTTCATGGTGCAAAAAAATTTAGCTCAATTCCTCCGTTAAGTCTTGTTAACCGGTGCTAAGAATGGCTAAGCAGCGCGCTTTTCCGTGGATCACTCAGGTTCCAAAGCCGGTCGATGCCGAGTTGCATCATGTCGGCATGTGTAGGTCTACGCAGGATGCCGTGGCGATCAGTCTTTTGACTGGCCGGGTTCCGGCCAAGAGAGTCGCCGACTACCTTGGCGTAACCGAGGCCACGATTAGCCAGATCAAGCGGGGCGTGCGTCCTGTTCTTGAATGGATGGTTACGCCGTTCTGCTATGCGACAGGCACGAACCTATTGCAGCAATACATCGATCTGCATAACGCACTCCTTGTCGTGAAGACGAACAAGTGCGATCGCGAGCGCATCCAGGCAATCGTCTACGAGATGCGGAGGGCCGCATGAATCCTACTCGTGTGCAACTCAGTCGCCGCAAGGGCTGGCGCATGCCGCCGAACACGGTAAAGGTTGACCGCAGCACGCGCTGGGGCAATCCATTCGCGGCTGGAAAATGCGGGCCATTAGATCGACAACCTATCGACGCGGAAGGCGCGGTCGGCTTCTTCTGCGACATGCTTCGAGATGCCCAAATGAGGACTGCCGCAGGATTCCCATTCGATCTGTCGCCGCTGCGCGGCAAGAACCTGGCGTGTTGGTGCAATCACGGGGATCCGTGCCATGCGGACATACTGCTCAAAGTGGCCAATGTTTGAATCGATGACCACAACTTTGGAAATGCAAATGAAAAGTCTTGACGCAACGCAATGTCCGATTCCAGCAAGCGTTTCAGTGACGGCAATGGAGCGTTTTGATCTGTACAAATGGCGTGACGCAGCCGTGGCTGCTGAGCGCGAAGCATGTGCCTCAATTTGTGATCGCCTCACGATGGCGCTTGATTGCGGTGGAAATTCCTACCGTCGCCCAGCCATGGCGGATCAGTGCGCTTCTGCAATTCGCGGTCAATCCAAATGAACTATAGCGAAGCAAAACGCTTCGGGGCGTCAACCCAGCAAGTGATGCCCGATAGAAACAACACTGGCAGTGCGCGCCTTTCTTTCGGCCCATGGGCCACCTCTTGGTGGGGTGAGCGCACAACACGATCCATAACCTTTCGGAGACCGTGATGGCCGAGAAAGACTTTATCAGTTTGAAGTGGGGCACGTTGAAGGCGTGGACCCTAAATACCGAGAGGTGCCGGCAACTATTTGAGCAGTATTGCGACATCGGCTCGTCACTGTCAGCCATGGCACAAGAAGACACGCCAGAGCAGAAAGAGTTGATCTGCCAAATGATCGACGCATGCAACGCCGAAACGATCTATCTGGATTGGGATTGCGTAGATGTCTCCAAGGAATATGCGAAAAAGTACGTTCGCGAATACAAGCGCTGACCCATGAAATACCACGCCTTCCACGAACGCAGCCAAGCCGCATGGGAAGCGCAGCGAGCGCGTCTCGCCGAGGCGGTAAGGCTCACGGAGCGGCAGGCCACGGAAGGCGAACTGAGGGCCACTGCGGAAGTTCTAGCGCAGCCGGTTGAGGGTAGGCAGAAAGAGTTGTTTGGGAGCAAAGAATGAAATCATTCGAAATTCTGCGAAAAAGTTCTGAGCCCCCCGAATGGGAACAATTCGAGGTTCCCGAAGAAACTAGAAAAACATTTGCGCAAGCGATGCTCAAACATGCGCTAGATGGCGCACACGGTTTTTGGCTTGAGGCTGAATCAGGGGATGGTCACTGCAATCCAGAAAACTACTGCATTGCTGTTGCGGAGCGCCTGGCAGCCATAAGCACCCTCTACAACGGGTCGCCTACGCAAAGCCCAATAGAAGACATGCTTCTTGGCGCTCTTGTGTGGATGCATGTGGATTGGGCGGGATTTCCTAGCCCAGACGCATTCGATTGCCCGAGAGATGACTCCGATAGTTCTGCTGGCCTGGAGTTTTGGATCACGCCGCAGGCAAAGATCGGCAACTATCGTGTTGATTTTCTCCTGTGGTTCAAGCTAAAGCGTCATATCGGCGGGATCGCCGTTGAGTGTGACGGACATCAGTATCACGAGAAGACGAAGGAGCAGGCGGCTAGGGATAAACGCCGTGATAGGGAGATATTGCAGTCAGGCTTTCCGGTGATGCGATTTACGGGGAGCGAGATATACAAGGATGCAATAGCGTGCGCAGAGCAAGTCAGGGATGCTCTTGCATCTCCGTTGTACAGCGTCTCCAAGGAAGGGGGGCTGTTCGATGCGTGAGTTCGGGGTAGTGCATAGGGGGTTTTGGGCGAACACCAGCCTTCAGGGTGCCGGCGATGATGCAAGGCTTCTCGCCGTCTACCTTTTGACGTCTCCACACACAACAACACTCGGCGCATTCCGCCTGCCGGATGCCTATGCGTGCGATGACCTTGCGTGGAGTTCGGAACGGTTACTAAACGGTTTCGAAACCCTTTCGCGGATCGAATTCATCAAGTATTGCTCCGCAACAAAGTGGGTTTGGGTAATCAAGTTTCTTGAATGGAACAAGCCGGCAAATCCGAACATCTGGAAGGCTATTGAGAAGTCTGCCATTAATGTTCCGGCATCCGTCTCTTTTCGCGATCAGCTTCTTTCCTCGCTTAGTTTGTTTGGAACGGTTTCGAAACCGTTACCAAACACTCCATCTCCATCTCCATCTCCATCTCCATCTCCATCTCCATCTGCTTCTGAAGACGAAGGAGCGGAAATTTCGATTCCCCTTGAGGACGGATCTGCGCATGCGGTCGCGTTGGCCGATGTGGCCGAGTTCGAGCAGGCATATCCAGCCGTTGATGTCATGGGTGAACTGCGCAAGGCGCGGGCCTGGTGCGTCGCTAACCCGGCCAATCGGAAAACCAGGCGGGGGGTAGGAAAGTTCCTAAACGGCTGGATGGCTCGCGCCGCCGAGCGCGCCGCACAGAAACCCGCCGCCAAACCAGCCGACGACTACCGTTCCCCAGCGTCCATGCGGAGGCTTTCCTGATGCGTACCATGCCGTCAGCGATCGATGCCGAGCAATCCGTGCTCGGTGGCCTAATGCTCGACTCTCGCGCCCTTGAGCGCGTCCTTGCCGAAATGTCCGAATCAGACTTTTTCCGCAAGGATCATCGGGCGATCTTCCGCGCTATCGTTGAGCTTGACTCGCGCAATCAGCCGTATGACGCGGTGACGATGGCCGAATGGTTTGAGTCGAACAAGCTCTCGGAATTGGTTGGCGGAACGAGCTACGTCATGGAACTGGCGAATTCGACGCCAGGCGCGGCGAACATTGCCGCCTACGCCAAGATCGTCCGCGAGAAATCCGTGCTGCGGCAGATCATCGACGCCGGTACGCAGATTTCCGGCGAAGGGTTCGATCCCGGCACGCGCAGCCCAGCCGAGATTCTGGACGCGACGATCCTGCGCCTGATGTCGATGCAGCGCCACGATGCGCAAGTCGAGTTCACGGCGAAGCAGGCGGCGAAGCGCGCGTATGACCTGATGGTTGAGGCGCACACGCTCGGCGGTCCCCCGAATTGCGTTCCTAGCGGCCTGTCTGACCTTGACGAAATGCTCGGTGGGTTTCATCCCGGCGACCTGATCGTCATCGGTGCTCGCGCCGCAATGGGCAAGACCGCGTTCCTCACAAATGCGGCCCTGTTCGCTGCGCGCAAGGGTAAGGCTGTCGGCCTGATTTCCGGAGAGCAGCCAGCGGACCAGGTTGCAGCCCGCATGCTGGCTCTGACCGGAAATATCTCGGCAAAGAAATTCCGTACTGGCAAGATCGAGGAAGCCGAATGGCCGCATGTCACGAACGCATTCACCGAGGTTGCGAAGGCGCGCATGTGGATTCTGGATCGCTCTGCGCCGTCGATTGCGGAAGTGCAGCGAGTGGCCCGGCGATGGAAACAACTTCATGGAATCGAGGCGCTTTACATCGACTACCTGCAACGCCTTGAAGCGCCCGGCGAGCGACGCTGGGAATCCGTGGGCGCAGCGGCCAAGGGCTTGAAGAATCTGGCCCGCGATCTTGCCATTCCAGTTGTCGTACTTGCGCAGGTATCGCGCTCGGTCGAATCGGGCGGCAAGGGCAGGGAGCCTCGCATGGGCGACCTGTCCGATTCCAGCGAGATAGAGAAGGAAGCCGATCAAATCCTGATGCTGTACCGGGACGAATACTACAACCCGGAAAGCGAGCAGAAGGGAATCGCGAAAATCATCGTGGAGAAGAACCGTCACGGCGCGACCGGCTTTATCGAGGCCGCATGGATCGCCGAGACGATGCGATTTGCCGATTTGGCTAAACACGATCCATGGGCAGCTTGAAACCCCATGAAGAATTCCACCTACACCAAACCAACTACGCAGCATGGTGCAAATACATCGCGCCACGATGGAGGGAAATTTTGATGAAGGCTACGAAAGAGGAAAAGCAGCGGTTGTGGAACATCGCTCCAGCGCAGTTGCGCGAGGCGATCTCTGCGTTGAAAAAGGATGCGGCGTGAACATCAACGAAGCAATTGAATTGCTGCAAAGGATTCGTGGCCTTGGATCGCGCAAGGGCGAGCAAAATTTGTGCGTGCAGGTCCATAGGCCCGGAAGCATCGGCGGAACTCCTAGCGTGCCCGTGAAATACATGTTCTCAGGGTTTGATTGGGATAGTGGGAAACTTCTGATTAGCCTTGAGCGCGAAGTTACTGATCTGACTCCCAAGCAGGTCAGCGAAATATCCGAGAGCGCGCGGCATGGCCAGTCGTGGCATGCGTTCCAGCAGTGCAAGGCGCTAAAGGCACAGATCGACCAACACGAGGCAGATGCGGCCAGATACCGCTATCTATGCGAGTGCAAGGAATGGCCGCGTGAAGTGAGCGATGCGCTTGACTGCGATCCAAAAGTCCTGATCGATGAGGCAATCGACGCAGAGATCAAGAAAACGCGGGAGGCTGCATGACTCGCGGATTCTTCGAGATCGGCATCTATCGCGGTAAGACGCCTGCGAATGTCGGCACATTATGGCGCTCTGCGTTTCAGCTTGGCGCTGCGGGCATCTTCACCGTTGGTCGCCGCTATCCGCAACAGGCAAGCGATACGGTCAAGGCATTCAAGCATATCCCGTGCCGCGAGTTCTTGGACTTTGATGCGCTGATGGCGGCGCTTCCGCACGCGTGTCCGCTGGTCGCTGTCGAAATGGGCGGTAAGCCGTTGCAAAACTTCGTCCATCCTGAAAGCGCCGTCTACTTGCTGGGCGCCGAGGATCACGGAATCCCGCCGGCAATTCTAGCTCGCTGCCATCACGTCATTTCGCTGCCATCGATTCGCACGCAGTCCTACAACGTCGCGGTCGCTGGATCGATGGTGATGTTTGACCGACAGAACAAAGCTGGATGGAGAAACGCCGCATGAAAAACTTCGCCGATCTACTGCGAAATTTCCAGCAACAGAAACGCTCGGTTCCTTCATGCCGCTATGCGCGAATCGTGGCCGAGATATCCAAGGGCAACGTTCAGGCCGAGCAGATCGCCAAGGCGACTGGCGACGGACTCAAGAACGTTCAGAACCGATTGGGCGAACTGCGCGAGGCAGGAATTCTTGAGGTCCGCTCACTCGCGCGTAACCGCGAAATCGGTCGCTCGCGGATTGAATGGAGGATTGCGGCGTGAGCTATGATGATTTCATAGCGCGCAAGTTGTCGATCGTGCCGCCGACCGGATTGCGTGAGGTTGGCGAAATCGCCGGCCCACTTTTCCCACATCAAGACGTTCTGACGCGCTGGTCATTGAGCCGTGGCCGCGCTGCAATCTTCGCTGATACCGGACTCGGCAAGACACGCATGCAGCTTGCTTGGGCTGATGCCGTGCATCGTCTGACTGGCCATGATGTCCTGATCCTCGCTCCGCTTGCGGTCGCTGCTCAGACGGTGCGCGAGGGCGCAGAAATGGGCCTATCCGTCACACACTGCCGAGAGTCGGAAGATGTGCGCGCAGGCGTCAACATCACGAACTATGACCGTATGCATAAGTTAGATTGCGGCCGGTTCGGCGCTGTCGTGCTGGACGAATCGAGCATCATCAAACATCACACGTCAAAGACCCTCAAGGCGCTATTGGCTGCGTTCCGAGATACGCCATTCAAACTATGCGCGACCGCTACGCCAGCCCCTAACGATTGGGCCGAGCTTGGCACTCACGCGGAGTTTCTAGGCATCTGCACGCAAGCTGAGATGCTTGCGGAGTATTTCATTCATGACGCGGCAAAGACGCAGGACTGGCGACTGAAGGGGCATGCTCGCGACCTGTTCTGGAAATGGATGGCGACCTGGGCAGCAATGGTTCGCAAGCCTTCAGATCTAGGTTTCGATGATGGCCCGTACGTTCTGCCGCCGCTGGATATTTCAGAACATCACGTCGAGACAACCGCAAAAGCATCCGATGGAATGTTATTCGCGCTTGAAGCGTCAAGTCTGAGCGAACGGCGTGATGCGCGTCGCGCCAGCCTGGCTGCGCGAGTTGAGGCGTGTGCGGCGATGGCGAATTCGGATAAGCAGCAATGGATTGTTTGGTGCGATCTGAACGACGAGGGCGACGCGCTGACCGCCGCAATTGATGGCGCGGTACAGGTTGCCGGCTCGGATGATCCAGAAGTCAAAGAGCAACGCATGATGGATTTTGCGGCAGGCAAGATTCGCGTGCTCGTTACAAAAAGCAAGATCGCCGGATGGGGCATGAACTGGCAGAACTGCGCACGCATTGCATTCGTTGGCGTCACGGATTCGTGGGAATCGTACTACCAAGCCATCCGCAGATGTTGGCGATTTGGGCAGAAGCGTGAAGTGCAAGCGCACATCTTCGCGAGCGAACTTGAAGGTGCGATTGTCGCCAATCTAAAGCGCAAGGAAGCCGATGCCGCAACGATGGCCGATGCACTGGCCGCTGAAACCGGCGCGGCAATAAAGCAATCCGTGCTCGGCTTAGTGCGCGAAACAAACGCATACAAGCCGGCGCGTCGAATCGTGGCACCCAACTGGCTTAGGAGTGAGGCTGCATGAACTGTCTTGATTCAACGGTGGGCGAAAATTTCGCCCTATATCACGGCGATTGCGTCGAGGTCTTGCGTGGCTTGCCGGCTTCAAGCGTTGACTATTCGATCTTCTCACCGCCGTTTGCAAGTCTATATACCTATTCTAATAGTCCGCGCGACATGGGCAATGTGCGCAATGACGCGGAGTTTTTTGAACACTTCGCACATTTGATCGTCGAGCTTCGTCGCATAATGAAGCCGGGACGCAATGTCTCGTTTCACTGCATGTTGATGCCGACCAGCAAGGAGCGTGACGGCTATATCGGTCTGAAAGACTTTCGCGGTGATCTGATCCGCGCATTCCAAGCGCAGGGATTCATCTACGCGAGCGAGGTCTGTATCTGGAAAGACCCGGTAACGGCTATGCAGCGCACTAAGGCGCTCGGATTGCTGCACAAGACCGTGCGCGGAAATGCGGCCATGTCACGGCAGGGCATCCCTGACTATTTGGTAACGATGCGCGCACCAGGAGATCAAGTTGACCGCGTGACGCACGGCGAGGATTACCCGGTAGACAAATGGCAGAAGGTGGCCTCCCCAGTCTGGACGGATATTGACCCCTCGGACACGTTGCAATATCGCAGCGCACGCGAGCACGACGACGAGCGCCATATCTGCCCGCTACAGCTTGAGGTAGTACGGCGCGGAATCGACCTGTGGACGAATCCGGGTGATGTGGTGCTGTCTCCCTTCGCTGGCATCGGCTCGGAGCTTTACGTCGCGCTGCAAATGGGCCGCAAGGCTGTAGGCGCAGAACTGAAAGCGAGCTACTACCGACAAGCCGCGCTGAACCTGGCTGCGGCAAATAACCAATCCGACATGTTCGGAGCCGCCGCATGACCGACTTTGACACTATCGAGCGCGCAGCCAAGAAGCTATGCGAGCAACGCCACGGCGCAGGATCGTGGAATACGAAGCATCGCAAGCGCGCGGCATATCGGCGCATGGCGGATCGCATGCTATCGCTGGCGACGGCAGATGCGTTCATGGCGATCTTTGGACTAAAGCGGGTGAAGAAATGAGAACCAAAAACGCCGCCGCAATAACTCAGATCGAAAGCGATTATATGGGTCTGGTGAAGGCGCTCCCGTGCTCCGTATGTGACGCCAAAGCACCGAGCGAAGCGCATCACCAGCGCCAAGGCCACCACTTCACCGCGATTGCGCTCTGCCATGAATGCCACAAGGGCGCGGGCGGCTGGCACGGTGACAAAACGCGCTGGCGCATATACGGCATTGATGCAGAAACCGCCGCCAACAAGACCATAGGGCGCCTCGCTGGTCAGAACATGGACAACGCACGGCGGCGGCATTCGCAGCGCAGCACGCGCACGCCAAGCAAAGTATTGGCGAGGTCGGCATGAATGCTCAAGCAAACGCGCAGATAGAGCCGTGGCGAGAGCTGCGCAGCAAGGATCAGAACGACCTACTGCAACCGATATGCCGAGATCTGTCCCGCTGTCTCACATGGTACGGGTTCAAGCTATCGCAGGATGACTGGCGCCACTTCCTCAGCGGCACCGTGAAGGGCTTTCGCATGCTTCCCGGAATCAACCGAGGGAAGGGTGCGCCCGGCTTCGTGATGCTTGGCGGCAGCTCGCGTGACTTGCTGAAAGCCGAATGCACAGAGGCAATCGAGCTTGCTTTCGCGCTAGGCGATGCGCCGTGGGAATACGAGCCAACGCAAACCAAACCCGTCCATTGGTGCGATGTCGTGATGATCGCCCGTGGATTCAATCCATCTGATTTCGAGGTGAGCAATGGGAACTGAGCAACGCAAGCGGAAATACACGTATCGCGCCGAGGTGCTGGCAAAGATCGACGAGCGCAGAAAGATGCGCGGAATGGCGGCATCGCAACGACAACGGCGATCAAGAACAGAGCGCATGCCCGAGGAAACAGCTCAGGAGTACATCGAGCACTACGAGCGCCACGGCATCGAGCACTTCAAGCCGGAGCATTGTCCGGCGAAATTCCGCGCTGCGGTTGTGGCGCATTTTGGGAGGGCGGCATGAGTACGAAAGAACTGTTGTCGTGCCCGTTTTGTGGCGGCCCAGCAACATTGGCTTTGACATCCGATAGCTCGCTCTGTGAATGTTATCGATGCGAAGTTGGCTATACGGTTTTCGGAACAGACTTTACTGACCAACGGAGGGCGATGGATTTGTGGAATCATCGCGCTCGGACAGCACAGCCGTGGCATCCAATTGAGACAGCGCTGAATGGCGAGGCCTTAGTTTGGGTTCCGAATTGGGGACATTTAGTAGCCGAGTTCGCTGACGGGATTTGGCGCGATGATGAAGGCAACACCTTGAGCGATGAAGTCAATCGAGGAATGCCGACGCATTGGATGCCCCTCCCAATCGCACCAGCATCAAGCGGAGAAGCCAAATGACAAAGACCCCAGCCACCCAACTAACCCTTCGCGAGATGCGCAAGCGCGGCTATACGGCGTTCGTCGTGGAACGTTGGGATGGCTTCACGAGGCAGCGGCGCGATCTGTTCGGCTTCCTTGACGTACTTTGCCTAGGTGACGGCGAAATCATCGGTGTCTAGACCACAAGCCGATCGAACATGTCATCGCGCATCAAGAAGATTTCGGAGCACGAGAACGTGGCGGCGGTGAGGAAGGCGGGGATAAGAATCCTCGTTTAGGGGTGGGACAAAGGCCCGAATGGGCGATATCGCTTGAAGGAAGAGGATATTTCATGAGCTATTGCCGTTGGTCGAGTGACGATTTTCAGTGCGACGTTTACGTCTATGAGGATTGCCGGGGCGGCTTTACGACTCACGTTGCCGGCGTCCGCTACGTTTTCGCCGAACCATTGCCAGCGCCAGTTGGCTACCGCACGGATTGTGACGGCTGGTGGGCGCGCGATAGGCGCGTTTCCGAAATGGTAAAGGATGCCGAGCGGCAGCATATCGGCCTCCCGCACGACGGCGAAACGTTCAACGATGCCACGGCTGCACTTTGCGCCGACCGTCTCGAATCGCTGCGCAGCGCAGGCTACAACGTGCCGCAATACGCCATTGACGCGCTGCGCAAGGAAGCCGAAGCATGATCTTCCTGCAAGACGGCCTGATCGAGTTTTTCATATCGCAGGGGGCGAGCAAGGCGCTTGCCGAGGACTTGGCGACGGAATTGGCCGACAAGCTTGCGCGGGCGATTGAGCGAGAGCGGCGTGAGCAGGATATCGCCGATTTGTTCGCCCGCACGAAACTTAGTTGTGCCGGCATCGCGCAACGAGTCCGCTGCCACAAATCCACCGTTAGCCGAGTAATCCGCAAAAGTGTTGCATAGAGTGAAATCTTGCAACGCCGTTCGCGATAACCTGAAATTATGGACAAACGTAAAAGTGGAAAGTAGATCGGGATGCGCGGCGACGTCTTGCCAGACGGAATTTGCCACGATCCTGATTGGATGGGCGGGTACGACGAGGCGCAGGAACTGAATTTCGGTGAGGCGCCGCGCGGTATTCGACTTGAGCGAGAGAAATTCGAGGCGCTAGTGGTTCACGGCGACTAACAATTTTTGCGGGTACGGCGTACGGAGTCCCGGCGTAATTGGGACGGAATCTGGGCTAGAACTGGCCCGCATCGAACATCGGCGGCAGCAGAACATAACGACCAGCAGGTAGCTCCACTGGTAGGCTCGGGAGACTGGCGCAAAGCTAGACGTAAGCCTGAAACCCGTTGCTGTAAAGGCTCGCGCGGGCCGTCCCGCCGATACATATACGAAAGTCGGGTATTCGCAACATATCGCTGAAACAGGTATCGAAAACGGCGAAAGTTGAGCATGCCAGACTTTGAGATTGTCGGATGCAAGCCCGACTGATTCAGGTAACGTCGCGACGGACCTGATGACAAATCAAGAAAGCGTGTCGCACAAAATTTGAATCGCGCAACGCAAGAGTGCGCAAACCCTCCCCCGGTAGGGCGCGGACAACCGGGATAAATTCAGGGTTGTCGTCGTTGGCAACTGAATAGCAGGGATGAAGGTGTGGCTAGGCATTTCGGACGGCGGTTCAAGTCCGCCCATCTCCACCAAATGCAACTTTGAAACGATGGCACCAACCATCTAGTCGCGAGTTGAGAAAGCCGCTGAGGCGCTGGTAACGCCCTGGTTGCGAGTAAGGCCAGAAATGGTCCGGCGATGAAGTTGCATTTGATGGGGATGTCAGGCTTCGACGGGGTGCGGTAGTTGCATTGGACCTGACGAGAGGCGACCGACGTAATCGGCGCAAAACGTAAATGCGAACGATGATTCGTACATGCCGATGGCTCAAGCAGCCTAAGCAAGCTCCCGCCGCCGGGGTTTAACCAAGGCGGCACTAATTTGCGGAATGCGGGCGCCAACCCGCGACTTATGCGTTGTTCCAGAGGCCCTTCGCTTCGGCGAAGCTTGGTTAAAGACCAGAAGCATAGTTCAAGTCTACGTAAGCCAGAGATCAGCACTGGCCCGTAAACAAATTCAACCTTTCGCGGAGACGGCGAAGATGGGCAAATACTTTCTGTTGGGCGTTGTTCTGCTTGCGTTGAACTTTGCTGGCGTCGTCAGCATTCCCTGGGTATGGGCGTTCGCGCCGTTCTGGATTCCTGCGGCGGCGATCGCTTTCGTATTTGGCGTATTCGTAGTCGCATGCACTGCATTCGCCACACTTGGGCCGATGCTGGCTGAAAAGATAGCAGAGGTGCGCGAAGCAGAATGAGCATTTTTGGTCAGGACGACTCTGAGCGCGGCCAGTTTCCCATGTGGGATGGCCTAATTGCGTACTTCCCCTCAGCTCTTGCCGGCGTCGCCCGCGTGTCGTTGCTTGGCAATGCCAAGCATAACGCAGGCGAACCGCTGCATCATGCTCGCGGCAAGTCCACGGACCATCGCAACAAGATCATTCGCCACTTGATCGACGGCGACTACGACGAGGCCGCATGGCGCTGTCTCGCGTTGTCGCAGGAAGAATACGAACGCCGAGGCGCGCCGATTGCGCCAGGTGCGCGGATCGAGTCGGAAACTGGACTGCCGGTCGGATCTGCCGACGAACTGGCAGATGCGCTGCGGCATCCGCTGAGCGTGGCGGGCGAGGAATAATGCTTCTGTTCTGCGCCTTCGTGTTGTGTCTATGCGATGAGCCAGGATGGGCAGCATTCTTCATTGCGATGAACTACCTCTTCTCGGATGACTGATGCGCCTAGGCAAACGAATTTTCGTTATCCCAGATACACAAGTGAGGCCGGGCGACCCAACTGACCATTTCGATTGGATTGGTGCCGCGATCAAGGACTACGAGCCGGATATCGTTGTCCATCTCGGCGATCACTGGGATATGGCAAGTCTCTCAACATGGGACGGCCAACTATCCAAGGAAGGGCGCCGCTATACGGATGACATTGAGGCGGGGAATGCCGCACTGGACCGCCTACAGAACGCGATGGGCGGCTTCCAGCCGAAGCGCAAGGTTATCCTGCGCGGTAACCATTGCCACCGCATCACGCGCGCCGTAGAGGCTGACGCGAGACTGAAGGGGGCGTTCTCATTCGATCATTTCAACGATCGTGCGCTCGGATGGGAACCAGTAGATTACAACGGCTCTACGCCTGGAATTATCGAAATTGAGGGCATCAAGTTTGCCCACTATTTCGCAAACAGCATGACTAGCCGACCAATCGGCGGCAATGCCAGCTACAAGCTAACGCAGATTGGTTCACCCTTCGTCATGGGTCACGTTCAGACCTACGACATTGGCACGAAGCAATACGCAACTGGGCGCGTGATTCGCGGCATTGTTGCCGGCGCGGCCTACTTGCACGATGAAGAATATCGCGGAAATGCGAATACGCACTGGCGCGGAATCGTTGTTCTGAACGAAGTAAAATACGGCGACTTTTGCGAAATGCCGCTGACGCTATCGTATCTCTGCCAGAAATATACCGGCACATCGCTTGCACGCTATTTGCAGCGCCGCTATCGCCGAGCAAAAGAACGATTCAGTCTAGCGAGGGCGGCATGAAGCGCAAACCGTCCTACGTGCGGAACTTTTCCGTCCAGCCTTACAACTGGACAGTGTTCGTCTTTGACGACAAGGAAAAACTGCTTCGATTCATTCTGCGCCGCATGATTGGCTCGGCCAAGGTTATGCGCGAAGACTTGGACGAGTCGCGTGGCATTACATACGTCAACGATCATCGGTCCGAGGTCTATATCGGTGTATTCGACGGCGAAAGCCCGACACTGGTTCACGAAATAGTACACGCGGCGTTTTCGATTCTCGGATATTCGGCTGTAAAAGTGCAACCGCAAGAATGCGAGGCACTTGCATATCTAGTCGAGCATATCTCGCGCGAATGTTCTAAATAACTCCCCGCGAAGGGGCAACGACAAGGCAGTTGCGGCGCTTCGCCCCAAGCTAGCCGCAAAGCAGGAGTGACAGGGGAATGCAGTAGATTTCTGACCATCCGATGGCCGCCGATGCGGTGAAGATCGTCCCATTTGCGGGCGTCTCCGCTGCAAATTTCTTCGGCATGAGTGTGCCGGATGCGATCAACTACGTGACCCTGTTTTGCGGTATCTGCTACGCGCTGTCTTGGTGCTGGCGAGGCTATGTTTTCGCTCGCGACAAGAAGTACCTGCCTGAGCACGAAGATTAAGCGCGTGTCAATCAACACGCGAATCGCAACCCTATTTGCCGGCGCCGCGCTTGCCATTGCGGGCACGATGGCGACGCAACACGAGGGTACGCGCTACTAGGCGTATCAGGATGTAGGCGGCGTGTGGACTATCTGCGAGGGTGACACGCATGGCGTCAAAGAGGGCGACAAAGCAACACGCCAAGAGTGCGACGATCGGCTTCGCGCGAACCTTGTAGCCGCCAATAGTGCTTTCGAGCGTTGCGTGGTTGAACCCGTCAGCGTCTATGAGCGAGCTTCGTACGTGGACTTCATCTTCAACGCAGGCCAAGGGAATTTCTGCCGCTCGACGCTCGTCAAGAAACTGAACCTCGGCGACCATAAGGGCGCCTGTGACGAGCTGCTGAAATGGGTATACGTGGACGGTAAGGACTGCCGCATCGCAGCCAGCAATTGCTACGGCATTGTGAAGCGCCGGCAAGCTGAGCATGACCTTTGCCTACAAGGCTTGCGATGAAATGGTTCGCCCTACTGCTAGGCCTACTGCTCGCGGTGGCGATCTACACCATCGCTGAGCAAGACGAGTAATACGTTCAGATGCGCAACTACGCGATCAAGGTCACGGTGAAGAACAAGATCCAGGGTGAGGCACTGAACAGATGCCAGCGGTATACGTGGAAGAGTACCTGATGAGCGAGTTCGCATTTTGGCTGACTGATCCGATCTTTCGCATCAATGCGGGTTTGTCGGCATGCTTGGATTTGTATCTTGACGCCCTATTGGAAGAGATGGAGGGCATGTTGAATCCGAATCTTCCCGCGCCGGAGGATGGCTGGTGCTGACCGCATTTCTCGTTAAGGCCAAAGGCTGGGCAATCGGCATCGGTGCCATTCTGTTGGCTGTGTTCATGGCGATCATCCTCGCCTTCCGCAAGGGATCGAACGCCGCAACGGCCAGCATCGAGGCGACCCAAACGCGCGCAGTGAATGACGCGCTGGTGAAGCAGACGACGATCGTTGACCAAGTGCGCAGTCTGCCGGAAGGCGCTGCGGTCGAGAAACTGAAAGCCGATTGGAGTCGTGACAAGTGAATATCGGTGCTCGCGTAGCAACGATTGTTGCCTTAGCGGCAATGACTGGCTGCGGATTGTTGCCAGTTCGCACGGTTCACGACTATTGCCAACTCGACAAGCCCGTAAAGCTGCTGAACGCCGAATACGACCTACTCGGCAAGGAAAGCCAGGATTTGATCTTGGCGCATAACGAGGCCGGCAAAGCGGTATGCGGCAAGACGTATAAATGATGGAAATGAGTCCAGACATCGTATACGGCGGCAGTTTCGTTCTTCACTGCTCAGGAAATAAGCCGCATATCAGAAAATTCGGCCCCCTCTGGTTGTGCAGCAAAGGCTTGGATTTTTGCATGCACTTCACGCCGCTAGACGCATTCCGTTCGCTCAAGGCAATGAAGGATGACTATGACGGCATCTGACAAAGGCACTACCGATCTCTGCGAGAAAGATGGGACGTGGTGAGCGATGACTTCCAGGATTTCTAACGGTTACGGTGACGGCTAAGTGAATCCTCTGCGATGGCTTGTTAAAGCAATTCAGGCAAAGCCGCATATCCGAAAGAGCGGCAGGCAATGGATTTGCCAAGGATCTGGGTATCGGAGCTTCGGCGTCAATCCCGCACACGCATTCGGCTCTTGGAGTTTGTTTTTTCAAAGATGAGTCGCACGAAACGTAGTGAACCGTCTAGCGGTTGCTGGATGCGCGTACCGAAAGGCAAGAAATCCGAGCGCAAGCGTCTAGAGCGCATCGCGGAAGACTTCGGGGAAGAGGGCATCGTGCAGCATAAGCAGCGCAGGGCGGTCCCTCGCGACAGTTGGGACGATGTTCAGATCAGCTATACGCGAGGCCAGGAATGGGCGAGGCGATGAGCAAAACCTTCCGCCGCCTCAACGACGGCAAGAAAGACAAGCGCGAGGCTTCTGGTGGTTGGGGCAAGACCGAAAGCGCAATCAATCGCCAAGAACGACGGCGCGAACGTCATGACTGGCAGAGAGTGGTGAGGACGAAATGGCAGTCTTTTTGATCTTCTTCGGATTCCTGTTCATGGTCGGACTCGCCAAGTGCGAGTTCAACGATCGGGATATCACTAATGGTTGCGGCTTGGTATGCCTGGCCTGCGGTCTAATCGCACTAGGGATGTCGTGACCGATACGATTGTCATAGAGCAATTCATCGCCGCCAATAACGCCATTTGCAATGCCTTGGCGGGAGTGGCGATTGCATTCCGCGAGTTGGCCGAAAAGGCTATCGGCATCTTCATTCGGCTGCACGATAAGCGTTTCTACCCAAAGCGGAAAGGTGGGTTTCACGCCAAACGGTTGAATCGCATGAGCATAGTGCGTTCGCATAAGCGGAAGAAAGCACGATGATGGACCCGTCGCACGACGAAATTTGCGAAGACAAGATTACCTATCTCGGTGACGTGCAGCGTCTGTGCCTCAAACCGGGCGATATCGTTGTGCTGAGCATTGATGACGCCCCGTCGGATCATGTCTTCGCAAATCTGCGCAAAGTGCTCAAGGACATAATCCCTGAGCACAAGGTTTTGATTCTTACCGGTGGCGCGAAGATCGGCGTTATGGGTTCAGATGACTGATCCGCAAGAAACTGCAGAAACCGCCATCGAGCAGCTAGGCCATCGCGTAGTGTCCATCTACGACCCGCAAAGAGGCGTGCTGAAACTGTTCCTCGATCCGCCTGAGTGGATGAGTCCGGCAAGCTTGGAAAGGGCGGATGACGATTACAGGGCGAGGCGAACATGAGAACGATTCGGGAACTCGCCGATGAGTCGACCGGCGCATATATCGATGACAGTTTTTTCAAGCGTGAAGGCGAAATCATCCTTGATGGCCGATTCACGCTTCAGGACTTGATTGACATCGTTGAGGAATTGAAGACGCGATGAAGTGGTCAACAACTGGTGTCTGGGTGAATGAGCATCTGGCGCGCAGCTTTGCGCGAGGGCATGTTCTGGTACATGCAATTTTGCATCCCGAATTCAGCCGCGTGCTGACCGCTGGCGAAAGGCGCGAGCAATACGCCGACGAATACGCCAGAACGATCATGCGGTTGACGGCATGACACCGCTGCAAGTAATCGACGAACGCTAGGCCGACTTGTGCGGCCAGTACGCCAACGAAGGCGTAGCGGCTTTCCTGATCCGAACGACGGAAGACGGCAACTGCCGAATCATCGGGCCGCAGTTCGACCCATAGACCATTGCCAAGATGCTTCGCACCGCGGCGCAGGTCTATCTGGACCAAGTGCCGCCGATGAAGACGAATTGACCGCCTGTATGCCTAGCGGTCACAAAACATGAAGCGGCAATACGCCGTAGGTCCGAGCGGCACCAGGTTGGGTCAGGCCATAAGGGCCGCAATCAACCAGTCAGGCATCGGCTGACAGATTTGCGGGTAGACGTAGGCCGAGTGGACGGCCACTAGCCTTCCAAGCTAGCAGTCAGGGGTTCGATTCCTCCTATCCGCTCCAAACAGGAAGGTTCCGCTGGGTTGGCCGGCGAGCGGTCTTGAAAACCGTGGCTACCGAAAGGTAGGGAGTTCGACTCTTCAACCTTCCGCCAAAACTCGGGGTGCGCGTTGGGACGCAGAACTGCCCTGCAAGCAGATCGGTAAGGGTTCGATTCCCTTGTGCTCCACCAGAAATGCTCGGCGCGAAAAGCGCTCCCTGTGACCGGGGATGGATACGCCCGTGAGGAACACTGTGCGCACAGTGGCCACCATAGCGGCAACGTTGAAAAGCCATCAGCAGATGATTCGCCGGGCTAGCTCAATGGCAGAGCAATCCCTTTGTAAGGCATAGGTTGCGGGTTCAAGTACTGCGCCCGGCTCACCATTCAGGGGTTAGCTCAGTCTGGCCAGAGTTCTCGATTTGGAATCGAGTTGTCGAAGGTTCAAATCCTTCACCCCTGACCATTTGAAATGCGCCGTTGGCGAAATTGGTAGACGCACCGTCCTTAGAAGTCGGCGCCTAGTGCATGGGAGTTCAAGTCTCTCACGGCGTACCAAACATGGAAACGTGGCCGAGAGGCCGAAGGCAGCGGCTTGCTAAGCCGTACATCCGCAAGGATGCGTAGGTTCGACTCCTACCGTTTCCGCCAGACGATAAGAGAATGCATGATCCGAGAAATTCTGCAAAAGGCCCGCGCGGGAATGATTGAACAACGTATTCCACCACCATTTGAGGTTCGGCTAACCGCATCCACTCTGGATAAATTGGCCGTCGAAATGCTAAGCGCTGGAGAGTTGCGGAAGGGTGACATTCCAAAGCGTTTCATGGATATGGCGCTTATCGCAGATCTCGATGTGTCCGCAGGCGCAATGTATGTTCAGCAACCCAAAATCGAAAGCCTAATGATTGGCAGCGAATGGGAATGGCCGAGCCAGCGAGCTGGCAAGTAAAGAACAATCGGCGCGTAGCATAACGGTTTAATGCCGTGATCTCTAAAGTCACTCGATCTCCGTTCGAATCGGAGCGCGCCCGCCAAATCAGGAAAAGGCAATGTCGTGCCAATCATGCGCCAAGCGCAGGCAATGGATTCTGGACAAGGTCAAGTAGGTTTGGAGGCTGATAAGTGACGACGCCAGAGAATCAGGAAGCGATCGAAAGGATCTGCTCTCGCCTATCCGAGACGACGGAAGCATTGCTCAAGACGGTCGAAGCGGTGAATCGATCGGCGGAAAGCATGTTGCGACTGACTGAGGCAATTTTGAATGCGCCAGATGAGCCAGACGAACACGCATCAGGATACCTGAGCGGATGAGCAAAGAAGATTGCGATAAGAAGATAGTGCTGGCAGCAAGAGCGCTATCTCAGGCTCTTACTGAGGCCGGAGGTTGCGGATATACCGTATATGCCCACGCGACAGATGTGACCAGCCTTGACTCGCGTAGTGCCGAATATGTATGGCACGTCACCGTTAGAGAGACGGCAGAGCGTTTGATTGCATGAGCAAATGGGGGCAAGGCCGAGGCGGTAGTAGATGGCGCAAGCTAAGGGAACGAATCCTCCAGCGCGACAATTACCTATGCCAGCCATGCAAGCGCCAAGAGAGGGTGACTGAGGCAAAGTAGGTCGATCACATCACGCCTAGGGCGCGCGGCGGAACGGATACCGAATACAACCTGCAATCGATCTGTGACGAGTGCCACGAGCGCAAGACGCAGATAGAGGCAGGAGCCAAGCCGGCGAGACTTGAACGACGCGATGCAGGGATGAGTCCGCATTGGGACAGGTGATGGAAACTTTATCTTGGCTATGCGATAATCGCGCGCGAGATAAAGCGGCCCGATACCGTGCGTCAACACTATATCGGGCCTAACCAATAACCTGATTGAGGCAGGCCAATGGCTGAGGGCGAGTGTATAGATTGCGGTGCGCAAACGAAAGTATTTGTATCAAGCGGCAAGCGCGCTAAACGATGCGCTGATTGTCGAGCAAAGAAGTTACAGCCCCGCCCAAGGCCAGTCAGACAACGGATACTGGGATTGTGCGAGTGGTGTAAGTTACCATTCAGCAGCTTCTATCCCGAGCAGCGGTATTGCAGCAAATCATGCGCGGCGTTATGCAAGGTAGCTAATGGCGTAGCTGTTGGCATACATCTCCCTCTACCAAAAGAGGAAAAGGCCGCACGCCTAGCCGATGCTCGCAGGCTGCGAATGATTCGCAAGGAAGTGCTGGCATTAAGAAGAATCGCTGGATATGTGGAAAGACCGGCAAAGCGCAGGCGAAAATGCCAGTCATGTGAGGAAATGATCATCGTATCCCGAACGCTTGGCGGATGCCGGCGAGTTTGCTTAGACTGCACGAAGAAGAATAAAAGAAAGAGTCGATTACTCTACTTCAAATCAGATGCAGGTCGCCGCAATAGACGCACAGCCAAGGCAAGGCGCAGGGCAATAGAGCGCGGAGTTGCTGCCGATAAGATTGATCCGATTGCAGTCTTCGATCGGGATAAGTGGAAGTGCAAGCTATGCGGCACCCATACTCCACGCAGGCTGCGCGGCACGTATGAACCTAATGCACCCGAGCTGGACCATGTTGTGCCGATATCTTTGGGCGGCGCCCACATATGGAGCAACGTGCAGTGCTCATGCCGCAAGTGCAATGGCGATAAAGGCGCGACGATTAAGGGCCAATTGGCGCTGGCGCTGTGCGCATGACCCCAGGCGGGGACCTTCAAAGCTTTTTCTGATCCAAGTTGACACCGTGTCCGTCACTTCTTTTCAGCTATTTCGTAACAATTTCTGTGGTAAATAAGCAACGCAATGTCTCGTAAAAGCACAGAATCTCTAAGCGTTGCCACGGTTTCGGCACTGCCTTCAAGGCTTGAGCCGCCCGAATCTCTGACAACTAAATAGATCGAGCTATGGCGCGCGACGGTCGCGACTAAGCCGGTGGATTGGTTTGCCGCAGATAGCGCGCCATTACTGATGGAATACGTGCGGGCTGTTGCTATGTGCGATGCACTTGCAGTCAAGATTGATTTGGCATGCACTGGTAAAGCGGTAGAGGAAGGCATGATGCTAAAAAACCTTCTCGATATGCGCGATAAGGAATCAAAGCGCGTCGCGAGCCTGGCCACGAAGCTGCGGCTGACGAATCAGAGCCGGTACACGCCGCAGGCAGCGGCCACGGCAAACAAGCGCTCGGCGCAGGGTGGTAAGTTGTGGCAGTTCGGAAACGGTAGCTAACACGCGCGCAGCGAAACATTGCGTGGATCGAAACGTTTTGCCGTATTCCCGAGGGAAAGGATGTTGGCAAGCCGGTCAAGCTGAGGGATTGGCAGTAGCGCGAATTGATTCGGCTCTACGATTCTCCGACGCGGACATTCATTCTTTCGTTTGGCCGCAAGAATGGTAAGACCGCCCTGATTGCCTTCATCGTGCTCTTGCATACTTGCGGACCGGAAGCAGTAGGGAATTCGGAAGTGGTATCTGGCGCCCGCTCGCGCGACCAGGCGTCGATGGTCTTCCGATATGCGAGCAAATGCGCCCGCCTATCGCCCGATATTTCGCAAGCGGTTGTGATTAAAGATACAGCCAAGGAAATCGTCTGTCCTGAACTTGGAACGACGTATAAGGCGCTGAGTGCTGATGCGGCAACGAATGTGGGCCGCTCGCCAGCTCTGGCGATCCACGACGAATTAGGCTAGGTCCGCGGCCCTCGCGATGATTTCTTCGAGGCGATTGATACTGCGCAGGGCGCGCATGAACATCCGCTATCAATCATCATCTCGACTCAAGCCGCAAAGGATGGCGATCTGCTCTCAGTAATGATCGATGATGCACTGAAAGGCGCGGACCCGATGATTAAGGTGGCGCTCTATACTGCTCCACAAGACCTTGATCCGTTCAGCGATAAGGCGATCAGGGCGGCAAACCCGGCGTTCGGCGATTTTCTGAACGCAGACGAATGCAGGCGGCTGGCGGAAAGCGCGAGGCGCATGCCTTCGAGAGAGTCGGCGTATCGAAATCTCATCCTAAACCAAAGGGTGAATATGAGCGATCCGTTTGTGACGCGCTCGGTTTGGGAAGCGAATAGCGCTGAGCCGGATTTCAGCGTTGTACAGGAATGCTATATCGGCGTTGACCTATCTGCGCGCAATGACTTGACGGCAGTGGTCGTGGTGGGGCGCGATGGTGCTGGATTATTCCATGTGTTGCCCTATTTCTTCGCCCCCAAGGTCGGCGTCGAGGAACGCAGCCAGCGTGATCGAGAGCCTTATGATGTTTGGGCGCGAGAGGGAAAGATCACGCTGACTCCTGGTGCATCGGTTGACTATGCCTATGTTGCCTAGCAGCTAATTGAATTATGCGATTCATTCGATGTGCGTGCGATACCGTTTGACCGCTGGCGCATGGATGTACTGAAAAACGAGCTGTCACGGCTCAGCGCCGAATTGCCGCTTGTGCCGTTCGGTCAGGGATTTAAGGATATGACGCCCGCGCTGGATCAGCTTGAATCGCTGCTGCTGGACGGCAAGATCAGGCATGGCGGCAATCCGGTGCTCGATATGTGCGCGGAGAATGCCGTAGCAACTCGCGATCCTGCCGGCAATCGCAAGCTGGACAAATCTAAAGCAACAGGCCGAATTGACGGACTTGTTGCGCTCGCAATGGCTATCGGCGCGGCGAACACACAAGCGCCGGCCAAGCCTCCCGAATACCAAATGATGATTCTGTGAAGGAATAAACGATGTCAGACAACAAACGCGCCTATTCGGTTTTTTAGGTCAAATCGATCGATGCCGCGAAGCGCACGTTTACGGGCTTGGCGACTACGCCAGCCGTTGACCGGGTTGGCGATACGATCGACCCGCTCGGTGCGACGTTCCAGAATCCCGTGGTTCTCCTGCATCAGCACGAGCACGATGAGCCGATCGGCTAGGCCGTCTTCGGCAAGGCGACAAAAAATGGACTCCCGTTCACCGCGACAATACCGCAGTCCGATGGATTGCCTGATTGTGAACTGAAAGACCGGCTGGATACGGCGTGGGGCGAAATCGAGTTGGGTATCGTGCGCGCCGTGAGCATCGGCTTCCGTCCGCTTAAATATGCCTTCAATGACAACGGCGGCATCGAATACCAAGAGATTGAAGTGTATGAGCTTAGCCCCGTTTCGGTGCCGTGCAATCAAGAAGCGATCATTACTTCTGTCAAATCGATGGATAAAGCACTATCCCGCGATGTTGTGGACAAGCTAAAGGAATTCGATAGCGCTCCAGCGAAAATCCAGAAACGCATCAAGCATGCAATTCCACTTGTAACGGCAGCACGAATCCCGAAGGGCGCAGTTTCGCTCAAGAAATAATTCACATGCGGGCATCGCTCCCCTTTGTTGCGGGGGCCACGGGGCCGCAAATCAACCAAAGGAAATTCAACATGGCAGGTAAGACTTTCGCTGAACAGGTTGCCGATCTCAAGGCCACCCGTGACAGCAAGACCAATGAAATGAACGCCTTCGCTTAGAAGTCGTTGGATGAGAATCGTTCGATGGATGAGGCCGAGGCCGAAGCTTTCGATACTCTCGAAAATGAAATCAAGCGCATTGACGGCGATATCGCTCGCCTGACGCGTCTTGAAAAGATTAATGCCGAGAAGGCCGTTGTCGTTGCCGGAGCCAAGTCGGAAGATGCGAGCAAGACCCGCGAGGGTGTGACGGTCAAGAATACGCAGAAGCTTGAGCCGGGTGTTGAATTCGCCCGCTATGCGATGTGTCTGGCCGCCGCGAAGGGTGACGTGGGCCGCGCGTTCAATATCGCGAAGAGCCAGATCCCGCAGACCGATCGCGTTGTCAACGCACTGAAGTTCCAGGCCGAGACGGGCTAGAGCTTTGAATCGCTCATCAAGTCCAACGTCAATGCCGGCACTACCTCGGATGCGACGTGGGCTTCGCCACTGGTCAACTATCAGATTTTCACGGCTGATTTCGTCGAATATCTGCGTCCGCAAACCATCGTTGGCAAGTTCGGTCAGGGTGCGATTCCATCGCTGCGTAATATCCCGTTCAATGTCCGAATTGCTGGTCAGACTTCGGGCGGCGCGGGCTACTGGGTTGGTCAGGGCGCGCCGAAACCGCTCACCAAATTTGATTACAACGCGACGAATCTGACCTGGGCCAAGGTGGCCGCGATCTCGGTCATCACGGATGAACTGATCCGCTTCAGCAATCCGTCTGCCGAGGCGCTTGTACGCAATGGCTTGGTGGATGCACTGCGCGAACGTCTGGATATCGACTTCATCGATCCGGGTAAGGCCGCGGTTGCGAATGTTTCTCCGGCGTCGATCACCAATGGTGTTGCGGCAATCAGCTCCAGCGGTTCGGATGAAGCGCATGTCCGCGCTGACCTTCGCGCTCTCTGGGCGCCGTTCATTGCGGCGAACATCGCCCCGACTACTGCGGTCTACATCATGTCTTCGACTACGGCCCTTGCCCTGTCGCTCATGG
>Ga0207667_10002135_pt1 | contig 24782 bp, 18 predicted proteins | sample KBSCornC52_FD_184301 | JGI IMG/M metagenome (GOLD analysis project Ga0207667, IMG submission 184301) | Corn rhizosphere microbial communities from Kellogg Biological Station, Michigan, USA - KBS Corn C5-2 (SPAdes) (version 2) | ecosystem: Host-associated > Plants > Roots > Rhizosphere > Soil ...
ACACCTTTCTATGCTGATGAAAAAATACCCGGAAGAGATTGTTTCCGTGAACCCACCTGACTTTGTGATGTCATTGCTGAACATCATTGGCAAAATGAGAGGGTTGAAGGTATAGAAGTAATGCTTTTCCAACAAACTGCATGTCACAATGCATTGGCGAATATAGCCGGGCAAGGAATAAACAATGAGCAACAAATTAATAATCAGCTTTTGTTCCAGGGTGACGCAATTCTGTTGAACTATAATCAATCAATGAACATTTAGACATTTATTCAACATTGGTTCCGTTCTGAACGAATAATAAATTCCGCCACATGGCCAATGCTTTAACGTTACATGTGATTTACAGAACGACCTAAACAGAAATACAATGAAATATAAGCAGGCAAAAGGAAACGAAATTGAAGGTCATTTAGACATATTTATATCACATAATGAAGACGAAAATGATGGAGAAATAATAAAGCGGAACAACATTTTAATACACGGTAACCCAGAAGGTTTAAAATCATTTGCGAAACTGCTCATAGAAATTGCTGAACTAAATCAGGAAAAAGTAGAAGACAAATTCTTGCCTGTTGGAGCAAGAGAGCATTATCATCTAAGACCTGGAATTGAATTGTCAAAAAGTTCAAATGAAGTAATTGTTGGAAGACTTGACGCTAAAGCTACAGGCAATTTTTACCAAAGGTTTATTCCCAAAGACGAAAAATAAATTACGAGTTGGACCAATTAACAATGCCATGTCATTTAGCAACACCATAATTATCTGCCTAATCGGACTTGCACTATATTATTTTACCGCAAAAGATTAGTTACTAAAATAAATTGCTTTGGATAAGCGTGAGTGTTTTTTTAGTCATAGGTAGACAAATAACTAACTTTTTTATTCTACATTCGGCTTTGCAACCCTGACAAACACCCAATAACAAACACCAATGTGGCCTTAAAAATAAATTTGCCATTTAATGGTGATATTTATGAAATAAAAGCCACATACCTATAAATGCAAAGCTTATGGACATTGCAGAAATTTCATTCGATCTCAAAGACCCGCAGCAGCGTGAAGAAAACTTTGAATACTTATACGAGGAAGTATTTCCTGTGGTCGCTGATATAGTCAGCAAGCAAGGAGGCTCATTCCAGGATGCGAAAGACATCTTCCAGGATGCATTGATAATTTTTTATGAAAAAAGTGTAGATGGCGAGTTGGATATAAAACTTTCCAACGAAGCCTATATCGTAGGGATTGCCAAACATTTGTGGATTAAAAAGTTCAAAGCCAAAAACAGATTATTATCACTTGACGCTTTGGAAAAACAGATTACACTTCCCGTGGATTACTTTGAACCAGGAACAACGAAAATAAACCGGTTACTTCGTTTGCTGGAAGTGGCAGGAAAGAAATGCATAGAACTGCTTCGCTCCATTTATTACGACAAACTGTCCATGAATGAAGTATCGCGGCTACACGGATTTTCAAACGCCCACTCTGCATCGGTACAGAAATACAAGTGTATTGAGAAAATAAAAGTTATGGTAGAACAAAAATCATTAAGCTATGAAGATTTCATGGAATGATACCCGTCGTATCGAGCGGTACCTGGACAAGGAGCTTTCCGAAGAAGAAAAGATATTATTTGAAGCACAGCTTATGCTCGATCCGCATTTTAAATTTAATGTACGGTTACAAAAACAAATCCATTCCCTTATCAAGCTTTACGGCCGCAGGAAGATGAAGGCAGAGATTGGAAAAATACATCACAAACTCTTTCACAACCCGGAGCATATAATATTTCAGCAACGAATACAACAGCTTTTTAAAGACAATTAAATTATGATTCATTCCAGTATTATCCCCATGGTCATTGATGACAGTGGCGGACGGGGAGAGCGTGCTTATGACATTTATAGCCTGCTGTTAAAAGAACGAATTGTTTTCTTGGGCACCCAGATTGAAGCCCAAATGGCCAATGTTATTGTTGCCCAATTGCTTTACCTGAATAGTGTGGATAAGAAACAGCCCATTCATCTTTATATTAACAGCCCTGGCGGTCATGTGTATGCAGGCCTTGCCATTCACGACACCATGCAAATGATCCAGGCGCCTGTTTATACTTATGCGATCGGTTTTACTGCCAGCATGGGCACGGCTTTACTCTGCACGGGTGAAAAAGGACATCGCTATGCCCTACCACATGCAACTATTCACATGCACCCCACAGGTGGCGGAACCCAGGGTTATACAGAAGATGTGCGTATTGCAACCCGGGAACAGGAACGATTGCAGGCGCAGCTATTTCATTTGATGGGTAGGCACACCGGGCATTCATGGAGAGAGCTCGAAGATTATTTCTTACGTGATCGCTTTTTAAATGCAGAAGAAGCAAAAGCGTACGGATTAGTGGATGAAATTTTAGGAGATTCAAGTGATGTGGTTCATCTTGATTACTCTGAATTAATTATAAGTACCCGTGAACGATTACAAATTTGACATACTTTCATGGTCAAAGTAGTGAAACAGCTTCCTAAGTATTTTGTATAAAAGGGCAGCAAGTAACAAAGGTTCCTTTGTACCTTAAAGCCGGGGAGTTAATATGATAGATTGTTTTAAAATTAGCTTGCTATTATCATGATATAAAGGTACCAGATGATGTTGTTGGCAAAAATTAGGGATATTATTCTTTTGCTGACGATAGACTTATTTACATACCTATTTTTAAAACTTCATCATAGTATAATACGGAAAAGGAAATCGTATTTTCTTAGTAACTGATTAGCCTGACACAGTCCAGCATCGCCTGGTTTATTTCTCCATTCATATTTTCATTCCAACTTTCAAATGAAATAGAGAAATGATGCAAACCCTTTGTCAGACTTAACTTCGTCGAATTGCTCCAACCCCAGTTGCTCCATTCATCTTTTCCTCTTTGAGGAAAAACCAAAGTGGCTGGACTTTTATCATCAATTGTAATAGTTCTGAAAGCACATTTATTTTCTGTATTTATAGGCCCGTTTCCATTGGCATATCTTACATCTAAAATGTAATTTCCATCTTCATTTCGGTTTATTGAAAAATCAATCTTTCGGGTTTCTGTTTTACTGATTTCCACAAAACCTTTTCCGGTAAATCCTGGTAAGGTTTATTTGACTTTTGTCCAAAATCCTCTATTTGGACTATTTGTTTGTTTGCTGAGGGATAAACCGCTAAAGGCTCGCTGGCAAACGATTCTGTATGATTATTTGCAACAGCAATGATTTGATAATCGCCATAATTGCTGCTGTCAATTTTTAAAGAAGTATCAGAACATTCTTTTAATGTTTTCCCGTTTTGCAAAATACTGTAAGAAATATTTTTGCTCGTATCATTCCACGAAAGCGTTCCATCTTTATAATTCATCTCAGGGATTTGCGGACTAAATATATTTTCAACAGCGTTGAATTTTTTTGGAAGGAATATCTTTATTTGATAAAATAATTTTGATTTGGTGATTTGTCTGTAGTCCCGATGAAATCTGGTATTCAGACGATTCTTTTCCATCAATTAAAAAAGATTTGATCCGCATCTCAAGGGTATCGGCTGTTCAAAAGCGGATAAAGAATTTTTAGAAAATCTGAACGATGCTATCTGTGAACATATTACCGATTCTGGTCTTGATCTAGATTGGCTCTCATCCATTATGAACATGAGCAAGCCGACATTATATCGAAAAATAAAAGGTTTGTCAGACCTTAGCCCTAACGAACTCATTAACCTTTCTCGATTGAAAAAAGGTGCATAATTGTTGCCTGAAGGAAAGTAAAAGATTAATGAAGTGGCCTACATGATTGGTTATTCATTACCAACTAATTTTTCAAGCGACTTCCAAAAACAATTTGGATTTAGTCCTTCAAATTTCATTAATCGACTTAGTATTAAATGAAAAAAATAGGACCATTATTTCCGAATTAAAGTATGGATGTTTATAGTCTAGATTTCGCTAAAGTTTCGACATTAAAAGTTACATCATTTTTTAATTTTAAATGCATAAAAATGGTAAATAAGAACTTCATTCTTATTCAACTTTTATAAACTTCATTTTCATTTTATTTGCAATCAAAAGAATATACATTCCAGGATCTAAAGTCGATACATTAATTCTGTTGCCTTTTCCTTTCAACATCAAATCGCCTCTATTATTATATATCATATAGGCAGCATCAGTTCCCATTATATGAAGTATATCCCTGACCGGGTTTGGAAAAATAGTAAGATTGTTTTCTTCCTTTTTGTCAGAATTCACAACAGAAACCGGTGTATTAGCAGCGCTCTTTCTTAATTGAGAACCACTCATTGTATTATAATCAGGTATAAAAGTAGGCGTATTGAGATATTGCTTTTGAATTCCTGTTAAAGTAAGCCAATCCTTTCTTCCAACCTGGACTTTATCCAGGAACACCCATGCAGTTGAATACAGTTTGAATTTAATTTGGTAATTATCAGAAGTACTTTTGTCTACCGTAAACGTGCTCGAATACCTTTGGTAATTGGTTGTAAGCGATTCCTCCGTAAAATATTTATAATCAAGAGAGTTGGCATCCTGAACAAAAGGCTGAATTAATTTTCCGGCAGCCGTTGCTCTCGCCCAGTAACTAACAGTAATCACCTCATTATTATCTATATGAAAAGGCTGCGTACATGCGATAACATAACTTGGCTTTCCATTCATATTGGTAGTCACAGATCGTAATCCCCATCCGCTTCCTGTTCCATAAGTGGCCCCAAGAGTCACCGTCTGATCGGTTCCATTAGGAATACCTATCCAGCCCGAGTTATCCATTTCTCCGGTAGTAATGCGGTTTTCATTGGTCATCAGTCCATTGTTATACCGCACACTGTCGAAAACAAATCCTGAGAAATAATCACTAGAATCTTCGCCTTTTATTTCATTTACAAATCCAAGGGAATTATCCTGGTGAACGTCCCAGTTTTTTAATGTCATCCCATGAATATGAACATGTGTACTCGCTTCTTCCGGAGTAACATTAAAAACCAGTGGAATGTCATTTTCCGTTATTACATCCTCTATTAACCAATCCTGAAGTAAATCACTTTTAGTCATGTCATCTTTATAATGGTTTCCAACACAACCCAAAAGGCCTACATTAAATCGATCAACATCCCATTCAGCATGCAAGACATCCACCCTGCTGATCTTCACTCCCTTAGAAGTAGAACCACCCGAAGCTCCACCCCAGCTGGTTTGTATAATAGCTCCATTATTCAGCTGCCAACATACAATATCAGACCAGGTTAAAGAATCCCGATAGGCTTTTATTGCATCATCATTCGCCCATATAAAACATTTTGAAACGGTTGAGCCGGCAAATGCAGAAATTCCGTCACAATTATATACCCAACCTCCAATTACTTTTGCATAACTTATCGTATTGTGTGTTCCAACCAACCGGATGCCATAGTATTTGGGATCTGCAACAACAAGCCCGTCTATTTGAATATTGTCACTTCCATTTTCAGCATTTACGCAATAGGTTTGTCTGTAATTAAATTTGTAAGAAGATAGTACTCCTCGTCCATAAATCCTGACATTAGGATTGCCGGAGAGTTCCAGAGCACCATAAACCCATGAGCCGTCTTCAAAATAAATATTTTTAATGTTCGAAGGAACATTGAAAATGCCAATATCATGAACTCCTCTTCGGAAATAAATACCTGAATAAGATGACGGGATTGAAGCTAAATCAGAAGCTGAAGCATTATAAAGTACAAGATAATTTGAATCCGACTGGATCGGAATATCCGTTTCTACTGGATCGGCAAAAAACATTAATCCATTTTTATAACCATTATCACCTATCTCAACAGAATATTGCCCGGGTTCATTGATCGTAAATGTAACCACATCACCATCAGTAGTTGAGGTAATTCCAAATCTGGAAGGCAGGATGCGAACGGTTTGCCCTGCAACCGGCACCTTATCAGTATTGTTCACCTTAACATGGACAGTAACAGGATAAGTGCACGATAATTTTGTCCAGTTAATGGTCCTTCCCGCAAACAGATCCAATGGATGCTGATCCGTTGTTTGCATATTTTGATAGCCGGCTGAATAAACAGGACAGGCGTTTTGAAATACATTCAATGGCCACACCTTATTATTCTGACTGACTGTTACATCATAGATTCCGGATTGAACTACACCCTCATAATCAACAGGCCCAATTTCAACGTCATCAATGTAAATAGTACCCGTATTATATCCTCTGAATTTCAACTTGTAATTATCGGATGTCTCGGTAGTAATTGTAGTGGTAAACTGGTACTTCTTCCAACCGGTACCCAGGTAGGCATCTCCCATATTCATCCATTGTAATCCATCCGATTCCTGAATCCATGGTTGAAGCCTCATATTGTCCAAAGACGCTTTAGCCCAAAAACTCACCGTAATTGTATCTGCCTTTGTGAGATGGAACAATTGCTCGCATCTTGAAATGTAATAACTATCACCTCCCATATTGCTTACAGTCAATTTCAATGATGTAGTGCTGTCGATACCTGTACCCGCTTCGAATATGCTATTTAAATTCGTGTTGCCCGGAATAGCTGTCCATCCTCCTGATTCCATGTCCCCTGTAGGGACAAGATTATATGTTTGCCCGTGAGTATGTAAAACCATTAAAAAAGAAATAGCAAAGGTTGTCACCCGCATAAAAAGTGAATTTATTTTCATAATAAAAATTTTAATTTTATAGAATATTTTAGACTAATCTTTTTCCAGGAATCATTATCGTTTGAAAAGGTAGCAGTAATCCATAAAAAAATTTTACCATCTTTTGTCTATTAGTACAATCTTAAAAGGGAAAAAAAATTCAGCAGGTTGTTTATCTATCTAATAATCAATAAAATAAAAACTAAAGAAAAGCAAATACTCATATTCCCAGAATGGTATCAATCAGATCAGCTTGTATTAAGAATTTGTAAACCAGCTTTTCTGCCAGGAAGAAAGTAACTGAAAGAACCTGTTTAAAAAGCCTTTGAAAAATAGTACCGAAGTAGGTGGAAATAATAGAAAAAATATGGGAGATGTAGAGACACCTCCCCTTCTACTTGGTTATGGAATTAAAAAGAATAATGTAATAAAATTAAACTGTGATTAAAATTGTAAACAGATTAATCCTTGATGCTATTTTGAATCCATGTCAACCTCCACGTTCCCGCCTGACGTCCTCCGGCTTCATAATATGGAACAAATACCAGGGGCGGCTGATTGGCTATATTCAGTTGGTAGGCAGTTCCCTTCATACCTACAGGAACTGCTACTGACTTAACAATCTCCGGTATTTCTTTAGAGGTAACTGAATATACCATCTCCCTGTTTCCACCTCCAATTAGTCCATTTGATGAATAAACCAAAGGCCCCCTGGATAACGCAAACCAGTTTATTCTATATATATCCGCTTTTCCCTGAGGAACAGTGGCACTTTCAGATTTCTGATGAATCTTCAAGTCAAAAGGGAAATTCACTTCCAGCTCGTCATCTTTGTCCCATTCACGGTCAATCTTCAAATAGGTTCCACTTATGATATAATCCTTTTCAATAGCCTTTCCATTAATAGTGATATTGGCTGTTTTGGCCCATGCAGGAATACGCAGGAATATCGGGAAATTTGATTTTTTTCTTGCCGATATATTAATTTTTATATTTCCCTCAAAAGGATATTCTGTACGCTGCGAAATAGTAACTTCATTTCCTTTTAAAGGTACCATTACTTTACTGTTAGTATACAAATTGCAGGCAATACCATTTTCTCTCACAGAATAAATTAACGAGGATAATTCCTCTAAAGCCATTGCACCACTTGAAGGGCAGCAATCATTAAAATGAGCAATATGCCTTCGGCCATTACTAAAGGAATGATAACTCCAGTCTACTCCATTTGGAAACTGTGCTCCCTGGAGGGCATTATAGGCAGATTTCTCAATTTCATCAGCGTACTTTGATTCTCCTGTAATTTCTACTAACTCTTTATTTAATTGAATCCATGACATGGTACTGCAGGTTTCAATAAACCCATAAGGATCCCAAAACCCCTTCTTATTGAAACATTCATAATGCTTGCCAATCCCTCCCCATGGACCACCAGTAATTGTTAAGTGATAATCTACTATGTTTTTCCAGCTGTTTTCTACTGCTTTAAGAATAGCAGAATTTCCTGTTATCTCGTATAATTTCGCTAAAGCAGTAAGATTCCAAATTATTTGGTATGCCTTGCCATCACCGATACTTTCCATATCACCATTTTTCAATCCGACAGAAACAAAACGAACACCTTCCTTTTCTTCCATTTCCTTCAAAACAAGTTCTGCAAAATTACGGTATCGCTCATCGCCTGTAATCTTATATAACTCCACAACAGGATCAAGAATGATCGTAGCGGAAATGCCATCTCTTGTCCCGTAATCGGTAACAAGAGCACTCCCATCTCCAAATGTTTTAAGAAATAACTCGCCAATCTTTTTGGCTGCTCCCAGATATTTTTGATCAGGAAAAAATTCATTGACCTTCAGTAGACCCAGAGTCATATAACTCATTCCCCACACATCCCATGACTTGTCTTTGATTTTATTATTTTTATTGGTCAATCTTAAAGCAGGTGAATAAGACCCAAGATAACCATCTTCTTCCTGTGTTCCCACCAGGAAGTCAGCAGTACTGAGTAAAAGCCGTTTAAGATCCTCATCATGGGTCCTTGCAACTGCCAAAGCGGTAGCATACATCCATTTACCTGCATGCTCTCCATACCAATCCTGTTTGGTATTTTGATTCCTGGCCTCTTTCGTAAACATCTTGATAAGCGCACTATCGTCCCACGAAGGCAGTTTTCTCAATCGTCCATGTTCACTTATTTCTATTGCATGCCCCAGTTCTCCTCCTACATATACAAAAGACGGATCAATAAAATGGTCTGATAACGACACCTTCAAACCATTGGAACTTTGTCCAATAACCTGGCTAATAGTTATTATGAACAAAATTAAAAGAACACTTATTTTTCTTGCAATCTTTCCCATATGATAGTTTCTGATTTTTTGGCTGTTTTTACAAATCAAAACAACCTTATAAAGACAGGTAAATCTAATTCTTACTTTAGCCTTAAAAAAACCATAATCCAAAAATTTATAGAATCCTATCAGGCAATATTTATTGAATAAGTAAGCAGTTCACCTTCATAAATTCAAATAAATATACTATAGTTCGTTAATCTTAATAAAAGGAATTTTCCATATAGACAATCAAAATTTGCTAGCGGTCTTCAAGGTATCCAAGTGACACTAAAAACTGATCAGCCTGAAAAAGGGTTGCTTCACGAAACCCTCCTTTATTAAAAAAACCATGCCCTACATCATTATATAAAACCAAATCACACCGGCTCCCGACTTTTTCCATTTCAGTTTTATAATATTCAATTGTTGGAACAGGAATCAAATGATCTTTGGTACCTAAAAAAATAATGGTAGGAGGAGCACCTTTTTTGATGTTATGTAAAGGCGAAAAGTTTTTATAAGCTTCACCAATACGATCATAACCATAGCCTCCGGGACCGTTATCAATTACAGGGTTAAAAAGAACAAGGGCATCAGGTTTTGCATTAATGGTTGTGTCATCACTCAAATCGTTGTACTTATCAATGACAGCAGCTGCAGCTGCTAGCTGACCACCCGCAGATCCTCCGGAAGCGACAACCGAATCTGCATAAATATGGAAAACAACTGCATTTTTACGAATAAACCTGATAGCAGATTTCGCATCCTCTAAAGACTCAAACGGCGTTGTGCCTTGTCTTGAATGTACCCGGTAATCCACTAGAAAACATACTAAACCTCTTTTACAAAAATAATTCGCCTGATATTGAAACTGTGTAGTATTCCCTTTGATCCAGCCACCTCCAAAAAAGAAAACAATACAAGGATATTTTTTTACTTTTGTCATATTACCCGGGTATAAAACATATATACTTAACGGACCCGTCGGCGTATTTTTATACGCCACCGAATCAGGCATATCCTTCACTTGCTGCGCTTTTACAGCGCTCAAGCAAAAAAGTATTACCAGTGATAAAAACAGTTTCCTTATAATTTTCACTTTATATGATTAATTTAAAACGCTTCGTTATTTAAATTGAGGAGCAATGATATTTTCAACTTGAAAATTTCCAACACTTATCCAGTTGGAAGGGGTTAATTTTGTACCATTAAAAATAAAATTATCAAATACCAGCCCGTCAAACTTTTTTGACGGATCACTACAGATGATATAGTTGCCAAACCCCTTGCTCATATCCATTTTTATCTGCCAATCTTTAAAAATCATTCCATGAATTTCATCCGGACTTGCGGCGTTAGGGGATAACCTGAACACCAACGGAACCGCTGTTTCAGTAATTACATCATCAAACAAAAAATTTTGTTGTAATCCATACATTCCTCCCACAGCAAATTTATCTCCCACGCAACTGACAATTCCCCTGTTTACCTGGTCGTTATTCCACTCTGCATGAAGGATATCAATATGACTGATGTTCACATTCGTGGAATTGCCGTTTCCCCAGCTTAATTGAAAAATACCTCCATTGTTCAATTGCCAGCATACGCAGTTTGAAATTGAAATATTATCCTTGTAAATTTTTAAATTATCGTCATTTGCCCAAACAAAGCAATTGGAAATAGTAGATCCTTCATAAGCAGCAATTCCATCACAGTTATAGGTCCAACCACCAATGGTTTTTATCCATTTCACGATATTGTTTTTTCCAATTAACCTTACTGCAAAAAACTTTTGGTCTGCAATTACTATTCCCTCCAGATCGATATTATCGCTCTGGTTAATCGCTTCAACACAATGCGATTCACGGTAATTTAATTTTGCTGACGAAAGAACACCCCTGCCAAAAATCTTTACTCCTGGGTTTCCATCCATGATTAAGGCACCATACACCCAGGAACTATCTTCAAAATATATATTTTTAATATTTGCAGGGACATGATAAACCCCGATAGAATGTACTCCCTTTTTAAAATAAATTCCACTATAGCTTGAGGACAGGGAATTCATAATGTCTTCCGTGCCATAATGAATTACTGCATAATTTTGTGTGATAGTATCCGGAATATCTGTTTCCGCGGGATTTGCAAAAATCATAAGACCATTCTTATATCCGTTATTCCCAATTTCAACAGAAAACTGCCCGGGTTTGTCAATAGTAAAAGTGATAATATTCCCATTTATAGCTGGCGTAATCCCGTATCTAGAAGGCAATATTTTTACAGTTCCGGCCAGTGGCACCCTATTTTCATCCAACACTTTAACTTCTACCTGAACACTCCCGTCTATTGAAAAGTTAGCCCAACTAATACTTCTTCCTTTAAAAATACCAAGAGGATAAGCATCCTTGGGATCCATGTTCATAAAACCTGGATCGTACACAGGACAGTCACTTTCAAAAACGGCCATTTTTTTCTTTCTCCCTCCTTCAGTAATGGTAACTTCGTAAACTGATGATTGTGGCACACCCGGAAAGCCATCACTATTTAAAGTCGTGCTGTCCTTTGATACATTTGTCCCTGAATTCACTTTCTTTTTACTACAGCTGATAAACGGCAAGACACAAATGCTAAAAATAACAATCGCTTGTTTCATATTTAATGGATTTGACCAATTTAAATGTATATTTCGCTTAACCAGATCAATCATGGTACCTTGACTAAACTTATTTCGAACTTTACTGTCTTCCATAAAATTATTTGTTATACCTTTTCCTATCTTTTACCCTTCCCGAATGCCAATCAATTCTCGCGGTTGAATTGCCGGAAATTTGTACTTTTATTCTAACTGTATTAATCAACCGTTGTTTAAATTTATTCACAATACATTTAGTTGCTCCTACTCCGGATAGTTTCTATCTTTTATCCATTTTATAATGATTGCTCATCCATGACAGTTCATTTTTCGATGAAATTATAAATACGCCTTTGTCTTTATTGTCGTTCATGAACTTTAATAATTCCTTTATCTTCCCTTCTATGATTGCTGTATTCTCAGAAGCAGAAATCAACTGCTGAATTTCAAGATCATAATACACGTATTGCATCATTAACAATAGCCTGGAAAAATTTTCCTTAACGTCGCCATCACATTTTACCTGAACTTTTTGAAGCGCATGAATTTGTACTAAAACTTCTGACTTAGCCTCAGTTATTCGGCTGACAGGTTTTAAATTTGAAAATGGAATACTGCAATAATCAGGAACAACGTTTTCTAAAACAGAATAAGCAGACCTGGCAATTTTATTAAATCTTCCATAGCGAAAAATACAATATTGGTTTATGAGAGAATCTACATTGATCGCAACATTCCAGCATAAGTGCCCTAAAATGTAATGATTCAATTCGTAAGTGAACCAGTCACCGGGTTCGGCATAAGTAGAAATCCCCTGTAAAGGCAAATTACTATACCATTGAAGATCTCTTTGAATATAATGAGGAATTACATTCGGTAAAGAATGCCAGGCATATTTCCTGTAATAGGAATATAATCCGATATCACCTTTAAAAGTCTGTCTCCATAATTTTAAGGCCTGCTGATAAGAATAATTATTCAGTGATCCTGAATCGTAAATCTGCTTTTCAAAACTTTGGTTGATTGGGCAAAAATCCACCAGAATATTTTTATTTAACTGAACCTTTTCCGGTGGCATTAACACAGGTTGATAAGCGATCATTTCCAAAAGTAAATCCGGCCGAACTTTTTTAATTGCCGAATCTACTTCGTTCACCAATTTCGCTTGTCTTTCAACAGGAGAACCCTTTTCTGTAAGCTGCGGACAGTCATTCCATCTAGCACCATCCGGAGGCCAAAAGTCGAAAATATTAATTTCAGGATGTTGCTCAATATACTTGATAACATTATTTATCAGATATCGTATAGCATCCTTATTGGAGGTATTAAAAACAAGATTTTGCTGGGGACTTGGCATGCAATTTTTGTCTTTTCCAAACCAATCAGGATGCTCTTTAAATAAAGTTCCATTTTCCATTCCCGCATTTAAATAATTCTGGTAACCATGTCCTCCCACTTCTATCATCAATCCTCTCTTTTTTAATTCCGGGGTCAATTCTTTGGTCCAGTTATCCCATTTTACGCGATTTGAGCCCCCGTAATTCAACGGCACCATCAGAATATTATAACGAACTTTTGGCATCCACTCAATAATTTTTCTGAGGTTCGCAGCATTATGAGTCCGACCTTCTTCCACATCAAGTTTCCGATAAGCAAAAACCGGATGCTCATAAATATCCTTGGTATAATGATAGAAAAGAATCGATTTCCTTGGAATATGCTCACCGGAACCATTATATATTGCTAAATCAGGAGCGAACCATTCACAACCGAGGGAATGTAGAAAATTGTATACTGAATAAAGGATTGCCCTGTCTGAACCTCCGGAGAGTACAATATTCCCGGATTCGGTAGAAATAATATAATCTTCGGTTGCTAAACTTTTATTTTTTTTAATGATGATGTGAGGTAGCAAACCATTTGAAATACTTTGTATTGAGAAATAGGCACCACTGATTTTATGAAGATAACTCGAAAGTTCCTGCGCCGCAAAGCGCGAAATTTCAGATGAATCATAAGGTTGAATAATGTCAACAAATGATTTTCCACCTTTGGCAATCAGTATTTTATTCAATGATCCACCATAAACGTTCCTACACATTCCCATATAGAAAAGTACTATGCATATTTTACCGCATATCAACCAAAACAAATGCTTTGCATTTGAATAGATCTTTTTAATAATTAAAGGCATGCTATTATTTAAAGAATACAACCAAATCAACTCGCAATTCACATTTGACCTCAGATCTGCTTTCGCTTTTCGGCCCCTGAAATTTTCTATCTATTTTCCTTAACTTTTTTTACTTCGCTAAATAAAAAGGATTTCAGTGGCTGTCTTTTCATAAAAGAACTGCTCCACGCTACCTTTAAAAATGGAACTCCATTTTCCTTCTTACGGTAATAATACAGGCTGAAAGGATGAAGGCCGGCTTTTAAAAAAAGTGTCTGTTGCCTTGTAAGGTCCCCTGAGTAGCTAAAATCCTCATCTATGACTTCAATATCATGAATACGCAGGTAAGCCTTGGTATCGGTAGCCATATAAAAGTTATACATTCCATCAGCAGGTACTTTGATATACCCATTGAAAAAAAGTATCCCGCTGTTTTCTTTTTCAGCTAAACTAACGTCAATATTTGCAGAATGCCCCTTTTCAACAGATATCATATTCTTTATGTTTGGAATCCAGGGAAAATTTCCTTGATAGATTTGCCAGTCAACACCAGGCAACACCTTCCCTATCTCTATTTGTGGTATCAGAGCAGAATCATAGGGACGAGGGGCAGAAATATTTGAATGGCGCACCTGCAACACGCGTCCTTTCATAAAATCTTCAAGGCCTTTTACGGTGAATTCCTTAATTCCGTGATTTGTAAAGACTGGAATGTTTTCGCCGGCAGTTGCATTCTGATGATCATTCAAATTGAATTTTTCTTTCGGGTCAGTCTTTACATTGTAAATTTCAAAATTATCGTCTGCGGATTTAATATCGTACCGAACTCCTACATAATCACCAAGTCTCAATAACTGCATCTGCCTCCGAATCCGCCCCCGGTGATTGGGCTCGAATTGCTCAAAATCCGGTGTGTTTCCGTCGGCAAAATATTCAATGTAGATAAGACCTTTCTGTTGTTCTCCGATGCCAGTAAGCGCCGGTTTAAGGGAAACTCCATCCATTCTGACAGGGCTTGGTATTCCGGCAATATCAAAAAAAGTAGGTGCCCAGTCGTACGAAATAGAGGGTTCCGAAATTATTTTACCAGCCTTGATATGCCCAGGCCACCGGGCAATGGTAGGCATTCTAACTCCTCCTTCCCAGTTATCACGCTTAATACCATCAAAGGGGCCGTAACTACTGAAAAAAGTGGGATGATTAGGTGCATATTTTTCGGGCAGATAAGACTCAATGGAAGGGCCATTGTCTGAAGTATAAATTACAATTGTATTGGAATCAATATGCAAATCTTTAAGTAATTGCCTAACATCTCCTACCCCGTCATCTATTCTTCTGTTGGCAGTAGCATAACGTTTAAAAGTTTCCGGCCATGGAATAAGTTGTCCGGTTGAATCATTTTTATAAACTGCATGCGCATACTCGGGATAAATGTATGAATCTACTTTTCCTTCTGCAGTATTAATAAAGTGACCAGGAGTACCAAGCCATTTCATTCCCCCATTTAAACCTTTTCCTGCAGGATACTTCTCAGTAGGTAACTCTAGCACTGCATGAGGAGTGTCAAAAGCAAGATAGAGAAAGAAAGGCTTGTTTTTGTCCCTGCCTTTCAAATGATTGATAATATACCTTTTTGCGGCAGCAATCCATAAATCTGCAGTATAACATTTGTCAAGAACCGGAGTAATATTTTTGTAATTCTGCCATACCTCCTTTTCCTTCTCAGCCCAATAAAGGCGGTAAAGCCCGTTCTTTGGGTAATGTTCATGTCCATCGCTATGCCTCATATAACCAAAGAAGTAATCAAATCCTCTTTTCAGTGGATGTCCGGGCCATTTATATCCGTCAACGTCCCATTTGTCATTACCTTCCAATCCCCATTTGCCAATAGCAGCAGTGCTGTAGCCAATTTTTTTTAAACAAAATGCTATATTGTAGTTGTCTTCAATTGCTTTATCAAACTGGTTGTCCCGGACATTTGCAATACCCTGGCTGACACCTAACAGGAGTGAAGCTCTCGAAGGGGCACAAACAGGAGCTGCACAATAATGATCCGTTAGTATCGTCCCTTCTTTTGCTAAAATATCAAGGTTGGGGGAGATTTCATACGGTTTGCTATTATCATGAAGTGCCGCCCTTTGATTCTGATAAAAAACTCCCAGATCTCCATACCCCTGATCATCTACCAAAATAAAAATAATATTCGGTTTACCTTTTACAGGTGATTGACTAAAAGTGTTATTATAAAAAAGTACAATCACCATGATAAGGAAGCATCTCCTGTAAGAAAGTTCACCTGCATTCATACTGATAACTTTAAAATGAAAAGGAATATTATTTTTGAGGGATCCTTATAAAAATTTCAGCTTTCTCCAATAGGCATTTCCAGAAGCCTTACCCGGTACCAATACTTTTTGATAAAGACGTATTCTAATACTTTGACCTTTATAAGGTTTAAGATCTACTTCCTCATTATACCACTGCCTTGTCCCTTGCGTACCTTCTAATTTTTGGTCTATTACTTTTTGATTATTGATGTATACCATCAACTCCCAGGTTCTTGCGGAATCGACACCTGCATCAAAAATGAATTTCTTTTCAGTGGTGATGGTTAAAGTTCTTGTAAGTTCCACACCTCTTACCTCATCGCGTGGATAGGTAGATAATACATCGCCATCCAAATAAGTAAGTCCTCTTATTCCAGGCATTCCTCCTCCGGCACCACCAAAGCCGGCTCTTTCCAGTTTCCATTCAGGGTTCCAATACAATGTAAAATCGGACAATTGGAACAATTCTGCAGCCTGTTGCACAGGCCGTTGTACTTTGATGGTTAATTGCCCATTTGAAATCCCTGTACCATGTTCGCTCAATATGCGGACACCTATATCGGCGGTCCTCTTAGACAGTGAACTTATACTTTCATTAACAGGAGGTGTAAGGGTAACCTTACCCATTTTGTCACCTTCAATTTTATCTCCCAAACTATTTACCAGTTTCTCAGGTAAACATTTCATTCCTTTCATTGCTCCGATAACTGCGCCGGCATTGGCAGCATTACAATCAGCATCTGTAAAATCAGCAGCACTATAAGCAAGATTAACAGTCTTCAAAAAATCACCCTGGCCAAAAAGGAGACTGGTAGCAACGATACCACCATTTGCTACTGCATTGTTTGTAGCGGGGTAAATAAAATGCCATTTATCTTCTATCGCGTTATATATTTCACGGGAATTTTTACCTTCATCAAACATCGAAAGTACCATGTTCAAACACTGTCTGTAAGGAGATCGGGGATCAATTAATCTGGAAGCCTCCCCCACTATTTTCCTGACATTATTTTCCATAAAAGCGATACTTATCATGCCCGCAATAAAAACACCTCCATCCGCACCTTCAGCAAAACCATTGATATGACCATATTCCCTTGCAATTTTTGCCGCAACATTTGGCATTCCTGGGGCAATAGCGCCATAAACATCGGAACTGAATTGACTGCCAATGGTAAACCATAACTTATTATAACGCGGCTCGCCGGTAGAAGGTGGCACAACGCCTTTCAACATTAGTAACCTGGCCTGCTCACTGGATCCCCAGGTGCCGGCAGAATTTTCCAGCCATTGTTGTCCAAGTTGTTTAACTGTCATGTTGATTCCGTATTTCTCAAATGCACGAATTGCCACCATTTCATAATACCAATCATCATCAACAGGAGCATGCGAATACTTTTTGGGAAACGAATCGACCCAGGATACAGAAGCCACCTTATGCTCAAAGGGCCAGCCCATCATAGCTCCAAGCATTTGAGAAACCCAAACAGCCTGCACCCTGTCTTGATAATCTTTAATTGAAAGCCTCAGGACTTTCGCTTGAGAAACACCTAACAGGGGGGAAAAAAGGAGAAAGAAAAATAGACTTTTGCTTGCTCTCACTAATTTTATTCGTCCAAAAATTCTATTCATTAGTTTATTCAAATGAAATGAAATCAAAAAAATACCGGTAATTCGAAAAGGAAGCTCAGAACCTGATCCTTATATTCACTTTGCATCTTTCACACACCGGAAGCCAATAAGTGCGGATCTGTCAATAGAAGGCGCCATAAGCAAATACTTCCCATATTCATTTATTTCTTTAACACGTGGAAAATACCACTTGGAAGCAGTAGCTCTGTAATAGCCCCCACCTTTTAAAATCGCGTTTCTTGTGTGCTCATCCACATACTCATCTGTCCACTGCCACACATTTCCTACCATATCGATGATGCCAAAAGGACTTGCCCCCTGCGGGTAAGCATTTACATCAGTTGGAGGTCTCATGGAACGACTGCTATCGGCAGAAGGTATTTTTGTTGAATCCATTTGATTTCCCCATGGATATGGCCGATTGTCATTTCCCTGAGCCGCATACTGCCACTCCCACTCATGAGGTAACCTTTTATGAGCCCACACCGCATAAGCCCTGGCATCCTCAATAGACACCCATGTCACTGGTTTATTATCCCATCCCTGCGGGTATTTTCCGTCTTTCCAGTCCTTTAAAAAATTGTAATCATCCTTTGGATGATAATGTGTTTTATTAATAAATTCTTTATATTCCTTGTTAGTTACAGGATAAATATCCATATAAAAAGAAGGAATCGTCATACGGTGCTTTTGGGATCGTGAGGGATGGTCCTGCCACGGATGTTGAACACCTACAGCGTCAGGAAGAGGATTCCCTTCTATCATAACTCCTTTTGATTCAAAAAGGTAATTTTTAGTACCTGGAATTAACTTCATTCCTGTCTGTGAATTCGCAGAAACGGACGTTTTAACTATTGGTACTATTTTTTGAGGTAATGGTTTCCAGCCAGCACTGTATTGTGACAACGGTATTTTTGAAAGTGAGTCCATTACAATCACAAAATCAGTCAAATCCTTTGTTACAGCAGACTTCTTAATTTCAAGTAATGCTCCATAGTTGTTGGCTCCAATTGTAAAGTCAAGCGAAATTTCATTACCCTCTTTCTTCGGAAAAATTTCATGACCGTGCCACAGATCAAAATATCGCACGTCATTTACAAAAGGAAGTCTTAATTGAATCCCTTGTTTTTCCACCGAATCCCGGTTAATAATAGTAAAAATGGTTTGGTCCAAACCCGGAAACTTACTGGCAAAAACGCCAGTATTCACACAGGGAATTCCAGGCTCCCATTCAGCACTATTCCATATCCCAGGAAATTGCCTGTATATTTTCGAAATCCTCCTTATTGCTTGTTCATATCTCTTTGGAATCTGATTCCATATGCCCCAAATATTTTCCCAGGCATTATAGCCGACACCATTAAAAAAAGCATATTGCAAATCATTTGTTTTATCAATTTGCCAACGATTCGTCTCAAAAACCTGATGTTGTGGTTCAAGCCATTTGTAAATACTGACTCCGGGTGTATGTTTATAGTTCCAATAATACCCCCAACTGCTTAGGTTCCATTTTACGAAATTCAAATCTTTTATGGCAACTTCCGGCTGCAGGACTAATGGGTAACGAAGGCTATCATAAGCATCACGAAAATCCTCAGTCACTCCCCACATCGTATCACCATTTAGACCATCAGCACCGAGAATTTTCATTTCTTCGATCAAGGCAACAGGCATAGACTGATTGATAGGACGGGTACCTCTGTCCCAAATCATAATGGGAAAAAAAACATGTACGCCTCTTTTTTTGAAATCAAGAATCATTTGTTTAACCGCCTCAACTCCGCCCGGCATAGCAGCAACAAGATCAAATTGATTTCGATTATCAATGCCGATATTAGGATAGGTAGGCCAGATCAATACTGCATCGATTCCTCCATATCTTTTTTGCAAATCATTCAGGTAGCGGTCTACGGTATATTTATGAGCTACCGGATCATAAAAATACCGGTCATGGGCCATCATCTGCACATAAATAAATGTACTTTTCAACCAGTTCAACTGAGGACGCCTGTATTCTGAATCATTAAAGTCTATACTTTTTCTTTCATTAGATCTCCACGATCTTAAATTTGAAATCCATTCATCTCTTTTTTCTGCAGGAGGCCCTTGAAACAATTCCTTAAGAGCCCCCTGAGTTTGAGGAGTTTGGGCTAAAAGGGAATTCACACAAAAAATGATAAGGGATAAGAAAAAGTATTTTTTTTGCATTTAAGTAAGATTTAATACGTAAATAATACTTGCAGGAAGATTATACTCCTGAATAAATTATCAACCCGATGCCCACCAGAAACAGCACAAACATGGCCCCAATTAAGCCATTGGTTCCCTTGGGAGCATTTTTAAATTCTTTCCATATAAATACTCCCCAAAGAGCAGCTACAAGAGTCGCCCCCTGCCCCAGACCATATGAGATAGCAGCTCCTGCCTTTCCGGCTGCAATCAAATTGAAAGAATTACCTAATCCCCAAATTAACCCTCCGAGAACCCCGACTAAATGGGTTGGAAATCTGCCATTAAAATAAGCACGATATCCTGTTGGAGCGCCTTCAAATGGATGTTTCATTAAAATAGTATTAAACAAAAAGTTACTTAGAAAAATACCACAGGAAAAAATAAAAACAGCTGTATAGGGGGTCATTTTACCAACAGCAGGATGAACAAAATCATTTAGGTCCATGGAAGCCGCAATAAATCTGTAAAAAAATGACATGAGAATCCCTGCAGTAATGGATAAGAAAATCCCTTTTGAAGAAACCTTACCCCCGGCAGTTGAAGATTTTCTGTAAGCGATCGCGTTGATGACTATAGCAAGGGTAACAAAAGCCACCCCGGAAAATAATAACACGGGATCTCCTTTCGCATCTCCGAAATAATTTATAAAAACACCCAAAACAAGAGCCAGGCCAATTCCAATAGGAAAGGCTACCGCCATGCCAGCAATTGATATGGCAGCGGAAAACAAAATATTTGCGGCGTTGAAAATAATGCCACCAAGCAAGGCGCTTCCGATATTTAGAGCGGTTGCCTGAGACAGATCATCCAGAAAACTTCTACCCTGAGTACCGATGCTTCCAAGCGTAAGAGCAGAAATAAGGGAAAAAACAAGAATGCCTATTACGTAATCCCAATAAAACAATTCAAAACGCCAGTTTTTACTGGCGAGCTTCTGCGTATTAGCCCATGATCCCCAGCAAAGCATGGTTATAACGCAAAATACAATGGCAACAGAATAATTTTGGATAATAAACATTTTGAAGTTTTTAGATTAATAGATAAATTTTATTTTATTTTCTACGGTTCATCAGTGCTAACGGAAGGTGTCGGCCATTTAGCCTTCGGATCATATTTCGGATTTGGATAGGGCATAACTGCATCGACACTCTTTCTCCATTTATGCAACATCTCTTTTAATTCCTCTGCCTTTTTAGGTTCAGTTTTCGACAAGTCATTGTGTTCCCCGGGATCGTCTTTAATATTGAACAATTGTACAGTCCCATTCTCATAATACTCAAGTAATTTATAATCCCCATAACGAACGGCTCCTCCAGGGCTTTGTGCCCCATGATTACTGTAGTGAGGGAAATGCCAATAGATGGCACGCTTGGCAATTTTTTCCTTTCCTTCTTCCTGGTTTTTCAGAATTGGAACAAGGCTCATTCCGTCAACCCCATCTTTACCGTTGGTAAGCGGTAAACCAAGAATATCCATAATGGTAGAATAAAAATCTGTACTGATTACTGGTGTATTAACAACAGTACCATTTGTAGCCGAATTTGGAATATAGATAATAAGTGGTTCACGAATACCTCCTTCATACAGCCACCCTTTACCACCTCTTAGAGGAAGGTTAGACGTAGAGTAAGCTTTATCCAGGTTAAATGGAGAAATATTCCTATGGGGGTTCCCAAAGTTCGCTGCTGACATTCCGCCATTATCAGAAAAAAATATAATTATGGTATTGTCCTCAAGCCCAAGGCCCTTGAGTTTCTGAAGAACAGTTGCAAGACTTTCATCTACACTTTCTACCATCGCTGCAAACACAGGATTGGTTTGTTGCTGCCGTACCTTAACAATTCTGTTTGGTAATAAACTAAAACCACTGTACTCTTTCTCTTTATTCAAGGCGTCCAACGCTTGCCTCGATAAAGGATTAGGATCGTCTGGATTACCTTCAAGGGAAAAGGCATTTCCTGCATTAGGATTAAAAAGATTGGTGGATGAAACGTTCCCCTTCATATCTCCTGACTCTTCCTTCGACCGCATCTGATTTAACTTCTTTTCATATTTTACAACCAGATCGCCTCTACCCTGTATTGGGTCATGAACGGCAAAGTTTGCCAGATAAAGGAAAAATGGATGATCTTTATTCTTTGCAACCCATTTCATTGCTTCATCAGTCAGCCTGTCGGTAAGATACTGTCCTTTGGGACCACCTTCCAATCCTTTCAAACCATAAGGAGAAAAATACGTACCATTAGGCCAACCTGCGTCCCAATCAGGAATATGAATGTCAAATCCCTGTCTTTGCGGCGAATTGGCATAAGTGGTATCATCCCAACCTAAATGCCACTTTCCAAATATAGCAGTTTTATAACCGTTGTCCTTCAAAACCCTTGGCAGAGTGGGCTGATTATACGGTAGGTGCTGAACTGTTAATTTACTTGACTCAAGTTTTTGAAATGGAAAATCCTTCCTTCCAGGCAGCCAATCCGTCAGATGAAGGCGCGCAGGATATTCTCCGGTCATGATACTTGCTCTTGTTGGTGAGCAAACATGACATGCAGCATAAGCCTGCGTAAATCGAACTCCCTTTTTAGCAAAACTATCAATAGTAGGCGTCTCATAAAGCGAACTCCCTTCATAACCAAGATCACTCCATCCCATATCATCTACCAGGAAGAAAATTACATTATACTTTTTATTTCCCTGTTTTAAATTACCGTTTTTTGATTGAGCATTCGCACCTGAAATAAGGCCAAAAGTGAGAAGAAATAACAGAATTGTTTTCATATATAAATGTTTAAGGAAGTTGTAATGAAAAGCGACTTTTACCATCCAGGATTTTGTGTCAGATGCGGGTTTAACTCAATTTCTTTTTCGGGGATGGGCCACAGAGCGTCTTTGTCCAGCCACACTTGTGTCCACCCGGGAACCTCTACAGTCTGAAGTGCTCCCGAATCATCAGGATAGGTTATCCCGAGAACCTTACCCGGCATCACCTGATCGGCAATTTTCCAGCGTCGGATATCAAAAAAACGCATTCCTTCAAAAGCTAACTCTACGGTTCTTTCATGGCGCACAATCTGTCTCAATTCATCCTGCGTCTTGTCAGGAGTAATTGGTGGCATATCTACATCAGGCCTTTGCCTTACTGCATTAATAGCATCATAAACGGAACCATCGATCTGATTGAGTTCAATTTTCGCTTCAGCATACGTTAATAATATTTCGGCATATCTCAGTAAAATAATATTAATGCCACAATTCGAAGGATCGGCAAGATCTTCTTTATTGACATATTTTTTGATGTTAAAACCAGTAGGTGAAACAACAAAAGAAGAACCCACAGCATCCCCTGTTTTACTATCAGGATAAGAATCAAAAATTTTATTGTTTGGCAGCGTATCACCGGGAACAAAAACCGAATATTCAAGCCGTGGATCACGGTTAACATATGGATGATACGGATCAAAACCACTGGCAGAATCAGAAATAGGAAGTCCGTTATTCATATCATACATATCTACCATCCTCTTCGTAGGAACCCACTTACTGTTGGCATTTACGCTTTTTGGAGCAAACAATTGGAAAATATTGTTGGGAAATACATCAGGAATATACTCAATATCCATGAGCACTTCCTTATTGTTTTCCGCCGCATAGCTAAATAGATTTTTATAAGAAGGATATAGTTGATATACATGTAAGTCCATTACGGCCTGCGCGGCATCAGCAGCTTCCTGGTACCTTCCGGCAAACAACATGGCCCGTGCTTTTAAGCCCAAAGCAGCTCCCTTGGTCATTCTGCCCTTATCTTTTTGGGTAACAGGTAACAAATTGGCAGATTCGGTAAGTTCTGTTGAAATAAAATCCCAAACTGCCGAAACAGGATCCCGTGTTAAATTCTTAGACTCTTCTAAAGTAATTTCAGTTTTTACAATGGGTACATCTCCAAATAAGAAAGCAAGCCGGATATAAAAATATGCCCTAAGCGCTCTCACTTCTCCCTTTAATTCATTTATATGGGCAGTATCTGAGGTTTGAATTTCATCTACATGGGTCAAAAAAGAATTCGCAGCCCTGATTCCCGCATAAGCATTATTCCAGTCATTGGAGACTCTGCTGTTTAATGTTGTGAATTGTCCCTGAGATATTGAAGCTTCTGATGGACCGGTCGGATTGGTAAACACAATATCAGACATTCCGTCCCAACCAATAAAATGTTCTGCACCTTGTGACAGGTATGTATATACCGCATTCGCTGCAAGTGTAGCATCATTATCGGTTTTCCAAAATATGGTCGAAGAGATGCGATCATTGGGAATGGTATTTAATAAATCTTTTTTACAACTAGCAAAAAGACTTGTTATTGCCAGGATTGATATTATTTTAATTAAGTATCGCATAATTTGCAGTTTTTTTTTTTGAATAATCAGTACTTAAAACTGGACATTTAAACCGACTGTATAAACAGCTGTTTGAGGATAATAGTTTTGAACTCCCGACATTGACTCAGGATCAATATGCCACTCATTCAGCTTTGAAAAAGTAAGAAGATTGGTGCCGGAAACATAAATACTTGCATGGCTGATGGAAACCTTATTAATTATCTTTGAAGGCAACTGATACATCAGCTGAACATTTTTTAACCTTAAATAAGAGGCGTCTAAGACCAACCTGTCATTGTTGGTTTGATTGCGCAAATCTTGTTTAGTAGGTCTCGGAAAATAAGCGCCGGTGTTTTCAGGTGTC
>Ga0207667_10002137_pt1 | contig 24779 bp, 19 predicted proteins | sample KBSCornC52_FD_184301 | JGI IMG/M metagenome (GOLD analysis project Ga0207667, IMG submission 184301) | Corn rhizosphere microbial communities from Kellogg Biological Station, Michigan, USA - KBS Corn C5-2 (SPAdes) (version 2) | ecosystem: Host-associated > Plants > Roots > Rhizosphere > Soil ...
CGACCGGCCAGCACGACGTCACCGACATCGAACAGGCGTACCGGCTGATCACGCCGATCGCGGGCGGCGCGGCCGCGCTGCTGTTCGGCATCGCGCTGCTCGCGTCCGGGCAGAGTTCGACGCTGACCGGCACGATCGCCGGCCAGGTGATCATGGACGGCTTCCTGCACACGAAAATCCCGTGCTACCAGCGCCGGCTGATCACGCGCGGGCTCGCGCTGGTGCCCGCGCTGATCGGCGTGCTGTGGCTCGGCGAAGGGTCGGTCGGGCAACTGCTCGTGTGGAGCCAGGTGCTGCTGAGCCTACAACTGCCGTTCGCGATGTGGCCGCTGATCCAGTCGGTCAGCGATCGCAACACGATGGGCGAGCATGCGATCGGCCGCAAGATGCAGGTCGCCGCATGGGCGTTGTTCGTCGTCATCACCGGCACCAACCTGCTGCTGATTTCGGGTGTCGCCGGCTGATACAGCCTGTCACAGGCTGAAACAGGCCCGGCGTGCGCTTGCGTTAAACTGCGGCCTTTCGCTAGCCGTTCGATGTGTGTCATGTGGAGTGAAATCAGTAACCTCGGCGACGCCGCGCTGACCCTGCCGGTCGCGCTGACGTGCGCGGTCTGGCTCGCGCTGTCCAACTGGCGGCTCGCGGTGCGCTGGATCGTGCTGCTCGCGGCCGGCATGAGCCTGGTCGGGGCGACCAAGATTCTCTATGCGGGCTGCGGGGTCGAGATCCCGCAGTTCGATTTCCGCGTGATCAGCGGCCATACGATGCTGTCGACGTCCGTGTGGACCGTCGCGCTGTCGATGCTGTGGCAGGCGTTTCGTCCGGGCAAGGCGCCGGGCGTGGCGGCCGGTCTCGCCGTCGGCGCGGTGACGGCCGCCGCGCGCGTGTTCGACCATTCGCATACGATGCCCGAAGTCGTCGTCGGCTGGCTGCTCGGCGCGCTGGTCGCGCTCGTGTTCCTGCGCGCCTACGCCCACGCGCACAAGCGCTCGTCCTCCCCGCGCATCGCGGCCGTCTGCCTGCTGCTCGTGTCCGGCATCGCGTACGGCAATCGCGCACCGTTCCAGCAGATGATCGACACGCATTCCCCGCAGGTCTGCGCGTTCATGCGCGCGTCCGGCGACGGGTTCTGACGGCGGGTGGTTTCGGGGCATCGATGCCCCGGTGCCGGATGCGGTCGTCGCTCCGGCGGGGTGCCCGCGCGTTATTTCTTGTTTCATTCGCTCCCTGTCATCGGCAAACGCCCGCGTGGGGCCTTCGTCGCATCGGTATTCGCGGTAATCGGCCGCGCTGCGCCGGTGCCTGCGCGTCGCACCGGCCGCGGCTGCCAAGGCCATCAGCCATATCTATGACCGGGCATTACGAATATTCATTTCATCGATTGGCGGCAATCGCGTACGCTGGCGTTCGTTTGATCGGGGCCTGCAGCGGCGGCCTGCCCGACGGGTTCGGCGCGGTGCGGCCGGCTCGCTATACTCGCGCAAACCGCGCGGCCGTCGGCCGGCGCACGGCAACCGCCGTCGCGGCACCGGTACGCCACGACGATTCACGATAGGAGCAGGTCCCATGACAGTCGTTTCCTCGCGCCTCGCAGGCAAGTGCGCGTACATCACGGGCGCCGCCGGCGGCCTCGGACGCGCGATCGCGCGCCGGATGGTCGAGCAGGGCGCGCGCGTGTTCCTGACCGACATCGCCGACGCGGCCGTGCTCGACACCTTCGCGCACGAACTCAATGCGGGGCACGCGGCGCCTGTCGCGTTCGCGGCCACGCAGGACGTGCGCGACGAGGGACACTGGCAGGCGCTGCTCGCGCAGGCGAACGAAGCGATGGGCGGCTTGTCTGTGCTCGTCAACAATGCGGGCGTCGGGTCGATCGGCACGCCTGCGCAGATCGAGATCGACGAGTGGCGGCGCGTGATGGCGATCAACGTCGAGAGCATCGTGCTCGGCTGCAAGCATGCGCTGCCGTACCTCGGCGCGAGCCGGCCGGCGTCGATCATCAACATTTCGTCGGTGGCCGCGTTCAAGGTCGAGCCGGAATTCACCGCGTACAACGCGTCGAAGGCCGCGGTCGCGTCGCTGACGAAGTCGGTCGCGATCGATTGCGCGCGCCGCGAGCTCGACGTGCGCTGCAACTCGATTCACCCGGCGTTCATTCGCACGGGGATCGTCGAGCCGCTGTTCCAGTCGCTCGGCGAACGCGACGCGACGCGCAAGCTCGCGCGCGGCATTCCGCTGCGCCGGCTCGGCGATCCGGACGACGTCGCGCATGCGGCCGTCTATCTGGCGTCGGACGAAAGCCGCTTCGTGACGGCCGCCGAACTCGTGATCGACGGCGGCATGTGCGCGGTCTGACGCGCAATCGACAATATCAACCGGAGGAGAACATCGTGTCGACACCCGTGAACCGCCAGCTGCTGCTGAAAACGCGCCCGGAAGGGCGGGTCGGCCGCGAACACTTTTCGCTCGCCGAAACACCCGTGCCGGCGCTCGCCGACGGCGAAGTGCTCGTACGCGTGCTGTATCTGTCGATGGATCCGACCAACCGCGTATGGATGAGCGACGTGCCGCAATACCTGCCGCCGGTCGCGATCGGCGAGGTGATGCGCGCGCTCGGCATCGGGCGCGTGGTTGGGTCGCGCCACGCGGGTTTCGCGGAAGGCGACCTCGTGCAGGGGCTCGTCGGCTGGCAGGACTATGCGGTCGTCGCGGCCGACCAGGCCGCGCAGCTCGTGAAGCTGCCCGCGCAGTCTGGCCTGCCGCTGCCGACGCTGCTCGGCGCGTGCGGGATGAGCGGCCTGACCGCGTACTACGGGCTGACCGACATCGCGCCGGTGCAGCCCGGCGAGACGCTCGTCGTGTCGGCGGCGGCCGGCTCGGTCGGCTCGATCGCCGGCCAGATCGGCAAGATCCACGGCGCGCGGGTGGTCGGCATCGCGGGCGGCGCGGACAAGTGCCGCTACCTGACCGAGACGCTCGGCTTCGACGCGGCCGTCGACTACAAGGCCGACGATTTCCGTGAGCAGTTGAAGGCGGCGACGCCGGACGGCGTGCACGTGAACTTCGAGAACGTCGGCGGCGAAGTGATGCGTGCGGTGCTGTCGCGGATGGTGATCGGCGGGCGTGTCGCGCTGTGCGGCGTGATCTCGAACTACAACAGCGGCCGCGCGGCAGACGACGTCGGCGTGCTGATCTCGAAGCGCATCACGATGCGCGGCTTCCTGATCCTCGACTACCGCAAGAGCCGCGAAGCGGTGCAGACGCTCGCCGGCTGGCTGCGCGACGGCCGCCTCAAGGCCGAGGAAACCGTGGCCGACGGGCTCGAAAACGCCCCCGACGTGCTCAATCGCCTGTTCGACGGCGACCATCGCGGCAAGCTCGTGCTGCGCGTCGATCCCGACGCGTGAGCGGCAGCAGCGGCGCGCATTGAGTTCGAACCGCCGTGCATCGTTTTAGGACTCGTCCCATCGATCGTTTCGGTCGCTCGCCTTACAGTAATCGCCGGCAAACGGCGGCGTGACATGCGCGTCACGCCGCCGTTTTCATTGGCGCGGCGAGAAGGGAGGCGAAACATGCGAACGAAGGCAACGCACGGTGGCCGCGCCGGAAATGAAAACGGGCGCCGTGGCGCCCGTCGTGATCGGGATTCGTCATCCGGGACGCGCCGAATCATTCCCCTTGTTCGGAGCGCGCGTAGATGTCCCAGCTTGCCATGAACAGCGCGGCGACGAGCGGTCCGATCACGAAGCCGTTGATCCCGAATAGCGCCATCCCGCCGAGCGTCGAGATCAGCACGACCCAGTCGGGCATCTTCGTGTCCTTGCCGACGAGGATCGGGCGCAGCAGGTTGTCGACGAGGCCGATCACGCCGACGCAGAACGCGACGAGGATCACGCATTTCCAGATCGCGCCGATCGCGAGGAAGTAGAGCGCGGCGGGTATCCACACGAGGCTCGCGCCGATCGCCGGCAGCAGCGACAGGAACGCCATCAGCGCGCCCCACAGCACGACGCCCTCGATGCCGAGGATCCAGAAGATCAGGCCGCCGAGCGCGCCCTGCACGAGCGCGACCGCGATATTGCCTTTCACTGTTGCGCGCACCACCGTCGTGAACTTCGCGAGCAGCAGGTTCTTGTGCTCTTCGTCGAGCGGTATCGAGCGGCGCACGCGGCGGCCGATCTCGCCGCCGTCGCGCAGCAGGAAGAACACCATGTACAGCATCACGCCGAAGCTGACGACGAACTGGAATGTGTTCTGGCCGATGCTGAGCGCCTGGGTGGCCGCGAACTGGCTGATCTGCGCGGCGCCGTCGGTCAGCTTCTTCTGGATGCCGGGGATGTTGGACAGCCCGTATTTCTGCAGCAGGTTCTGGATCGACGTCGGCAGCGCGTGAATGATGTCGTGGAAGTACCGCGAATAATTCGGCTGCGCGTCCTTCAGTTCCTGGTACACGTACGCGATTTCCTGCACGAGCGTCGCCGTGACGAACACGAGCGGCAGGATCACGATCAGGATGATCAGCGACATCGACACGAGCGCGGCGAGATTGCGCCGCTTGCCGAAACGCGCGGCGAGCCAGCGCTGCACCGGCTGGAACAGGATCGCGAGAATGGTGCCCCAGAAGACGGCGCCGGAGAACGGCGCGAGTATCCAGCACAGTCCGACGGTGACCGCGAACAGCAGGAAATAGAAGAATTTTTGGTGATCGTGTCCGCTTTCCATGGATGGTTCGCGCATTGATGCCTGGTTTGATTGAATCTCGTTGCCTCGGGCGCGATCGGCTCGCGAACGTCACGGGTTCGCGGCGAAGCGCGCTGCGGGCGGCCCGACCGGCAGTATGCCCGCAAAGGTGTCGCCATCATAGCCGCTGCGCGCGGCGCACGCGAAAACGCCGCGGGCGAAGCCGCGGCGTTGGCGGGGAGGGGCGCGGCGCCGCCGCGCCGGATCGTCAGATGTGGAGCCGGGTGATCTTGGTGCCGTTCACCGACAGGTCGCCCATCAGGCCGGCGTTGGTCAGCACCAGTACCTGGACCGGTGCGGTGGCCGTGTTGGAATCGACCGCGCCGTTCGCGCCGACCTTCACGACCGCGACGGACGCGTCGGCGCCGGCCGACCAGCCTTCGGACTTGCGGAACGAGTCGAGCGCATCCTGCGTCATGAACAGGAACACGATCGCCTTCGATTGCGCGCCGGCCTGCAGGCCGACCGACAGCGACGACGTGTTGTAGTAGCCGACGGTGTTGCCGCCGACGCGCAGTGCGCCGTTGCCGGACTGGCCGCCGACGATCAGGCCGGCCTGCAGCACGTTCGGGAACACGAGCACGCCGCGCGATTTCGCGACGAGCTCACGCGAGCCCGGCACCGTCGAATAGAGGCGCGACAGCGTCGCGTTCACGCTCGCGTCGATCGACTGGCGTTTCGACGCGCTGGCTGCCGCGTTGTCGGGTTTGTCGGACGTCATGGTGCAACCGGCAAGGGCGAGACTGCCGACCATGACGGCGGTGGCGGCTTTCAGGGCGAGGGATTTCTGCATGGCGATTCTCCTTCGTTGTCGGGTTGAGGACGGACGGTCCGGGTGCGTGCAGCGGGGCGGCCGGCCCCGTTCAACGGCGGGAAGAAAGGAGCAGGCCGGCGACGAACGCGAGGCCCGCGACGACGCCCGCGGTCTGCCACGGATTGTCGTGCACGGCTTGCGACACGCGTTCGGCGGATTCGCGCAGCCGGGCGGCCGCGGTGCCCGACGCGTAGTCGAGCGTGCTGCGCGCTTCGTCGAGCCGCGCCTGCACCCGCTTGCGCAACGCGGCGATATCGCCGTCGCCATCGTTCTTCAGCAGGTCTTCCAGTTCGTCGACCAGCCCGCGCAGATCGTCGGTCACATCCGCATGCAGGTCGTGGGCAGCCGAGCGCGTCGTGCGTCCGACACGCCGGCCGGTGCGACGGATTTCGGACAGGCCGCGATCCAGCTTGTGTTCGATCGAGTCGGTGAGCGCCATGGTGTTTATCCTCCTTCGATTTGATTTACAGGCCAATTTGAAGATAAGACGAATCCCAGCAACCTGTGTGATTCAAATCAGCCAATTGAGTTTCGAGACAAATTTTCAATTCGTCGGCAAGATCCCTTGGGAGCCCCGCGAGATGGGGCCGGACAGCGGTTGAAAAAATTTCGAGATCGAGCGAAACGACATAAGGACAACCATTGCCGGGCGTGAAAAGCCCGGTAAATATGGCGTCGCCCGGCCTGTCAGGTAAATAGTGCCATTGCATGCGTTCTGTTGATGCAATTGCACTACTCGCCATGCTTTCGTGGAGCAGGGATTGTGCCCGCCCTGCTTCAGGTGGCGCCTTCCTCCAGCGCAAGGTCGATGACGACGGGATCGTGATCCGACGAACGGTATGCATCGGGCGCGTAATAGGCGGCCTGTTGCGCCGGGGTTTTGTAATCGGGCACGGCTTGCAGTGCAATCGGTTCATCGGCGTTGATGTGCCAGGCATGCACGGCTTTCACGCGGGCGGCGAGCGGCGGCGTCGCGAGTGCGTGGTCGAGGTTGCCCGCTTCGCCGCGGAATACATACGTGTAGCCGGCATTGCCGGCGAAGCGGGCGACGAGGTTGGCGTAACCGCGAGATTCGAGCGCGCGCAGCGGATCTTCCTTCGCGTAGCTGTTCAGATCACCGATCAGCAGCACGCCGTCGGCCGCGGCGCCGGTCGGCGACGTCGCAAGCCACGCGGCGACGCGTTCGGCCGCGCGTGTGCGCGTCGCGTTCCAGCAGCCCTGGCCGTCCGACTGGTCGAGATCCGGGCCGGTGGCGTGCGGGCAGTTCTTCGACTTCAGGTGATTGACCGCGACCGTGAACGCGCGGGTGCCGCCGACGCGACGGAACGTCTGAGCGAGCGGCGGGCGATTCCGGCCGTCGAGCGCGACGGTCGCGGCGCGCCCGACGGGCTCGATCGTCCGGCTGTCATACAGCAGCGCGACCGCGATCGCATCGCGCCCGAGCCGTGCGGTGCCGGGGTCGACCGCGCGCCAGCCGCCGCCGAGCCGGGCCGCGAGCCGCTGCACGGCGCTCGCAGGGCCCTGACCGTTGTTCGCGATTTCCATCAGGCCGATCACGTCGGCGCGCAGCGCACGCAGCGCGGCCACGAGCTTCGCCTCCTGCCGCGCGAAGGCGGCGGGCGTCTTCGCGCCGCGGCCGGACGGATCGCCGAAGCCGCCGCCCGCGCCGTCGCCGTTGAAGTAGTTGAATACGTTGAACGACGCGACCCGCACGTCGGCTTGCGGATGCCGTGCCGGTGCATCGGCACGCGGATTCGACGCGGCATCGAAGGTGGGTGGCGAGGACGATACGGGCTGCAATCGCCACGTGCCGAAGCGCCGCTCGAGCACGCCTTCGATGCCGCGCACCGTGTAGCCCGCGCGCAGCGTGTTGGCGGCGCTGAGCGCAGGCGGCGGATAGCGGGCGGTTGCAGGGTTCACGCGGCTCGAACCGTCGTCGAGCACGATGCGGTTGCGTGCATTGGCCGCCGCCTGCGCAGCGGCTTCGGCCGGCGGCACCACGTGCGTCGGTATGTACAGCTGGCCGTGGCTGAGCACGATGCTGCCGTAGCGTCCGAGTTCGTAAGTATCGCTGACCGTCAGCGTTTGCGGGAAACGCACCCGCATGCCTTCATGCGCGGCGAATACGGATTCGCTGTCGACCGGCAGCATCAGCGCGGCCGGCATGACGCTCTGCCCGCGCGCGCAGACGGCCACGCGGCCCGCCAACGTGAGTTGCGTCCGGCCGTATTTCTGTTCGATCCTGCCGGTAATGTGCACGCGCTCGCCCGGCTGCACATGCGCATGCGGCGCATATACGAACAGGCCTTCCGGCACGCCCGGCCGGTGTCGCCGCTGCGCGTCCGACTGCTGGACGAAGAATCCGCCGAAGCCATCGGGGCCGCCGAACGCCGCGTTGACGATTGCTTCGATCGACGTGGTGTGTCCGGCCAGGGGGGAGCGGCCCGCGGGATGCCGGATGTCGGCGATCGCGGTGGTGGCGCCGCCGCAGACCGCGCTGACCGGCAGCGCGGCGGTGGCGGGCGGAACGGACAGCACGAGAAAAGCGGCAAGCGCGAGTGGTGACGGCAGGAGTGACATGGCGTGGCACACAGGAAGAAAATTCGAAGGTTCGGGACGCATCTTGACGGCAAAATCGCGTGCCGCGATCGAATTGGCCATCAGGCCAGTGCCGAATGGCCAACGATGACGGCAAGGCCGGCCGGGGCTGTTACGCTTCGCACCTGACGTGTCATTCCGGCCTGCGATCCGGGCGTTTCCGCGCACGGCCCCCAAACAGGAGATTTCCATGTCCTACATGCTGTTGATTGTCGAACCGACCGGCCAGCGCGCCGAACGCACGCTCGAGGAAGGGCAGGCGCTTTACGCGCGGATGGTCGATTTCGCCGAGACGCTGAAAGCGCGCGGCGTGCTGCGCGGCGTCGAGTCGCTGGAGCGCTCGGAACGCGCGACGCGTGTCGAGGTGCGCGACGGCGAGACGCGCCTCGTCGACGGCCCGTTCGCCGAGGCGAAGGAAATGGTCGGCGGCTTCTTCATCGTCGACGTCGACACGCGTGACGAAGCGATCGAGATCGCGCGACAGTGCCCGGCGGCACAATGGTGCACGGTCGAAGTGCGCGCGGTCGGCCCGTGCTTCCTGTGACGGCTGCGCCCTGGTGTTTACCCGAGTTCGTCGCGCGGCACGTCGATCCGGCAGCCTGTCACCCGTCGTCCGTATGAGGCGCCGATGAACGGACGCCGCTTTCCACCGACGACAAGGAGCGAACGATGCGATTCATGATCATGATCCGGGCGAACGCCGTCAGCGAATCCGACGCATTGCCGGACAACCGGCTGGTCGAGGCAATGACGGTCTATCACGAGGAGCTGGCCAGGGCCGGCGTGCTGCTCGATGCGAACGGCCTGCGGCCGAGCGCGCGCGGCTGGCGCGTGCGATACACGGGCGGCAAGGGCACGGTGGTCGACGGCCCGTTCGCGGAGACGAAGGAACTGATCGCCGGCTATACGCTGATCCAGGTGCGCTCGCGCGACGAGGCGCTCGAATGGACGCGCCGGTTCCCCGCGCCGTTCGGTGCGGAAATGGACTGCGAGATCGAGGTGCGTCCGCTGTTCGAGCTCGACGACCTGACGCCCAGCGACGCGGTCGAGCGGTTCCGCGACCTCAACGTCGGACGCGGCCAGCCCGTCTGAACCCGTCGTCACCAGGAGCGATCTTCATGCACAGGATGGTGTTCATCAACCTGCCGGTGGCCGACCTGCCGCGCGCGACGGCGTTCTACGTCGCGCTCGGCTTCGAGGTCGTGCCGGCCTACACGACCGAGCAGGGCGCCTGCATCCGGATCAGCGACGCGATCTTCGTGATGCTGCTCGTGCGGCCGTTCTTCCAGACCTTCACCGGCAAGACCATCGTCGAACCGGCGACGCACGTGCAGGTACTCCCGTGCCTGTCGTGCGACAGCCGTGCCGAGGTCGACGCGGTCGTCGCGAAGGCGCGGGCGGCCGGCGGTGCGGTGCCGCGTGAGCCGCAGACGTATCCAGGCATGTACACCCACGACTTCGCCGACCCGGACGGCCACGAATGGGGGCTGGTCTACGCGGAGCAGGACGCGGCCAGCCAGGAGCCGGCGTCGTGACGCGCGAGGCGACCCATCGTGCGATCGAGGCCGTCTGGCGAATCGAGGCGCCGAAGATCATTGCCCGCGCCGCGCGCGTGGTGCGCGACGTCGGCGTGGCCGAGGAACTCGCGCAGGACACGCTCGTCGCGGCGCTCGAGCACTGGCCCGTCGACGGCGTGCCCGACAACCCGGCCGCATGGCTGATGACGGCCGTGAAGCGGCGCGCGCTCGACCGGGTCCGGCAGGAGTCGCTGCACGCGGCGAAGCGCGACCAGCTCGGCCATGAAATGGACGCGCTCGAAGCGAACGTCGTCCCCGACATCGCGGAGGCGCTGGCCGATGCGAGCGACGACGACATCGGCGACGATCTGCTGCGGCTGATCTTCACGTCGTGCCATCCGGTGCTGTCGACCGATGCGCGCGTCGCGCTGACGTTGCGGCTGCTCGGCGGGCTGACCACGGGTGAGATCGCGCGCGCATTCCTGTCGCCGGAACCGACGATCGCGCAGCGCATCGTGCGCGCGAAGCGCACGCTCGCGGCGGCGCGCGTCCCGTTCGAGGTGCCGGCCGCCGACGCGCGGCCGGCGCGGCTCGCGTCTGTGCTCGAAGTGATCTATCTCGTGTTCAACGAAGGGCATGCGGCAACGGCGGGCGACGACTGGATGCGTCCGGCGCTGTGCGACGAGGCGCTACGGCTCGGTCGCGTGCTGGCCGGGCTCGCGCCGGACGAGAGCGAAGTGCTCGGGCTCGTCGCGCTGATGGAACTGCAGGCGTCGCGCATGCATGCGCGCATCGATGCGCAGGGCCGGCCCGTGCTGCTGCTCGACCAGGATCGCAGCCGCTGGGATCAACTGCTGATCCGGCGCGGTCTCGCGGCGCTCGAACGGGCGACGAAGCTCGGCGGCGTGCGCGGGCCGTATGCGCTGCAGGCCGCGCTGGCTGCCTGCCACGCGCGTGCGCGGCACGCGTCGGAAACGGACTGGGCGCAGATCGTCGCGCTGTACGACGCGCTCGCCGAAGTCGCGCCGTCGCCGGTCGTCGAACTGAACCGCGCAGTGGCCGTCGGGATGGCGTTCGGGCCGGCCGCGGCACTCGAACTCGTCGATGCGCTGCGCGACGATCCCGCGCTCGCGCGTTATCACTGGCTGCCGAGCGTGCGCGGCGATCTGCTCGCGAAGCTCGGTCGCACCGACGAGGCGAAGCTCGAATTCCGCCGCGCCGCGGAGTTGACCCGCAACGAGCGCGAGCGCGAACTGCTGCTCAAGCGTGCGATGGATGCATGAGCGGAAGCTTGCGCCGTCACGCCTTACCGGTTGGCGAAATACATTCCGTCATTCGCGCAATTCATCGCATCGCCCGGTGCGTCTAGCCATTCGGTCAAGCTCGCGCGTTGTGGTGAGCTGGCGGCTTGCCACGCCGCGCGAGAATGGGCGGCACGCGACGAGCCGGTGCGCACGAGGCGAGTCGTCTTGACGGGATTGACCAATATTTTTATGAGATAAATGAAATGTCCTATTCGTCCCGTTAAAAAATAATGGGACAAGTACGAATTTAATTTCAAGACGTTGTTTTGAATTGAAATACGATAATTCGATTCCGCATAATCCGCGCTTGATTGATGTATCGCGAGATTGGCGAAATTCGAGTGTTAAGGATAATTAACAAAAGCGGTGGCGACCGAACTCGGGTCGCCGATGTACGGCGCGTAGCCGCATTTCCCGGTCGTGCGCTGTGTGCCGCGAGTCTGCTGGCGTTCGCTGTTGGCGCGGCGGCGCAGACGCACGAGTCCGGCGCGCAGCCGCTGAGTGCGCAGCGCCACCAGGCGCAACAGCTCGACGAGCTCAGGCAGCAGATGCTCGACCGGCCGGACGTGCTGTCGGCGAAGCCGACGAACGAATCCGATACGCTGCGGTTCCCGGCAGAAACGCCGTGTTTCGATATTCACGCGATCGAGTGGCGAGGCACCGATGCCTTCCCGTGGCTGCGTGACGCAGTCCCGATCGACCGCGCGTGCATCGGTCGGAACGGGTTGAGTCTGCTGCGCGAATGGGTCGGACGGCGTCTCATCGCGCGCGGTTACATCACGTCGCTCGTCAGCATTCCGCCGCAGAACTTGTCGACCGGACGCCTGATCATCGAGGTGCTGCCGGGCCGCATTGGCGCGATCGACGATACGCGCGGTCGGATCGGGTGGACGCCCATCGTGTTTCCGCGCGGCGGGCATGTACTGCTGAACGTGCGCGATCTCGATCAGGCGCTCGAGAACGTGCGCCGCCTTCCCGGCCAGGCGGCCACCGCGTTCGATCTGGTTCCGGGCGCGTCGCTGGGCGACACCGACATCGTTATCCGGCATCCCGACGATGCGCGTCGCGTTCGTTTCGTCGCGACGGCCGACAACGGCGGGCTGGATGCGACCGGCCGCAACCAGCTTGGCGCGATCGTCTCGATCGATTCGCCGCTGCGGCTCTACGATCAACTGATCGTCACCTACAACACCGACGCCGCGCTGCGCAACAAGTCGCTCGGCTCGCAGGCAAAAAGCGCCGCATGGAACGTGCCGATCGGCTATGCGTCGTTTGCGCTCGGCATCAGCGAGTGGTCGAGCCGGCAGACGCTGGTGGCCGACTTACCCGGTGTGGTCGTGCCGCCGCTCGGTCAGCGGACCCGTCGCTACGAAGCCGGCATCGGCTACGTGCCGTATCGCTCCGGTCACGGCAAGACCACGCTGCGCTTCAAGGTCGCCCGCCGCGAGGACCGGTCGTGGTTCGGGCCGATCCAGCTCGATGTGTTCCGTCATGACATCGTCAGCTACGAAGTGAGCGCGGCGCATCGCGAGAAGTTCGCGCGCGCAACCGTCGACGCCAGCGTTGGCATGCGCTCGAGCCTCGCCGGTCTGAGCGCCTTCCCGGGGCGCGTCAACGGACAGACCACATGGGACGGCCGCTATCGCGTGTACACCGCGACACTTGGCGCCGACGCGCCGTTCCGGATCGGCGCGCGGCCATTCGGCTATCGCGGATTCCTCCAGTTCCAGTACGCGCCCGGCGCGCTGCCGTCGACCGAGTACCTGCAGATCGGCGGCCGCTACACGGTGCGCGGCTTCGACGGTAACCAGACGCTCGCCGGCGATAGCGGCTGGTTCTGGCGCAACGAGCTGGCCACGCCGTGGTTCGGCGCGCACGAGGCCTATGTTGCGCTCGACGCTGGCCTGGTCACGGGTGCGGGCTCGCGCGAAGGCGCGGGCCGGGAAGGGCGCACGCTGATCGGCGCCGCGCTCGGCGTGCGCGGCAGCTACCGGATGCTCGGCTACGACGTCGCGCTCGGCATGCCGCTTCGCAAGCCCGGGGCGCTGCGAACCGCGCAACCCACGTTCGATGTGTTGCTCACGAGCCGTTTCTGATCGCGACGGGCGCGCCCGCGTCCGCCGAACGTCAAGGGGGAATCACCATGTAAGTACTCACGCTCGTTCATCGGCCGATCGACGGACCGGCCCGATCCGGCGTGGCTCGCGCCACGTCCGTCCTTTCATCTTCAGGAAACCGAGAAGACCATGAAACATCAACAACACCATCGCCCGCGTGCGGCGACGCCAGCCGCGCGCACGACGCTCGCCGCAGCGCTGACGCTCGCGATGCCGATCCTCGCGGCGCAGCCCGCGTTTGCGCAACCGGGGCTCGTCGTCGATCCGAACGCGGCGAACCGTCCCGGTATCACGAACGGGCCGAACGGCACGCCGATCGTCGGCATCAACGCACCGGATGCCGCCGGCATTTCGGCCAACCGCTTCACCGAATACAACGTCGGGCCGGCAGGTCTCGTGCTGAACAACAGTGTGAACGGCACGAACACGCAGCTGGCGGGCAGCATCGACGGCAATGCGCGGCTCGGCGGGCGTTCGGCGCAGGTCATCCTGAACCAGGTGACGGGCGGCAACGCATCGGTGCTCGCAGGGGCGACCGAAGTCGCGGGTCAGCAGGCGCGCGTGATCGTCGCGAACCCGAACGGGATCGGCGTGAACGGTGCGAGCTTCATCAATGCGAGCCGCGTGTCGCTCGTCGCGGGCACGACGGAATTCGACGAGGACGGCCGTATCGCACGATTCCGGACCGAGAACGGCCGCATCACGATCGACGGCGCCGGGCTCGACGCGCGCAATCTGGACCAACTCGATCTCGTGTCGCGCAGCCTGAAGGTGAACGCCGCGTTGCACGCGAAGAAACTGGTCGCGGTCGCGCAACAAGGGACGGCGGCCATCGAGAATCCTCAGGCGATGTCGTTCGATGCGTCGACGAGCGGGGAACTGCCGCGCGTCGCGATCGACGTGTCGCGACTCGGCAGCGTGCATGGAGAGGATTCGATCGTCATGCGCGGCACGTCGGCGGGCGTCGGCATCAATATCTCGGGCAAGGTCGAGGCGCTCACGGGCTCGGTGACGTTGCTGTCGGATGGCAGGGTCCGGATTTCGGGCGGCGGATCGCTGCGCGCGGGGACGCTCTCGGCTCCGTCCGGTCTGCAGTACGGCGGGAACTGGACGGACGATGACGAGGCGGCGAAGCCGCCGGTCGAGCCGGAACCGCCGGTAGCCGAGACGAAGCCGCCGGTCGAGCCGGAACCGCCGGTAGCGGAGACGAAGCCGCCGGTCGAGCCGGAACCGCCGATCGCCGAAACGAACCCGAAACTCGTCGTCGATCCGAACGCGGCCAACCGTCCCGGTCTCGGCGCCGCGCCGAACGGCACGCCGATCGTCGACATCAATGCGGCGGACGCCTCCGGCATTTCCTCGAACCGCTTTCTCGACTACAACGTCGGCCCGAACGGTCTCGTGCTGAACAACAGCGTGAACCGCACGAACACGCAGCTGGCGGGCAGCATCGACGGCAATGCGCGGCTCGGCGGCCGTTCGGCGCAGGTCATCCTGAACCAGGTGACGGGCGGCAACGCATCGGTGCTGGCCGGGGCGACTGAAGTCGCGGGGCAGCAGGCGCGCGTGATCGTCGCGAACCCGAACGGGATCAGCGTGAATGGCGCGAGCTTCATCAACGCGAGCCGCGCGTCGCTCGTCGCGGGCACGACGGAATTCGACGAGGACGGCCGTATCGCACGATTCCGGACCGAGAACGGCCGCATCGCGATCGACGGCGCCGGGCTCGACGCGCGCAATATGGATCAGCTCGATCTCGTGTCGCGCGGCCTGAAGGTCGATGCGGCGGTGCGCGCTAAGAAGCTGGTCGCGATCGCGCATCAAGGCACGGCGGCAATCGAGCAATCGAACCGGCAGACGCTCTCCGGCTCGGCAAGCGGCAAGGCGCCGGCCGCGGCGATCGACGTGTCCGAATCGGGCAGCCTGCGGGCGGACGAGATCGCGCTGATCGGCGCGTCTGCGAAAACCGGCGTCCGGATCGCCGGCACGGTCGACGCCGATACCGTCGACGTGTCCGGTCGCCTCGACAACGACGGTTCCGTGCGCGGGCGCAGCGTCAGGATTGCCGGCGACGCGACCAATTCCGGCACGCTGCACGCGGAAAAGTTGCTCGCGATGGGGAACGTGACCAACGGCGGCACGATCGAGGCAGGTGACGTTCAGGTCATGGGCAATACGACCAACAACGGGACGCTGCGCGCGGAGAAGTTGCTCGCGATGGGGAACGTGACCAACGGCAGCACGATCGAGGCAGGTGACGTTCAGGTCATGGGCAATACGACCAACAACGGCGCGCTGCGTGCGAAGAAGTTGTTTTCCACGTCGGGCAACATGACCAACCGCGGCACGATCGAGGGCGGCGACGTCAAGGTCATGGGCAACACGACCAACGACGGCACGCTGCGCGCGGAGAAGTTGCTCTCCGCGATGGGCAACGTGACCAACCGCGGCACGATCGAGGCCGGCGCCGTCAAGGTCATGGGCAAAGTGACCAACGACGGCACGTTGCACGGCGACGATTCGGTATCGGTGATGGGCCGCCTGTACAACGGGTTGTCGGGTGTCACGAGCAGCTACGGCAACGTGTTCGGCGCTGGGCGCGTGTCCGGTCCGGGGCGCATCGTCAGCTACATGGTGCGTCCGACGCCTGCCGGCGACGTTCGATAAACGTCCTTTGCCCGGCCGCATGCACCGGGCCGGGCGAGCGGGGCGTCGCGCAGTCGGCGACGCCTCGTGCAACACGCATCGCGCCGAGGCATGTGTCCAATGCCCCGGCGCGGTGCCTTGTCTGCTGACCATCGTGCCGCGCAACATTCGCACGACCGTTCGTCGTCCTCGGACAATCGCTATCGCAAGCATTGAAAAAGCCTATTGGGGCTTGCCTGCCCCAACGCCTAGATTAAACAACACGATGCCAGCGGCCGACGCCGCCCGCGCATCGTTCCCCACAATCGGTGATCCGGTCCGACGCATCGCTGCGCCGGCGCAATGCACGGAGGCGCACATGGCTCAACTCAAGGGCAGCAAAACCGAAGAGAACCTGAAGGCCGCATTCGCGGGCGAATCGCAGGCGAACCGGCGCTATCTGTATTTCGCTTCGAAGGCCGACGTCGAGGGACAGAACGACATCGCCGCGCTGTTCCGCTCGACCGCCGAAGGCGAAACCGGCCATGCGCACGGCCACCTCGAATATCTCGAAGCAGTCGGCGATCCGGCGACGGGTTTGCCGTTCGGCTCGTCGCGGCTGAACCTCGAATCGGCGATCGCCGGCGAGACGCACGAATACACCGACATGTATCCGGGCATGGCGAAGGCGGCGCGCGAAGAGGGCTTCGACGAAATCGCGAACTGGTTCGAGACGCTCGCGAAGGCCGAACGCAGCCACGCGAACCGCTATACGAAGGCGCTGGACGCACTCGTCGACTGACGCGGCCCCTGCAAGGCCGCACGGCCCGGTCGGAGCATGTCGCCGGCCGGCGGCCGTGCGTCGATCGCCGCCCGCACCGCGCGGGCGGCGCGTCCGCGCGCATGCGCGCCACGCTGGAGCGCCCCATGCCCCACAAGGAAGGTAGCCTCGAAGCCCCGACCCGGCATCCGCTCGACTGGCAGTCCGAAGCGTTCTACGACCAGGCCGCGATCGATGCGGAAATGACGCGCGTGTTCGACATTTGCGCGGGGTGCCGGCGCTGCGTGTCGCTGTGCGGCGCATTCCCCACGTTGTTCGATCTCGTCGACGACACGCCGATGGGCGACATCGACGAAGTGCCGAAGGCGGCGTTCGGCAAGGTCGTCGACCAGTGCTACCTGTGCGATCTCTGCTACATGACGAAATGTCCGTACGTGCCGCCGCACGCATGGAACGTCGACTTCCCGCACCTGATGCTGCGGGGGAAGGCCGCGCGCTACCAGCGCGGCGAAGCGCCGCTGCGCGACAAGGTGCTGTCGAACACCGACGCGCTCGGGCATTTCGCGGGCATTCCGATCGTCACGCAGGCGGTGAACGCGGTGAACCGCACGCCGCCCGCGCGGCACGCGCTCGAAGCGGCGCTCGGCGTCGATCGCGACGCGTGGCTGCCGGAGTTCGCGCCGCGCAAGTTCCGGCGCACCGCGAAGCGCTCGGACGGCCTGCCGGTGCGCGACGGCGAGCGCACGCCCGGCAAGGTCGCGATCTATGCGACGTGCTACGTAAACTTCAACGAGCCGGGCATCGGCCACGACCTGCTCGCGATCCTCGCGCACAACGAGATCCCGTACGAGCTCGTCACGCGCGAAGCCTGCTGCGGCATGCCGTTGCTCGAGCAAGGCAATCTCGCGGGCGTCGCCGCGAAGAAGGCCGTGAACATGCCGGTGCTGGAGCGCTATGCGCGCGACGGCTACGCGCTGATCGGCGCGATCCCGAGCTGCGTGCTGATGTACAAGAGCGAACTGCCGCTGATGTTCCCCGACGACGAAGCCGTGCGCGCGGTGGCCGACGCATTCTGGGATCCGTTCGAATACGTGATCGCGCGGCATCGCGACGGTTTGCTGAAGACCGATTTCAAGCAGGGCCTCGGCACCGTGTCGTATCACGTGCCGTGCCACGCGCGCGTGCAGAACATCGGCCGCAAGACGGCCGACACGCTGTCGCTCGTGCCCGATACGCGCGTGAACGTGGTCGAGCGCTGTTCGGGGCACGCGGGCACGTTCGGCGTGAAGAAGGGCTTCCATGCCGATGCGATGCGGATCGGCGCGCCTGTGTTCAAGGCAATGGCCGAGCCGAAGCCGGACTTCGTGTCGTCGGACTGCGCGCTCGCCGGCCATCACATCGTGCAGGGCATCGACGAGAAGGGGCTGCCGGCCGCGCCGCTCGCGCATCCGCTGACGCTGCTACGCCGCGCGTACGGCATCTGAGGCGCCCGCCCGGCGAACCCATCGACTCCCATCCAAGGACATCCCATGACGCTGACCCGCGACTCGCTGCTCACGCTCGAAGCGTACGCGAAGATCCGCAAGGCCGAACACGCGCGGCTCGTTGCGTACAAGCGCCGCCGTGCGGTGGTGCTCGGCAACCATCTGCGCTTGCTGTTCGAGGACGAGACCACGATCCGCTACCAGATCCAGGAGATGCTGCACATCGAGAAGATCTTCGACGAGGCGGGCATCGAAGGCGAGCTGGAAGCCTACCTGCCGCTCGTGCCCGACGGCACCAACCTGAAGGCGACGCTGCAGATCGAATACGAGCACGAGGCCGAACGGCGGGCGGCGCTCGCGCGGCTGATCGGCGTCGAGGATCGCGTGTACCTGCAGGTCGACGGGCATCCCGCCGTGTATGCGATCGCCGACGAGGATCTCGATCGCGACAACGCGGAGAAGACGTCCGCCGTTCATTTCGTGCGCTTCGAATTGAGCGCGCCGATGCGCGCGGCGCTCAAGGACGGCGCGACGCTGTCGATCGGCTGCGACCACCCGGCCTATACGTTGCCGCCGCAACCAGTGGACGCGGACGTGGCCGCGTCGCTGGCCGGCGATCTGAGCTGATCTACGGTTGCTCGCGTCGTTTCGACTCTTCCATCCGCTCGATCGGAGCGAGCGACTGCGCTTCAGTCCGAGTATGTAACAAGCCTGTCCGCGCTTGCATGCCGGGAAACAATGTGCATTGCACGTCAGGTCGCTTTCATCACTCGCAGGTAAACAATAAAAAGATTGTGCACGGAGATAATTCGGTTCATCGGCATTTGAACGATTTACCGATCCGTGAATATCTTGTTACGAAATTTTCCCTGATTTACCGATTTTAGGCGGCCCTTTCCGCGATTGTTACGGCGCAGGGTCGGAACAGCGTGGAAGCGCCGCCGGCCGCGCGTCGGCTGCACCCCGCAGAGCCCCGCCCGACGGGGCTTCCCAGCCTCACGCATAAAGATCGCGTAAAAAAATTCAAGCGTAAATGGTTTGCGCATCCATGGCAGGTTGTTTCAGTACGTAACATTAAGTCATTGTCATATTGAGAGAAACCCTGAGGATGGTATGCTTCGTGCACAAAAATTCCCACATTGGAGTGAGACCGTGATTTGTGCGCCATTGCCGGGAATGGCGGCACCGTGAACGTGCGGTGTCGCGCCGGCATGCACAACATTCGGATAACCATAATGTGCAACCGGGCCGCCCCGTCACGCGATGCGTGACGACGGCGCCGACAATCGCAGCCCGGCCTGGCTGCGTGGAGAGATCTACTATGTTCTTCGATGAGCTTAACGATGAAGAGTGGGTTCGTCTTTCAACGCTGATCGCCGATGAACCCATCCGGCTGAACCGTCGAGGCCGCCCACGTGCAGAACCGCGCGTTGTCGCCAACGCGGTCCTGTGGATCCTGACGACCGGTGAAGCATGGTCGAAATTGCCCGGGCGCTATCCGTCTGGGCCGACGTGCCGTCGCCGCTACGAAGAGTGGCTCGCGAACGGCACGCTGCTGCAGATGATCGACGTGCTGACCCAATTCAGCGGGCGCACGTTCGCGTATGTGCCGCCGCCGCCCGTGCCCGCGGCACCCGCGTGCCGTGCGGAGCCGGTGCCCGACAACGATCGTCTGCGCGGCGTGTTCTGGCAGAACCCCGAGTCGTGGCAATTGCCGGTCGCGCAGGCAAACGTTTGGGATGGCGAGGGCGCGACGGTGGCCGCGAGGTCCAGCACCGGCGCGGACCCATCATCGTCCGGCTCGTCGTTCGCGGTGCCCGGCGCGCAGCCTGCCGGGCTGCGCCGCGGGCGGGCGGGCGCGACGAGCTTCGCCGCGGCCGAGCCGCAAGTCGACGAGTATCGCGGCTATACGATCTACGGCAGCGCGCAGCCGGTGCAGAACCTGATGTACCGCGCGTGGGCCGAGATCATGCAGGACGACCGGCGCGTCGAGCGCTCGGGCCTGATCGGCCCGCGCTTTACCGACGCGGAAGCAGCGGAGCAGTACGCGCTCGACTGGGCGCGGCAATGGATCGATCGCCATGGTGCGAGCGACGAACCGGTGCGCGTGCCGCAAAGCGAAGTGCTGGCCGGCCTGTCCGCGCTGGCGCGTGCGGAGTCGGACATCAAGCGCTTCATCGCCGAGCGTCGCGCGGGTGTGCTGTCCGAGGGCCGCAACGATCCGGTGCAGTCGGAGCGCCGCGAGTATGCGTATCGGGTAGGTTGATCGTCATCCGAACGAAAACGCGCGGGTCGTCGTGTGTCACGGCGCCCGCGCGTTGTTTTTTGTCTCCTCCATCCGCGTGATGCGGGGCGCACCGTCGACACGGCGCGCCCGGCATCCGCTGCGTCACTGGCGTCCGTAGGTATCGTCGTAGCGGACGATGTCGTCCTCGCCGAGATACGCGCCCGACTGCACTTCGATCAGCTCGAGCGGCATCTTGCCCGGGTTCTCTAGACGGTGCGACACGCCGAGCGGGATGTACGTCGATTCGTTCTCGGACAGCAGGAAGGTTTCCTCGCCGCGCGTGATGCGCGCGGTGCCGCGCACGACGATCCAGTGTTCGGCGCGGTGGTGGTGCATCTGCAGCGACAGTCGCGCGCCCGGCTTCACGACGATGCGTTTCACCTGGAAGCGCTCGCCCATGTCGACCGAGTCGTAATGGCCCCACGGACGGTGCACCTTGCGGTGATCGGTCGCTTCCGCGCCGCGTGCGGCCTTGATGCGCCCGACGATTTTCTTCACGTCCTGCACGCGGGACTTGTCGGCGACGAGCACGGCGTCGGGTGTTTCGACGACGACGAGATTCTGCGTGCCGACGCACGCGACGAGCCGGCTTTCCGAATGCGCGAAGGTCGACGTGGCGTCTTCGAACAGCACGTGGCCGCGGCCGACGTTCTCGGCATCGTCCTTCGGCAGGATCTGCCAAATCGCGTCCCACGAGCCGACGTCCGACCAGCCCGCGTCGAGCGGCACGACCACGCTTTCGCACAGCTGCGGCAGGTTCGCGAGCGGCTCCATCACCGCATAGTCGATCGAGTTCGACGGCGATGCGGCGAACGCGTCGCGATCGACGCGGAAGAAGTCGCCGTCTTCCTTGCCGTTCGCGACGGCCTGCTCGCAGGCGGCGTAGATCTCGGGTTCGAGCTGGCGGATCGCGTTCAGCCACACCGATGCGCGCACGATGAAGATGCCGCTGTTCCACCAGTATTCGCCGGACGCGACGTACTGCTGCGCGAGTTCGAGATGCGGCTTCTCGACGAAGCGGTCGAGACGGCGCACGTCGAGGTCGCCGGTGCCGGCGTCGCCGAGCGGCGCGCCGACGCGGATGTAGCCGTAGCCCGTTTCGGCGCGGCCCGGCACGATGCCCATCGTCGCGATCTTGCCCTGGGCCGCGCAGTGCACGCCGGCCGCGACCGCCGCATGAAAGCGCGGCTGGTCGGCCACCGCGTGGTCGGCCGGCATCACGGTCATCACGGCATCGCCGCCGCCGGCGACGATGCGCAGCGCCGCGAGCGTCAGCGCGGGCGCGGTGTCGCGGCCGAGCGGCTCGAGCATGATCGATGCGCGCTTGCCGGTCAGGCGCAGTTGTTCGGCGGTCGTGAAGCGGTGATCCTCGCCGCACACGATCAGCACGTCGTCGTTCAGCGGATGACCGGTCGCCAGGCCGTCGAGCCTCAGCGCGGTGGATTGCAGCAGCGAATGATCGCCGAGCAGGCCGATCAGCTGCTTCGGATAGTGTTCGCGCGACATCGGCCACAGACGCGTGCCCGAACCGCCGGCGAGAATCACCGGCTGCACCGCGACGCGCGTACCGGCGTCGGTTGCGGCGGAAGAAGATGGGCGCGTATCGGCTACCACGGCCGGAGCATTCATGATGACACTCTCCTCGATTGAAGTCAGTGCCTGTTTGTAGCATGAAGTAAATCGACAATAAAACCGCGCGCCTTGCACGATATTCGTCGCGCACGTTCGTCGCGCACGTATCCGGGAAAATTTTCCGCGATGACATCCGACGCAAAGAAAAAATAAAAAATAATTCCCCGAATCGGGCGCGCATGCCTTGCCGCAAAGGCTTGGCGAGAACCGCAAAGTTTTCAAAAAATGCCCCGATTCGGGCTCGATTCGGGAAAACGTGCCGATTTAATTCAAGAATATCGCGGCAAGAATTTCCGATTATTTTTCGAAATACTTGTGCGCTTGAGGATGAATTTTCTTACCGCTTCAATAGCGTCATGCAACGTTTGAATCGAATGTGCGGCACGGGCTGCACGAGGAGCTGTTCGGCAAACGCCTGTTCAAAGAGGAAGCGAACATGTTGAGCGTGCTGGCGAGAGTCATCGATATCGCGATGGTCGTGGTGGGGGCGTTGATCGCCGCCGCGCTGCACGGCGGCAGCATCTGGCTCAACGATCTGCAACGCACGACGGTGTTGTTCGACTGCCTGCTGGTCGTCGTGTTCTTTCCGGCGATCGGCATCTATCAGTCGTGGCGCGGCAAGCGTCTCGTCGGGCTGGTGGGGCGTGTCGCGTTCGCGTGGCTCGTGGTCGAGCTCGCGGGCATCCTGATGAGCTTCAGCTTTCACCAGTCGGGCGATCTGTCGCGGCTGTGGCTCGGCTACTGGGCGCTCGTGACGATGGCGCTGCTGGCCGGTTCGAAGGCCTGCGTGCACGTCGTGCTGCGACAACTGCGGCGCGGCGGCTACAACCTGAAGGCGGTCGCGATCGTCGGCGGTACGCCGGCCGCGCGGCGGCTGATCGCGCAGATGCGGGCGCGGCCGGAAGCGGGCTTCAACCCGGTGTGCGTATACGACGAAAGCGAAGTGCCGGGCGAAGTCGCGCTCGACGACGTGCGCATCGAGCGGCAGTTCGAATCGCTGGTGTGGCTGGTGCGCAGCCGCGCGATCAGCGAGCTGTGGCTCACGCTGCCGATCACGGAGGAGCGCCGGATTCACCAGATCGTGACGGTGTTCCGCCACGACTTCGTGAATATCCGCTTCATTCCGGACGTGCGCACGCTGTCGTTCTTCAACCAGGAAGTGGTCGAGGTGCTCGGCGTGCCGGCGATCAACCTCGCTGCGTCGCCGATCACCGACGTGCGGATCCTGCCGAAGTTCGTGTTCGACCGGCTGTTCGCGCTGGCGGCGCTCACGGCGCTGGCGCCGCTGATGCTGCTGATCGCGTGCCTGATCAAGCTGACGTCGCGCGGGCCGGTGTTCTTCCGCCAGAAACGCAAGGGCATCGACGGGCACGAGTTCGAGATCTACAAGTTTCGCTCGATGAAGGTGCATCAGGAAGTCGCGGGGCAGGTCACGCAGGCGACCAAGAACGATACGCGCGTGACGCCGGTCGGCCGCTTCCTGCGCCGCACGAGCCTCGATGAGCTGCCGCAGTTCATCAACGTGCTGAAGGGCGAGATGTCGGTGGTCGGCCCGCGGCCCCATGCGCTCGCGCACGACGACATCTACAAGGATCTGGTGAAGGGCTACATGTTCCGCTACCGGATCAAGCCGGGCATCACCGGCTGGGCGCAGATCAACGGCTTTCGCGGCGAGACCGATCAGATAGAGAAGATGATGGGGCGAGTAAAGCTCGATCTGTACTACATGCAGAACTGGTCGTTCTGGCTCGACATCAAGATCGTCGTGCTGACGCTCTGGAAAGGCTTCACCGGCAGCAACGCTTATTGACGCACGCCCGCTCAGGCGTTCCGGTTTTACGAATTTCGAATCATTGGTCACGAGGTCCGACACATCATGAATCTGACTATCATCGGCAGCGGTTACGTAGGACTTGTCACCGGCGCCTGTCTCGCCGACATCGGGCACGACGTGTTCTGTCTCGACGTCGATCAGGCAAAGATCGACATCCTGAACAACGGCGGCGTGCCGATCCACGAGCCGGGCCTCAAGGAAGTCATCGCGCGCAACCGTGCGGCAGGCCGCCTGCGCTTCTCGACCGACATCGAGGCCGCGGTCGCGCACGGCGACGTGCAGTTCATCGCGGTCGGCACGCCGCCCGACGAGGACGGCTCGGCCGACCTGCAGTACGTGCTCGCGGCGGCGCGCAACATCGGCCGCTACATGAAGGGCTTCAAGGTGATCGTCGACAAGTCGACGGTGCCGGTCGGCACGGCCGAGCGCGTGCGCGCGGCGGTTGCCGAGGAGCTCGCGAAGCGCGGCGACGACCAGATGTTCTCGGTCGTGTCGAATCCGGAATTCCTGAAGGAAGGCGCGGCGGTCGACGATTTCACGCGGCCGGACCGCATCGTGATCGGCTGCGACGACGACGTGCCGGGCGAGCGCGCGCGCGAACTGATGAAGAAGCTCTACGCGCCGTTCAACCGCAACCACGAACGCACGCTGTACATGGACGTGCGCTCGGCCGAATTCACGAAATACGCGGCGAACGCGATGCTCGCGACCCGCATCTCGTTCATGAACGAGCTCGCGAACCTGGCCGACCGCTTCGGCGCGGACATCGAGGCCGTGCGCCGCGGGATCGGTTCCGATCCGCGCATCGGCTACCACTTCCTGTATGCGGGCTGCGGCTACGGCGGCTCGTGCTTCCCGAAGGACGTCGAGGCGCTGATCCGCACGGCCGACGAGCATGGGCAGTCGCTGCAGATCCTGAAGGCCGTGTCGTCGGTCAACGCGACGCAAAAGCGCGTGCTCGCCGACAAGATCGTCGCGCGCTTCGGCGAGGACCTGACCGGCCGCACGTTCGCGATCTGGGGCCTGGCATTCAAGCCGAACACCGA
>Ga0207667_10002140_pt1 | contig 24768 bp, 15 predicted proteins | sample KBSCornC52_FD_184301 | JGI IMG/M metagenome (GOLD analysis project Ga0207667, IMG submission 184301) | Corn rhizosphere microbial communities from Kellogg Biological Station, Michigan, USA - KBS Corn C5-2 (SPAdes) (version 2) | ecosystem: Host-associated > Plants > Roots > Rhizosphere > Soil ...
CGCCACGATCTTCTCCACCACGACGTAGGGCGGCCGGCGGCAGCTCTCGAAGAGTCGCGCGAAGTACGCCTTCGGGTCGTAGAGGCCGTCCGGGTGGTCGATCCGCAGCGCCTCCACGGCGCCGTCGTTCACGAGCTTCAGCACCAGCCGGTGCGTCGCCGCGAACACCGCGCCGTTCTCCTGGCGGAGCGCGGCGAGGTCGTTGATGTCGAAGAAGCGGCGGTAGTTGATGTCGTCCGAAGCGACCCGCCAGTACGCCACGCGATAGGCCTGCGCCTCGAGGAGGTCGTGGAGCGCGTCGAAGCTCGCCGGCTCGTCCGGCCGGCCGTTCAGCGCCTCCACCGCCCGCGCGATCGCGCGCGCCACCTCCGCGCTCGTCCGTGCGAGCGCCGCGAGCCGGCCCTTCAGCACCTCCTTCTGGAGGCTCCTCTCGTCGGCGAGCGCGCGCCGGCGCTCCTCGCGCCGCGGAAGCTTCGCGAGCGCCGCGGCGATCGAGCGCAGCGCCTGCGCCTGGTGCTCCGGCCCCGAGCGCTCCAATTCCTCGAGCGCGAGCCCGAGGATGCGCGGGTATTCGCGCGGGTCGATCGGGAGCCGGTGCGCGTGGTAGTGGACCGCGAAGGCGCCCGCCGCCGCGTCGAACGCGAGCGCGAGGCGGCCCGCGGCGAGCTCCACGCCGTAGTGGTCGCCCAGGATCGGCAGGAGGACGCGGTTGGCCAGGTGCTCCGCGGGCGGGCGCCAGTCGATGTCGAAGAAGTCCGCGAGGGTGGAGGCCGGCCCGTTCTCGAGGAGCTCCTGCCACCACGCGTTGTCGGCGGCGAGGACGCCCATGTGGTTGGGCACGATGTCCATCATCATCGCCATGCCGTGGTCGCGCAGCGCCGCGACGAACCGGTCGAGGTCCTCCGCGGTGCCGATCTCGGGGTTGAGCGAGTCGTGGTCGATGATGTCGTAGCCGTGCGTGCTCCCGGGGCGCGCGCGCAGGAAGGGAGAGCAGTAGACGTGGCTCACGCCCAGCTGCGCGAGGTAGGGCACGAGCGCGGTCGCGTCGCGGAAGGTGAATTTCCCGTGGAGCTGCAGGCGGTAGGTCGCGACCGGGATGCGCGCGCGCTCGAGGCCGGGCGGGCGATCGCGCTTCGCCCGGGTCTTTCCGCGGATCGCGGCGAGCGTCCGTGCGATGCGCCGCACGCGCGGGTCCTTCGGCCACGCCTCGATCGGGAGCGGGAGCTTCCGGCGCCAGTTCGGATGCTCGCCGGTCGTCCCCGGCAGGTTCGCCTGGTCGCCCACGCCCAGCACGTCCTCCATTTGCACGACCATCACGGCGGCCGGCGTGCGCGCGGCGAACGCCTGCACCGCGGAGGCGATGTCCTCCGTGAGCGGACCCTGCGGATCGACGCCCTCGCCGAGGAGCCCTTCGCGGCGCAGCGCCGCGACCAGGGCCGCGCGGCCGGATCGGCGCTCCTCGCGGCCGGCGGCCGCGCCCGGGTCGTCCAGCAGCCGCAGGCGCGCGCGCGTCGCGAGGTCTTCGCCCCGCCACCACCCGGCGAAGGTGGGGAGGTCGTGGGTCGACCATGCGACGAGGGCGCGGCGCGGATATTCCGCGGGCGGCTTGAAGTCCGGCTCGCGACGCTCGAAGAGCACGAGCCGGTACGAGAGCACCTCGTTCGCGTCCAGCTCGCGGCGCAGCTCTTCGGCCACCGTCCCCAGGTCCTCGCCGATCACGAGGCAGCGCGCGCGGTGGCTCTCGAGGGCCACGATGCCGAGAAGGTTGCGCAACGGGTAGCGCACGTAGGCGCCCTCGTCCGGCGCCGCGCCGGCGGGGACCCACCAGAGCCGCGCGAGGCCCATCACGTGGTCGATCCGCAGCGCCCCGGCGCGCAGCATGCTCGCCCGCAACGTCGCGATGAGCGGCGCGTACGCCGCCTCTTCGAGCCGCCACGGATCGAGCGGCGGAAGCCCCCAGTCCTGGCCGCGCTTCGCGAAGGCGTCCGGGGGCGCGCCCACGCTGGCGCCCAGCGCATAGAGGCGGCGTACGCGCCACGCCTCGGATCCGTCCGGCCCGATGGAGATGGCGAGATCCGCGTACAGGCCGATCGCCATGCCCGCGTCGCGGCAGAGCTCCTGCGCGCGGGCGAGCTGCGTGTCCGCCTGCCACTGCAGGTACTCGTGCAAGCCCACGCGCTCCGCGTTCTCGCGGCCGAAGCGCCGCACCGCTTCGGAAACCGGGTCGCGGTGCTCCTCGGGCCATTCGCGCCAGGGCACGCCGTGGAACTCGCGCAGCGCCTCGTGGAGCGCGTGGTGGCGCAGCGCCTGGCCGCGGCCCGCGCGGAACTGGGCGAAGAGGCGCGCGCGCGGGCTGCCCGGGGCGAGGTGGCGCCGGCAGAAGTGCGCGTAGAGCGTTTCGAGGACCGCCCGCTTGGCGGCCGCGACCGCCGCGTAGTCCACCGCGTCCGCCGCGCGGAGGGTTTCGCATTGGGTTCGCCAGCGCGAGGTGAACGAGGCGTCCGCGGCCGCGATCTCCGCGAAGTCGTCGATCGCCTCGACGTCGAGGTAGATCGCATTGAGGAAGAGCCGGCTGGACGGGCTGTACGGGCTCGCGAGCCCGGGATCGGCGAGCGAGAGCGCGTGGAGCGGGTTGGTGCCGACGATGGCCGCGCCGCGCTCGCCCCAGACCTCGACGCAGTGCCTGAGGTCGGTGAAGTCGCCGATGCCGGCGTTGCGAGACGAGCGAAGCCCGTAGAGCTGGACCGTCGTGCCCCAGAGGCGCGCGCCGTCGGCGATCGCGGGCGGCAGGTAGCAGCGCTCGGGGGCCACGGCGAGGAGCCCCTCCCCCAGCACGCTCGCGCCTGCGAAGAGCGTCATGCGGTGATAGCCGTCGGGAACGTCCCGGGGGAGCGGCAGCCGGAACGCGGTCCAGCGTCCGTCCTCCCGCGCGAGCTCTTCGATGCGCTCGAGGCCCAGGACGTCGATCCGCTCCTCGCGCGTCTCGCCGCTTTCCTCCACGAGCCGCCAAGAGATCGAGCGCGCGAGCGCCGATTCCGGGAGCTGCAGCCGCATGCCGCGCCCGAGCTCGCCACGGCGCACCACGGTCATCGGCGCCACGATCCGCCCCCAGCGCGCGCGCTCGTGCCCGCGCAGCGCCGCTTCCGCTTCCGCCTCGTCCGAGGCCGGGACGCCCAGCGCGGCGAGCAGGCGCCGCTGCGTCCCGGGGGGCGTCTCGCGCCAAGCGCCCCAGATGTCGTGGTATCCGGCCTCGATGCCGTGGAGGCTCGCGAGCCGCGAGAGGGCGGAATCGGTCATGGCGAGGCGGGAGCCGGCTCGAGCGACCAGCGACCGCTCCACGCGGGCGAGCGCGTGCGCTCCGGCTCGCCGCCCTGCGCGTGGATCGTCTCGCCCGCGGCGGGCGGCAGGCCCTCGATCGGCGCGCCGGAAAAGTTCGCGCGCAAATGGAGCCTCGCCCCGTCGCCCAGCGTCCAGTCGACCGCGAGGCCGCTCGATCCGTGCACCGCGTGTGTCGCCGCGAACCGCCCGCCCGCGAGGTGCGGGACGATATGCCGCGCCCTCAGCGCGAGGAGCGCGCGGTAGAGCTCGAGGCAATCGCGATGGCCGGCTTCCCCGGCTTCCTCCCAGCGAAGCTTCGAGCGCTCGAAGGTCTCGAGGGCGCCCGGATCCGGGATGCGCTCGCGCGCGGCCGGGTCGGCGAAGCGCGCGAAGGCCGCGAACTCGCGGCGCCGCCCGTCGCGCACCGCCTGGGCGAGTCGCCCCTCGAAGTCGCAGAAGAAGAGGAAGGGCGAGGTGCAGGCGAACTCCTCGCCCATGAAGAGGAGCGGGACGGCGGGTGCCAGGAGGAGTGCCGCGGTCGCGAGCCGCAGGGCCGCGGGATCGGCGAGCGCGCAGAGCCGCTCGCCCAGCGCGCGGTTCCCGACCTGGTCGTGGTTCTGGAGGAAAGGGACGAAGGCGAGCGGCGGAAGGGCCGCGGAAGGCTCGCCCCGCGCTTCGCCGCCGCGGTGCGGCGAGGGCTCGCCCTGCCAGGCGAAGCCCTCGGCCAGCGCGCGCCCGAGGTGCGCCACGGGCCGCGCCGCGTAATCGGCGTAGTAGCCGTCCGTCTCGCCGGACACGAGCACGTGGGCCGCGTGGTGCCAGTCGTCGTTCCATTGCGCGGTCGCGCGCGCGGGGCCCGCGAGGAGCCGCGACTCGTTGCGGTCGTTCTCGAGGACCATGTGCACGTGGCGATCGCGGCCGGGCCCCGCGGCGATCGCACGCGCGATGTCGCGGACGATGTGCGTGGGCGATCCGTCCGCGATCGCGTGCACGGCATCGAGCCTCAGGCCGTCGAGGTGGAATTCCTCGATCCAGTAGAGCGCGTTGTGCACGAAGAAGTCGCGCACCGTCGCCGCACGGTCCCCGTCGAAGTTGATCGCCGCGCCCCACGGCGTCTGGTGCGCCGCGTTGAAGAATTGCGGGGCGTAGCGGTGCAGGTGGTTCCCCTCCGGCCCGAAGTGGTTGTACACCACGTCGAGGAGCACCATGAGGCCCCGCCGGTGCGCCTCGGCGACGAGGCGCTTCAGGTCCTCCGGCGTCCCGTACGACGCGTCCGGCGCGAAGGGGAGCGCGCCGTCGTAGCCCCAGTTCCGGCGGCCCGCGAAGTCGGCGAGGGGGAGGAGCTCGATCGCGGTCGCGCCCAGACTCGCCAGGAAGTCGAGGCGCTCCACCGCCGCGCGGAACGTGCCTTCCGCGGTGAACGCCCCGACGTGGAGCTCGTAGACCACCGCCTCGCGCCATGGGCGCCCGCGCCAGCCGTCGTCCGGCCACTCGAAGGCGCCCGGATCGACGAGCGCGCTCGGCCCGTTCACGTCCCGGGGCTGGAACCGCGAGGCGGGGTCGGCCACCGCGGGGCCGCCGTCGACGCGGAAGGAATAGGGCGTGCCGGCGGCGAGATCCTCGACGCCCAGCCCGTGCCAGCCGTCCGCCATCGCCTGCATCGGAAGCTCGCGCCGCGCGACACCCTCGCCCACCTCGAGCGTGACCGCCGGGCACGCGGGCGCCCACAGGCGGAAACGCGCGGAGCGCCCGCGGAGCGCCGCCCCGAACGGCATGTCGTGCGCGCGCCTCACGGGTTTCCGGGCGCCAGCTGCCGCAGCACCACGAGCGAGCGTCCCTGCAGGGGATAGGCCTCGCGCGGCGAAGCCGCTTCCGGCGGCACCTCGCCCGTCTCGGTCGACGTGTCGACTTCGCCCCGCCATCCGCCGCCCGGCCCGGGATCGGGCAGCCGGAACTCGATCAGGTCGTGGTGCGCGTTGAAGAGGACCAGGAAGCTCGCGTCGTGGAGCGCGCGCCCCCGCTCGTCGGTCTCCGGGAGGCCCTCGCCGTTCAGCCACATGCCCAGGCACCGCGCGAAGTCCTTCTCCCACTCCTCGGTCGTCATCTCGTGCCCGTCCGGCTTCAGCCACGCGACGTCCTTGCGGCCGCCGTCGTCGACGGGCACGCCCTTGAAGTAGTCCCGGCGCCGGAGGATCGGGTGCGCGCGCCGCAGCCGGATCATCCGCTTCGTGAAGTTCAAGAGCCGCCATTTCCCGTCGTCCCAGTTCCAGTCGAGCCAGTTGATCTCGTTGTCCTGGCAGTAGGCGTTGTTGTTGCCGCGCTGCGTCCGGCTCACCTCGTCGCCCGCGAGCAGCATCGGCACGCCCTGCGAGAGGAGGAGTGTCGCGAGGAGGTTGCGCTTCTGGCGCTCGCGCAGGCCCGCGATCGCGGGATCGTCGGTGGGGCCCTCGACGCCGTGGTTCCAGGAGAGGTTCTTGTCCGTCCCGTCGCGGTTGTCCTCGCCGTTCGCCTCGTTGTGCTTCTCGTTGTAGGAGACCAGGTCGTTCAGCGTGAAACCGTCGTGGGCGGTCACGAAGTTCACGCTCGCGCAGGGGCCCCGGTCGTTCCACGCGTAGAGGTCCGAGGAGCCCGTGAGGCGGCGTGCGAAATCGCCGATGAGGCCGCCGTCGCCCTTCCAGTACGCGCGCATCGTGTCGCGGTACTGGTCGTTCCACTCGCCCCAGCCCGCGGGGAAGTTGCCGACCTGGTAGCCGCCTTCGCCCAGGTCCCACGGCTCGGCGATGAGGAGCCGGGGAGAGAGCACGGGGTCCTGGCGCAGCACCGCGAAGAAGTTCGCGAACGGGTCGAAGCGGGGGCTCCCGCGGGCGAGCGTGGTCGCGAGGTCGAAGCGGAAGCCGTCGACGTGCATCTCGGTCACCCAGTAGCGCAGCGAATCGACCACGAGCTGCAGGACGCGGGGATTCCGCACGTCGAGCGTGTTGCCGCAGCCGGTCATGTCCGCGCAGAAGCGCTTGTCTTCGGCCAGCCGGTAGTACGCGTGGTTGTCCAGGCCGCGGAACGAGAGCGTGGGCCCGTGCTCGTTGCCTTCGCCGGTGTGGTTGTGGACCACGTCGAGGATCACCTCGAGCCCGGCCGAGTGGAGCGTCTTCACCATGGTCTTGAACTCGTTCACCGGGTTCGCGACGCCGTAGCGCGGGTCCGGGGCGAAGAAGCCCAGGGTGTTGTAGCCCCAGTAGTTCACGAGCCCGCGCTGCACGAGCGGGCGGTCGTCGACGAAGCACTGCACGGGCAGGAGCTCCACCGTCGTCACGCCCAGCGACTTCAGGTGATCGACCACCTGCGGCGTCGTGAGCCCGGAGAACTTCCCCCGGAGCTGCGGGTGCACGTCCGGATGGCGGCGCGTGTAGCTTCCCACATGCATCTCGTAGACGATGCGCTCGTTGCACGCGAGGTGCGGGTGCCGGTCGTCGCCCCAGCTGAAGGCCGGGTCGATCACCTGGCAGCGCGGCATCGACGCCGCGTCCTCGCGCCGGTCGAAGGAGAGGTCGTCGCGCCTGTGCCCGATGGTGTAGCCGAAGTGCGCGTCGCTCCAGCGGATCTGCCCCACGATGCTCCGGGCGTAGGGGTCGAGCAGCAGCTTGTGCGGGTTGAACCGGTGGCCGCGCTCCGGCGCGTAGGGGCCGTGGACGCGGTAGCCGTAGAGCTGGCCCGGCCGGGCCTGCGGGAGGTAGCCGTGCCAGACGAAATCCGTGCGCTCGCGAAGGGCGATCCGGTGCACCTCGCGCCGGCCGCCCTCGTCGAAGAGGCAGAGCTCCACCTTCTCCGCATGGCGCGAGAAGAGCGCGAAGTTCACGCCCTCGCCGTCCCAGGTCGCGCCGAGCGGATGCGGTTGTCCCTGCCAGACCTCGATTGCGGACTGCGCGACCGCCTTCGCCGTCATGCCGCGAGCTCCAGGAGCCCGCGCAGGGGAATCAGCACCCAGTCCGGGCGCTGGGCGAGCTCGTAGCGGAGCTCGTAGAGCGCCTTCTCCACGAGGAAGAGGTCGAGGAGCGACTGGAACTCGGCCGGGTCCGCCGGGATGGAAGCCACGCCCGCCCCGGCGCGCAGGTAGCCCTCGCGGAAATGCTTCGCCGCGTCGCGCTCCCACGCGGCGACGGCCCCCAGCGCGGCGCCTGAAGGGGCCGCACCGGGCTCCCGCCGCAGCTGCGCCGCGTGCGCGGCGTAGCCGAAGGAGCGCAGCATCCCCGCCACGTCGCGCAGCACGCTCGATTTCGCCCGCCGCTCGGCCATCGGGCGGCCCGGCTCGCCCTCGAAGTCCACGATGACGAAGTCGTCCTGCGCGACCAGCACCTGGCCCAGGTGGAGGTCGCCGTGGAAGCGCGTCTTCATCACCTGCGCCTTCGGAAGGCGCGTCGCGCGCACGCGCGCGCGCAGCCGTTCGCGGCGCGCCTCGAGCGCGCGCGCCTCGCCGTGCGCGGTGGCGTCCAGGCCCTCGCGCGCGGCGGCCAGCGCCTCGAAGCTCGCCTCCATCTCGCGCTCGGCCGCCTTCATCCACGCCGCGAGGTCCGCCTGCGTGATGGGCTCCGGATCGAACGCCGGGTCGCCCGTCTCGACGCAGAGCGCGCGATGGAGCTCCGCGAGGCGCCGGCCGAGGAGGGCCATGCGCCCCAGATGGAAGTCGGTGGCCGCGGCCTCGCCCGGGCTCTCGGGCACGCCCGCCTCCGGCTGCGGGAGCGCCACGATGTTCCCCAGGTGCTGCTGCGTGATCTGCCAGAGGTCGCCCTGGTTCTCCACGAACCTCTGCAGCACCGCGAGCGTCACGGGCTCGGACCCGTCGCCGGCGACGTACTCCACGGCGCCCAGCACGGGCGCGATGTTGGGATAGGGCGACACCTCGGTGAGGAAGCGCCCGAGCTCGAGCTCCGGGTTCACGCCGTCGCGCATGCGCCGGTAGCCCTTGAGGAAGAGGCGGTTGCCGAAGAAGACCGCGGTATTGCTCTGCTCGACCGCGGGCACCTTCACGTCCTCCGCGATGGCGGGCGCGGCGGCCGCGTACGCGCTGGTGGACGAGAAGCGCAGGCGTCCCGGCCCGAGCGGCACCTCGCCGCCCTCGCCCATGGCGCGCGCGAGGCCCCGCGTGAAGGCCGCGTCCGCGAAGGCCGCGTAGAAGACGCCCACGCGGTCGCGGTGCCGCACCCGCACGATCGCGTTGTTCCCGAAGCGCTCCATCGGGTCGTGGTCGCGGGTCTCCCAGTCGATCCCGATCGGCACGAAGTAGCGCTGGCAGCCGCCCGCGGCGAGGTCGACCTGCACGAACGCGACGCTCCACGCGGTCCCGCCGTCCTTCCACGGGGCGAGCATCACCACGCGCGCGTCGGTGATCGGCACGTTCCGCGCGGCGAACCAGCGGCGCTCGCGCAGGTAGGGGAGGAGCGCCTCGTCGCGGAGCTTCTCGTGGGTCACGTTGAGGAAGAGCTTTCCCGCTTCGGGCGCCGGGCCCCCGCGGTCGAGCGCCTGCTGCCACCCGGCCGCCATGACGAGGACCGGGAGCCTGCGCCGCGCGAGCCGCTGCTCGTGCCATCCCGGAGGCTTCGCGTCGGCCGCGAGCCGGAAGGCCATGTAGCCGTGGCCCGCGAGGGTGAAGAGATAGGGGAGCTTTCCCACGGGCGGGAAAGGCTCCTGCCCCAGGAGCTCCACGGGCACGCGGTTCTCGAAGCGCGCGAGGTCGAGCTCCACCGCCTGCGGGACGCGCGAGAGGTTCGCGATGCAGAGCACCGCCTCGTCGTCGTATTCGCGCACGAACGCGAGCACGCGGCGGTTGCCCGGCTCGAGGAACGAGATCGTGCCGCGGCCGAACGACTTGTAGCGCCTGCGGGTCGCGACGAGGCGGCGCGTCCAGTGGAGGAGCGACGAGAGGTTCCGGAGCTGCGCCTCCACGTTCACCGCCTCGTAGCCGTAGACCGGGTCCATCACCGGCGGGAGATAGAGCCGCTGCGGATCGGCGCGCGAGAAGCCGGCGTTCCGGTCCGGGCTCCACTGCATGGGCGTGCGGACACCGTTCCGGTCGCCCAGGTAGATGTTGTCGCCCATGCCGATCTCGTCGCCGTAGTAGAGGATCGGGGCCCCCGGCATCGTCATGAGGAGGAAGGTGATGAGCTCGATCTTCGGGCGGCTGTTCTCCATGAGCGGCGCCAGGCGCCGGCGGATCCCCACGTTCACGCGCATCCGCGGGTCGTCCGCGAAGATGCGGTACATGTAGTCGCGCTCGCGGTCCGTCACCATCTCGAGTGTCAGCTCGTCGTGGTTCCGGAGGAAGATCGCCCACTGGCAGGTGGCCGGGATGGGCGGCGTCTGCGCGAGGATCTCCACCAGCGGATAGCGGTCCTCCATCGCGATCGCCATGTACAGGCGCGGCATCATCGGGAAGTGGTACGCCATGTGGCATTCGTCGGCGTCGCCGAAGTACTGGCGCACGTCCTCCGGCCACTGGTTCGCCTCGGCGAGGAGCATCCGGCCCGGGTAGCTGCGGTCGAGGTCCGCGCGGATCCGCTTGATGACGGAGTGCGTCTCCGGCAGGTTCTCGTTCCCGGTCCCCTCGCGCTCGACCAGGTACGGGATCGCGTCCAGGCGGAAGCCGTCCACGCCCATGTCCAGCCAGAAATGCATGACCCGCAGCACCGCGCGCAGCACGTGCGGGTTGTCGAAGTTGAGATCGGGCTGGTGGCTGAAGAAGCGGTGCCAGTAGTGCTGCTGCGCGACCGGGTCCCACGCCCAGTTGGAAGACTCCGTGTCGGTGAAGATGATCCGCGTTCCGGCGTACTTGTTCGGATCGTCGCTCCACACGTAGTAGTCGCGCTTGGTGCTCCCGCGGGGCGCGCGCCGCGCCGCCTGGAACCACGGGTGCTGGTCCGACGTGTGGTTCACCACGAGCTCGGTGACGACCCGCAGGCCGCGGGCGTGCGCCTCGCGCACGAAGCGGCGGAAGTCCTGGCGCGTGCCGTACGACGGATGCACGTTGTGGTAGTCCGCCACGTCGTAGCCGTCGTCCAGCATGGGGCTCGGGTAGAACGGCAGCAGCCAGATCGTGTTCACGCCCAGGTCGCGGACGTAGTCGAGCTTCCCCGCGAGGCCGCGGAAGTCGCCGATGCCGTCGCCGTCCGAGTCGAAGAACGCCTTCACGTGGACCTGGTAGATGATGGCGTCCATGTACCACAGCGGATCGCCCTCCGTGGCGCCGGCCGCCGTGCCCTGCACGAGGGGCCGCGCGTCCATCAGGGGCCCGGCGTGACGGAGAAGACGTGCGCCGGGGCGCGGCGCGGATCGAGCATGAGGAAGTTGCGGGGACCCCGCCAGGGGTAGCGCTCGCCGGTGAGGAGGTCCTCCACGGTGTACGGGCCGGATTCGGGGATGCCGAGGGCCGCCAGGTCCACGCCCACCCAGCCGCTCTGCACGTGCGCCGGGTCGAGGTTCACGGCGACGAGGATGCGATCGTCGCCCGCCCGCTTGGAGTAGCACAGGAGGTGGGCGTTGTCCGTCGGGTGGAACGCGAGGCTCCAGTCCGACTGCAGCGCCGGGTGCGCGTGGCGGATGGCGTTCAACCTCGAGACGAGGGGTGCCAGGCTCCGCGGGTCGTCCACGTTCCAGCGCTTGATCTCGTACTTCTCGCTTTCGAGGTACTCCTCGCTCGCCTCGTCGCGCGGCCGATTCTCCGCGAGCTCGAAGGCCGGACCGTAGATGCCGTAGCTCGCCGCGAGCGTCGCGGCGAGGGCGAGCCGGATCGCGAACATCTCGCGCGGGGCGTTTCGCAGGTGCTGCGCGAGGATGTCCGGCGTGTTCGGCCAGCAGTTGGGCCGGAAGTACTCGCGCGAGGGCGAAAGCGCGAGCTCCGTGAAGTATTCCGTGAGCTCCGCCTTGGTCGAGCGCCACGTGAAGTACGTGTACGACTGCGTGAAGCCCAGCTTGGCGAGGCGATGCATGACGCGGGGCCGCGTGAACGCCTCCGCGAGGAAGATCACGCGGGGGTGCTCGCGGCGCACGCCCGCGATCAGCCACTCCCAGAACGCGAAGGGCTTCGTGTGCGGGTTGTCGACGCGGAAGATCTCGACCCCCTCGCCGATCCAGAACTCGATCACCTCCCGCAGCGTCTGCCAGAGCGCGCGCCAGTCGCGGGTGTCGAAGTCGATGGGGTAGATGTCCTCGTACTTCTTCGGGGGGTTCTCCGCGAACTGGACGCTGCCGTCCGGGCGGCGCCGGAACCACTCCGGATGCTGCGTGACCCACGGATGGTCCGGAGCGACCTGGAACGCGATGTCGAGCGCGATCTCCATGTCCCGTTCGCGCAGCGCCCGCACCAGCGAGCGGAAGTCCTCGTGCGTGCCCAGTTCCGGGTGGATCGCGGTGTGCCCGCCCTCGCGCGCGCCGATGCCCCACGGGCTTCCCACGTCGCCGGGCTCCGCCGCGGGGGAATTGTTCCGGCCCTTGCGCCGGGTGCGCCCGATGGGATGGACGGGCGGCAGATAGAGCACGTCGAAGCCCATGGCCTGGATGCGGCCGAGGTTGCGCTCGACGTCCGCGAGCGTCCCGTGCCGCCCGGGCTCCGCCGCCATCGAGCGGGGGAAGCACTCGTACCAGCTCCCGAAGCGCGCGCGCTCGCGGTCGACGAAAGCGGGAAAGCTCACCGACTGCGCGGAGCCCGAGCGCGGCGCGTGGCGGCGCGCGAGCGTGAGGAGCGCGTCGTCCATCGCCGCCGCCTGGAGCTTCGCCGGATCCCGCTCCTCGCGCAGCGTCCGCGCCCAGCGGATCAGCGCCTCGCGCGCGGGCCCGTCCGCGTTCGCGATGCTGGCGGCGAGGAGGTCCGCGCCGACGAGCGCGGCGAGGCGCACGTCCTCCGCCTCGACCCGGCGCAGGAACTCGTCGCGCCACGTGGCGAGGGAGTCGATCCAGCAGACGACGCCGTACTGCCACGCGCCGATGCGATCGAGGGCGATGCGCGCGCTCCAGCGGTCGTTCCCCAGCGCCTCCATCTCGACGCCGCTCCAGCCCGCGTCGCCCGGCCCCTTGTAGCGCACCTCGCACGAGACGCGCTCGTGGCCGTGGGCGAAGCAGTCCGCGGCGACCACGATCTCCTCGCCCACGGTGCGCTTGATCGCGAAGCGCCCGCCGTCGACCTGCGGCGAGACGTTCTCGACCGCGGCCGAAGGGGCGAGCGTCTCCCGGACGGAGGCGCGCGAGAGGTCGTTCACGGCGCTGCCTCCGGCGTGAAGAGCACGAAGGCGAGCGGCGGCAGCGTGACCTCGATGGAATGGGGGCGGCCGTGCCAGGGGAGATCGCCCGCGTCGACGCCGCCCAGGTTGCCGACGCCGCTCCCGCCGTAGAACGAGGCGTCGCTGTTCAACGCTTCCCGCCAGCGGCCGGGGAGCGGCACGCCGATCCGGTAGCGCTCGCGCACGACCGGCGTGAAGTTGCACGCGACGAGCACCGGCCGTCCCGCGCGGTCCAGGCGCAGGTAGGTGAGGACGCTGTCGTCGCTGTCGTGCATGTCCACCCACTGGAAACCTTCCGGCGAGAAGTCGACCTCGTGGAGGGCGGGAATCTCCCGGTACGCGCGGTTCAGGTCGCGCAGCCAATGCTGGACGCCCGCGTGGTCCGTCTCGTGCGTGAGGCCCCAGTCGAGCTCGCGCTCGTGGTGCCACTCGCGCCACTGGCCGATGTCCGCGCCCATGAAGAGGAGCTTCTTCCCCGGATGCGACCACATGTAGCCGTAGAGGAGCCGGAGGTTCGCGAACTTCTGCCAGCGGTCGCCCGGCATCTTGTCGATCAACGAGCGCTTCCCGTACACGACCTCGTCGTGGGAGAGCGGCAGGACGAAGCTCTCCGAGAACGCGTACCAGAGCGAGAACGTGAGCGCGGAGTGGTGGTAGCGGCGATGGACGGGATCGTGCGCGAAGTAGTCGAGCGTGTCGTGCATCCAGCCCATGTTCCACTTCATGGCGAAGCCGAGGCCGCCGGTGTGCACCGGCCGGGTGACCTGCGGCCACGCGGTGGATTCCTCCGCGATCGTGCGCGTGTCCGGGAAGTCGCGACCCACGCCCACGTTCAGTTGCTTCAGGAACTCGATCGCGTCGAGGTTCTCCTTGCCGCCGTAGACGTTGGGGATCCACTCGCCCGCCTTGCGGCCGTAATCGAGGTAGAGCATCGAGGCGACGGCGTCGACCCGCAGCCCGTCGATGTGGTACTTCTCCAGCCAGAAGTGGGCGCTCGAGGCGAGGAAGGCGCGCACCTCGTGGCGGCCGTAGTTGAAGATCGCGCTCTTCCACTCGGGGTGGAAGCCCAGGCGCGGGTCCGCGTGCTCGTAGAGGTGCGTGCCGTCGAAGCGCGCGAGCCCGTGCGGGTCGTCCGGGAAGTGCGAGGGCACCCAGTCGAGGATCACGCCGATGCCGTGCCGGTGGAGCACGTCGACCAGGTGCATGAAATCCTGCGGCGTGCCGTAGCGCGAGGTGGGCGCGAAGTAGCCGGTGGTCTGGTAGCCCCACGAGCCGTAGAACGGATGCTCCGTGATGGGCATCAGCTCCACGTGCGTGAAGCCCAGCCACTGAACGTACTGCGCGAGCGGCTGCGCGATGTCGCGGTAGGTGGGAAGCCGGTCCGCGGCGCCGCGGCGCCAGGAGCCCAGGTGGACCTCGTAGACCGCGCAGGGCGCGTCGGCCGCGTTCCGCCGCCCGCGCTCGCGCATCCAGTCGCCGTCGCCCCATTCGTAGTCGAGGGACCATGCGCGCGAGGCGCTCGCGGGAGCGACCTCCGCGTAGAACGCGATCGGGTCGGCGCGGTCCTGCCGGCTTCCGTGCACCGTGGTGATCGAGTACTTGTACGACTGCCCGGCGCGCACGCCCGCGATCTCCGCCTCCCAGATGCCGGACTGGTCCCAGCGCGGGTTCATCACGTCGGCGCCGGGCTTCCAGCCGTTCCATTCGCCGATCACGGAGACCGCGCGCGCGTTGGGGGCCCACACGGCGAAACGGGCGCCGTCCCCCGAGAGGTGGCACCCGAGCTTCCGGTACAGGTTGGCGTGCGAGCCTTCCTTGAACAGGTAGATATCGTGCTCGGTCAGCATCGCCATGGCGCCGGAGGATCCTCGAGCGTCAGTGGAGATGTTGCAGGGGCTGCCCGAGCATGGCGGGCGTGATGAGCGTCACGCCCTTTTCCGTCACGTGGAAGCGCTTGCGGTCCTCTTCGGGATCGAGGCCGGCGCGCAGCCCCGGCGGGATCCGCGTGCCCTGGTCCACCACGACCTTCGAGAGCATCGCCCCGCGGCCCACCTCGACCTCGGGAAGGAGCACCGCCTCGTTGATCGTGCAGTAGCTGTGCACCCGCACGCGGGAGAAGAGGAGGGAGTTGCGGAGCGTGGAGCCGCTCACGATGCAGCCGCCGGAGACCATGGAGTCGATCGCGGCGCCGCGGCGGCCCTCGAGGTCGAAGACGAACTTGGCGGGCGGGAGCTGCTCCTGGAAGGTCCAGATCGGCCAGGACTCGTCGTAGAGGTTCAATGCCGGCGAGACGCGCGTGAGCTCGAGGTTCGCCTCCCAGAACGCGTCGACCGTGCCCACGTCGCGCCAGTACGGCCGGCCCTCGGTCAGCTGCGCGCAGCTGTCCTGCAGCCGGTGCGCGTAGACGCGCGAGCCGTTGCGCAGGAGCCGCGGGATGAGGTCGTGGCCGAAATCGTGGCCGGATTCCTCGTCCATCGCGTCGTCGATGAGCTCGTCGTAGAGGAAGTCCGCGTTGAAGACGTAGATGCCCATGCTGCCCAGGGCGACCTCCCGTTGCCCCGGGATCGGCCGCGGATGCTCCGGCTTCTCCTCGAACCCGATCACCTTGAAGCCGCGGTCGACCTGCATCACGCCCAGCTGCCCCGCCGCCTCGCCGACCGGCACCTCGACGCAGCCCACCGTCATGTCCGCGCCGCGATCGACGTGCTCGTAGAGCATGCGCGTGTAATCCATCTTGTAGATGTGGTCGCCCGCGAGGATGAGGACCAGGCGCGGGGCGTGACGCCGCAGCACGTCCAGGTTCTGGAACACCGCGTCCGCCGTGCCCTTGTACCAGTCGCAGTTGTGGCTCTGCTGCGCGGGGAGGAGCTCGATGAACTCGTTGAACCGCCCGTCGAGGAAAGACCACCCCTTCTGGACGTGGTTGATGAGGCCGTGGGAATGGTATTGCGTGGCCACGCCGATGCGCCGGATGCCCGAGTTGAGGCAGTTGGAGAGCGCGAAGTCGATGATGCGGAACTTGCCCCCGAACGGCACCGCGGGCTTCGCGCGCCCCTCCGTGAGGGGACCCAGGCGCGAGCCGCGCCCGCCGGCGAGCACCACCGCCACCGCCTGGCGCGCGAGCTGCGCCATGGTCGAGCGGTCCGGAACCGCGCGGAGGAGCTCCTGTCGGCCCGGCAGCGGCGGCGAGGGCAATTCGTTGCGCATGCGCGCCAATCGGGTCTCCGTTGTTGGATGTTCGGGTGTTGGATTCGACCCGGCGCGGTACGCAAAGATTCAGCGATCGCGCGCCTTCGCCCCGGTTCCGGGACGATTCCCATGATCGCCCATTGCGATCACGCGCGCCGTAGGAGGCGTCCTACGTCCGCCCTTTCGCGGCCCTTCGCGCTGTCCGTCTTCCCCAGCTGGACCAGCACGGGGGCCGCGCCCGAGCGGCGGAACCACACCAGCGCCTCGCCCTCCTGCGGGTCGCGCAACGCCTCGGGCGGCGCGGGCGCGGAGATCGCCTGCGCGATCGCGGCGAGGGCGCCGCCGGCACCCTCGCCCGTGGCGACGATCGCGTTGGCCGAGGCGAGGAGATCGGCCGCGAGCCGCGTTGCGTCCGATGATACCAAGACGGTGTTCTCGGCCGGGGCGAGGGCGACTTCCTCGCGAAGACCCCGGGCGGGAAGCGCCTGCTCCGCCTCGTCCACGACGATCCAGTGCGGACGGCCGGTGGATTGCTGGAGCGCACCCAGCCGCCGGATGAGATCGGTGATGAACGCCGGCCGCGCCGGGGGCGGGATCGCTTCCAGCGTCACGACCACGTCGATCCCGGGCTTCTTGAGCGCGGTGAGGGCTTCCATGGGGTCCGGCGGGCGATCCGCCGCGCCCAGCACCACCGCCTGCGCGATCTCGACGTACTCGCCGCGGGCGTCGATCACGCAGAACTGGTAGCCCATCGCGCAGATGCGGTCGAGGAGGCCGCGCACGAGCGAGCACCTGGCGGCCGGGGGGTGGCCCACGACGACCATGGAGACGCCCGCGGTCCCGAGGGCCACCGGCGCGCCGCGGGCGTCGCGGCCGATGCAGAGCGTCCGGCGCGCGGCGCGCGGCGGGGAGCGCTCGAGGTCCGACTCGATCAAGTCCGCGATCACCTCGAGGACGCCCTCGCCGTGCGTCTCGCGCGTCACCCGGTCCGCCTTCGCGCGGAGCGTCGCGATGGCGTTGGCGGTCGCGACCGAATACTCGGCCGTCTCCAGGAGCGCGTGGTCGTTCTCCCCGTCGCCCGCCGCGACGAGGTTCCGCGGCGAGAGCGCCAGCTCCTTCAGCGCGGCCTTGAGCCCGCTCGCCTTGTTCACGCCGGCCGGGAGCACCATCACCGCGCCCTTGTTGAAGATCACCTGGTTCTCGAGCCCCAGCTCGCGGATCGCCTCGAGGACCGTGGTCTCGTGCGGCTCGACGGTCGCGACGATGGAGTGGCCGACCGAGATCGGCACGCCGCGCGCTTCCAGCAGCTCCACCAGCGCTTCCGGCGCGGGATCGCCCAGCTCCTCGCGCTCGCCGCTCGCCGGGCGATAGAGGAGCGCCCCGTTCTCCGCCACCACCCGGTCGAAGAGCGCCACGTCCGGGAAGATCGAGAGGAGCTCTTCCAGCTCGCGCCCCGTCACGAGGAGGAGCTTGCGGCCCGTCTCGCGCAGCCGGCGCAGGCCGTCCACGACATGGGGCGGAACCACCCCGTCGTGGGCGATCGTTCCATCGAAGTCGACGGCGAGGGCGGTGTAGCGCATTGAACCTGCGGGCTCCGAACCGGGTCTGTCGGCAACAACTTCGCCGAGGCCATGCCGTGGGCAAGGAAGACGGGCGCGCGACCCTGGGCATCGACATCGGCGGGACGAAGAGCCTCTACGCGCTCTTCGACGAGCGGTTCGAGATCGTCGCCGAGGAAAAGTTGCCAACCCATCCCGAGAAGGGCGGCGTGAAGGCGTTCACGCGCGGGATGCGCGGCGCGGTCGGGACGCTCCTCAAGGTCGCGCGCAGGCAGGGGCTGCGCGTGCGCGCGGTGGGCGTCGGGTGCGCGGGCGACATCGACATGCGCGAAGGCGTCGTGCGCTCCGCCCCGAACGTGGCCTTCCTCAAGGATTATCCGTTCCGCGCGCGCCTGGAGAAGCTCACGGGCGCCAAAGTGTTCGTAGGCAACGACGTACAGGCCGGCCTCTACGGCGAGTTCCGCCTGGGGGCCGCGCGAAAGGCGCGGCACGTGATCGGCATCTTCCTCGGCACGGGCGTGGGCGGGGCGCTCATCATCGACGGGCGCATCCACCGGGGCGCCACGGGGCTCGCGGGCGACATCGGGAACTACGTGCTGCACGCCGCGCCGCCGGCGGAGGACTCGCGCCGCGAGGTGCTCGACATGGTGGCGAGCCGGCCCGCCATCGCGGGCGGGGCGGCGGCGCTCGCGTCCAAGCGCTGGGCACCCCACCTGCGCGAGGTCGCCGGCACGGACGTGACCGAGATCCGGAGCAACGACCTCGCCGAATCGATCCGCCGCGGCGACAAGGCGGTGGAGCGGCTGGTCCGCAGCCGGATCGCGGTCGCGGGCGCCGCCATCTCCAACCTCGTCGACTTCATCAACCCGGACATGGTGGTGCTGGGCGGGGGGATGGTCGAGGCGATGCCGGCCCTCGTCCGCCGCGAGGTGAGGAAGGCGATCGAGGGCCACGCGACGCCCAAGGCGGCGCGCGCCGCGCGCGTCGTGGTGGCGCGCCTGCACGACCACGCCGTGACCGCGGGCGCGGCGAAGCTCGCGCTCGACATGCTCTCCCCGCAGCCGCCCATCGTCTTCCGCCGGCCGTAGGCGGCGTCAACCGTCGCGGCGGCGGCGCCGTTTTCGCAAGGGCCCACCCCAACATCCCACGGAGGACCCATGCAACTCGATGCCGCATTGCCCATCGTGCGCGCGCTGGCCGACGGCGTGAATCCCGTCACCGGCGAGGCGTATCCCGAAACCAGCCCCTACGCGGAGCCGCGCACCCTGCGCGCGCTCTACTCCGCGGTGGACCTCATGAGCCGCGAGGTCGAGCGCGAGCGCCGCCGCGACCGCCTGCCCGCCAACTTCGGCAAGCCCTGGAGCCCCGGCGAGGACCACGCGCTCGTGGCGGAGTTCGACGCGGGCGCCTCCATGCCGGAGATGGCGCGGAAGCACATGCGCACCCAGAGCTCGATCCGCCTGCGCCTGGAGAAGCTGGGGAAGATCCAGCCGGCCGCCGCGCAGTAGAGGCGGCCGCCCCCGCGTGCCCGCACCAGCGGGAATCTTTTCGGCGGGGGCCTACTTCCTTTTCAGCGCGCAGTAGAGGCGGCCGCCCCCGCGTGCCCGCACCAGCGGGAATCTTTTCGGCGGGGGCCTACTTCCTTTTCAGGTCGAGCGCCGCGGAATTCATGCAGTAGCGAAGGCCCGTGGGCGGCGGGCCGTCGTCGAACACGTGGCCGAGGTGCGCGTCGCAGCGCGAGCAGAGCACCTCGGTCCGCGCGGCGAGGAACCAGCTGCGGTCCTCCTTCTGCGTGACGGCGCCCTGCGCGACCGGCTGCCAGAAGCTGGGCCATCCCGTCCCCGAATCGAACTTCGCCTCCGAGCTGAAGAGGTCCTGCCCGCAGCACACGCACCGGTAGACGCCGGCGTCCTTCGTCGCGTGGTATTCGCCGGTGAACGCACGCTCGGTGCCGTGCTTGCGCGTGACCTCGTACTGCTGCGGCGTGAGCTGCGCCCTCCACTCCGCGTCCGTCTTCGCCACCTTGCCTGCCTCGATCGCCTTGTCCGCCATCGCGAGCACCTTCGCCGTCCCCGCGAAGGCGGGGATTGAGCCCCCATTCTAAGCGCGGCCGGGCGCGCCCCGCGGCTGCGCTATCCTGTGCGGACCTTGAACGCGCCGCACGATTATTCCGCGGTCCTGCGCGACCGCAACCTCGCCGTCGTCCTGCTGCTGGGCTTCTCCTCGGGACTGCCGCTCGCGCTGACCGGTGCCACGCTCCAGGCGTGGATGACGGTGGATGGCGTGGACCTCTCGACCATCGGCCTCATCACGCTCGCGGGAATCCCCTACACGTGGAAGTTCCTCTGGTCGCCGGCGATGGACCGGTTCGTGCCGCCGTTCCTCGGGCGCCGGCGCGGCTGGCTCCTCGTCACCCAGCTCGCGCTCGCGGCGGGGATCGCCGCCATGGCCCTGTTGTCGCCTCGCCGCGATATGCCGCTCCTCGCCCTCCTCGCGCTGCTGGTCGCGTTCGCGTCCGCCTCCCAGGACATCGTGTACGACGCGTACCGGACGGACATCACCCCCGCCGAGAAGCGCGGCCTCGCCGCGGCGCTGCTGGTCGTGGGCTACCGGACGGCGATGCTCGTCTCCGGCGCGCTGGCACTCGTCCTCGCCGCGGGATCGGGCTGGATCCCGGAGCTGGGATGGAGGAACACCTACCTCGTCATGGCGGGACTGATGGCGGTGGGCATCGTCGCCACGCTCATCGGGCGCGAGCCGGAGGTTCCCGCGCCGCCGCCGCTCTCGCTTCGCGAGGCGTTCGTCGATCCGCTGCGCGAGTTCCTGTCCCGGCCGGGCGCGGGCTCGCTCCTCCTTCTCCTCGTGCTCTACAAGCTGGGCGACGCCTTCGCGCTCTCCCTGAGCACCGCTTTCCTCATCCGCGGCGCGGGGTTCTCCCTGCAGGACGTGGCGTACGTGAACAAGGCGCTGGCGCTCGCCGCGACGATCGCGGGCGCCCTCCTGGGCGGGACGCTGATGGTCCGCCTGCGCCTGTACCGGGCGCTCATGGCCTTCGGCATCCTCCAGGGCGTCTCGACGCTCGCGTTCGCGTGGCTCGCGCTCGTCGGAAAGAGTTACCCGGCGATGGTGCTCGCGGTGGGCCTGGAGAACTTCACGAGCGGCATGGGGACCGTCGCCTTCGTGGCGCTCCTCATGGCGCTGTGCGACCATCGCTACACCGCGACCCAGTACGCGCTCCTCTCGGCGCTCTCCGCCTTCGGGCGCGTGTACGTGGGGCCGCTCTCGGGCTATGCGACGGATCCGCGCTACCTCGGGCTCTCGTGGCCCGCTTTCTTCTTCATGACCTTCATCATCGCGCTTCCGGGCCTCGCCCTCCTCGCATACAAGCGGCCCGTCATCGAAGCGCTCGACAGGAGACCCTAGGCATGCCGAGAAAGCCCGCGATGTTCAACACGGACCTCGTCCCGCTGCGAGGGCCGCTCCCCACCGCGATCGCCGCGAGCGTGGGCGCCACCCTCGCCCGCCACGCGTACCTCGACTGGGTGCTGGGCCAGGTGATGTACAGCCTCATGGAGATCTCGATCCGCCAGGGCCGGGTGATCCTCAAGCTCCCGCGCCCGCGCCAGTACATCGCCGCGGTGCACGACCTCTTCGAGTTCCACGGGCTCGCCACCGACTACAACTTCGAGCAGCTCGCCCGGCGGCTGGAGGCCGCGGAGCGCGTCCGCGCGCTCCTCACGCGCTCCGCGTACATGCGCGATACCGCGTCGCGGACGCTGCGGATCCAGATCGCGCGCGCGCTCTGGGACCCGGGCCCGGGCGGCGAGACGCAGCCGGAGTCGCAGGTGGTCGACCGCCGCTTCCTCGCCGCCCGGAGGAAAGAGGTGGAGGACGCGATCCGCGCGGCCGAGCGCCTGAGGAGGACCACGGACAGGATGCTCCGCGCGCTCCACGAGATGCGCCGGAAACGTCCGCGGCTCGACCGGCGGCGGGGATTGAGCCGGGGAGGCTAGCGGCGGAAGCGGAAGACGCCCAGGCTCCCGAAGAGGTTGGGCATCACGGTGATCGTCTTCCCGCCGTGGATCACGCGCTCGTCCAGGATCTGGGCGCCCACCTTCGCGCACAGGCCCTCGAAGTCCTTCACCGTGCACAGATGGATGTTGGGCGTGTTCCACCAGTCGTGCGGGAGCGTCTTCGAGACGGGCATGTGCCCCTGCAGGATGTCGATCCGGTGGCGCCAGTAGCCGAAGTTGGGGAAGGTCACGATGCCTTCCCGGCCCACGCGCAGCATCTCGTTCAGGACGCGCTCGGCGTCGCGCATCGCCTGCAGCGTCTGGGAGAGGATCACGAAGTCGAAGGCACCGTCGCCGAAGGAGGCGAGGCCCTCCTCGATGTCGCTCTGGATCACGTTGACGCCGTTCTTCACGCTCGCGAGCACGTTGTCCGCGTCGATCTCGATGCCGTAGCCCTTCACGCCATGGGTCGCCGCGAGGCCCGCGAGGAGCACGCCGTCGCCGCAGCCGAGGTCGAGCACCCGCGAGCGCTCGGGGATCCAGGAGCCGATCAGCTCGAAGTCGTAGCGTTGCATCACGTGCCCTCCCGCGCCTCGGCACGGCCGGCGAAGCCGCGCATCTCCTCCAGCTCGCTCGCCGCGAGGACGAGCGGCGTGCGGCGAGCGCCCGCGCCCACCTCCGCCGCCACGTTGTCCATGTAGGCCGCCACGAGCTCGTGGTAATGCGGGTTGTCGAGGAGGAAGGCGTCGTGCCCGTGGGGCGCGTCGATCTCCGCGTAGGTCACGTCCTTCCCGGAGGCGACCAGCGCCTTCACGATCTCGCGCGAGCGCTCCGGCGGGAAGCGCCAGTCGCTCTTGAAGGAGGCGACGAAGAACCGCGCCTTCGCCGCGGAGAGCGCGCGCGCGAGGTCGCCGCCCGCTTCCTTCGCCGGATCGAAGTAGTCGAGCGCCTTCGTCATGAGGAGGTAGGTGTTGGCGTCGAAGACCTGCGCGAACTTGTCGCCCTGGTAGCGCAGGTACGACTCGATCTCGAACTCCACGTCGTAGTTGAAGCCGTACTCGTCGCGCTTGAGCACCCGCCCGAATTTCTCGGTGAGGAGGTCGTCCGAGAGGTAGGTGATGTGCCCCAGCATGCGCGCGAGCTTGAGCCCGCGCGCGGGGATCGCCTTGTGCGCGTAGAAGTTCCCGCCGTGGAAGTCCGGATCCGAGACGATCGCCTGGCGCGCGACGTCGTTGAACGCGATGTTCTGCGTCGACAGGCGCGCGGCCGCCGCGACCGCGAGCGCGTGCCCGATGCGATCCGGGAAGGAAAGCGTCCACTGGATCGCCTGCATGCCGCCCAGCGAGCCGCCGATCGCGGCGGCCAGGCGCTGGATGCCCAGCCGGTCCATGAGCCGCGCCTGGGACACGACCCAGTCTTCCACCGTCACCACGGGGAAGCTCGCGCCGTAAGGCTGGCCGGTCGCGCGGTCGATCGAGCCGGGGCCGGTCGAGCCATGGCAGCCGCCGATGTTGTTCACGCCGATCACGAAGAACCGGTCCGTGTCGATGGGCTTCCCGGGGCCGATGAGGTTGTCCCACCAGCCGACCTTCTTCGGGTCGTCCGCGTACCAGCCGGCGACGTGGTGGCTCCCGGAGAGCGCGTGGCAGACGAGGACCGCGTTGGAGCGCGCGACGTCGAGCGTCCCGTACGTCTCGTAGACGAGCTCGTAGGAGGCGAGCGTCTTGCCCGCCTTGAGGATGAGGGGCTCGAGGAAGCCCGCGCGCTGCGGCGCGACGGGGCCTACGGAGCGGGAAGCGGCATCGTCCATGGCAATAAAAAACCCGACCGGCGAATCGGCTACGCGCGTGTCGGGTTCCTGGAGCACCGCCACTCGCTTTAGCCGTATTTGTTTCGCGCCCGCAAGCTGAGCTCAAATCGGCGCGTGGGTCCATGATAGCAAAACCGTTTCCCCCCTGCTCGGGTAGGGACGGCGCGCGTGCGCGGGCGCAGAATACGGCTTCACTCCGAGGAGGCCCTCATGCGGACGATCCTGGCGGCGCTGGCGGTGGCGATGGCGACGGGCGCGGCGGGCGCGGAGCGCACGTACGCGGTCATGTCCCTCGTGGGCGACGGCTTCTCCGTGGTTTCGCACCGGCCGGCGACCGGGTCGTCCCTCTCGCCGCAGACGCGGGCGTTCGTGCCGCTCGCCACCCCGGCGCTCGATCGCGCGGCGCTCCTCGCCGTGGACACGGCGCTCCGGCGCGCCGAGCCGGGAGCGAAAGTGCTCCTCCTGGGCGGGCGCGATCCCACCGCGCTCGAGGCGCAGGCCCGGAGCATCGGCGCCGCGGACGCGGCCCAGTCCGTGGCCGACGCGCTCCTTCCCCGCCTCCCGCCCCTGGGCGCGAGCCACCTCGTGCTGGTCCTGAAGGGACGCGGCGTGGGACGGTTCCAGGTCGACGAGGGCACGGCGGAGGCGGGCGCGCTCGAGGGCCTCGGCTACTACGTCGATTCGACGCTCATCACCCATCGCGAGGCGCAGGTGGCGCTCGCCACGCGCGGCTTCCTCGCGCCCTTCGCGTATGTGGACCTCGCGCTGGTCGAGCTCGCGACCGGAAAGGTCGTCGCCCGGCGCGAGGCGCGCGAGGCGGCGCCCCAGGCCGCGACCCGGTCGGACAGCGTCGAGGCATGGGACGCGATGCCGGCCGAGGAGAAGGTGAGTCGCCTCCAGGGGCTGCTGCGCAAGGAAGCGGACGCCGCGGTCCCCGCGCTCGTGGCGCACCCCTGACCCTCAGGCGTTCAGGCGCTCGATCAACGCCTGCAGTTTCTCCGGGTCGTCCGTCTTGAGGATCCGCCCCACGACGGGCGCGATGTCCGGAAGGCTCGACATCAGCACCCGCTGCTTCACCGCGAGGAGGTGCGCGGGGTGCATCGAGAAGTGCCGCAGGCCGAAGCCCAGGAGGAGGCGCGTCAACTCCACGTCGCCCGCCATCTCGCCGCAGACCGCGACCGGCTTCCGGTGCTGCCGGGCCACGCGGATCACCCCGGCGATGAGGGTGAGCACCGCCGGGTGGAGCGGATCGTAGAGGTGCGCCACCTTGTCGTCCGAGCGGTCGATCGCGAGCGTGTACTGGATGAGGTCGTTGGTCCCGATCGAGAGGAAGTCGAGCTTGCGGATGAACATCGGGAGCGCGATCGCCGCCGCGGGCACCTCGATCATCCCGCCCACGGGGAGCGCCTCGTCGAACTTCACGCCCGCGTTCCGGAGCTCCACGCGCGCGCGGTCGATCGCGAGGAGCGCCTGGTTCAGCTCGTGCCACGTGGTGAGCATGGGGATCAGGATCTGCACCTTGCCGTGGCGCGAGGCGCGCAGGATCGCGCGCAGCTGCGTGTTGAAGACCTCGGGCTCCGAGAGGCAGTAGCGGATCGCCCTCAGGGCCTGAGGGC
>Ga0207667_10002143_pt1 | contig 24745 bp, 28 predicted proteins | sample KBSCornC52_FD_184301 | JGI IMG/M metagenome (GOLD analysis project Ga0207667, IMG submission 184301) | Corn rhizosphere microbial communities from Kellogg Biological Station, Michigan, USA - KBS Corn C5-2 (SPAdes) (version 2) | ecosystem: Host-associated > Plants > Roots > Rhizosphere > Soil ...
CGGCCATGTCGCGAATGCCACCCCCCAGTTGAATGGGCAATTCGACCGCTGATCGGATTCTGCGCACCGCATCGCCATTGGCCGAGCGGCCCTCGAAGGCACCGTTCAAATCGACGCAATGCAACCAGGAAAATCCGGCTTGCTGAAAGCGCTTCGCCTGATCGGCTGGGTCGGCGTTGAAAATCGTCGCTTCGGACATCACACCGCGCTTCAGTCGCACGCAGCTCCCGTCTTTCAAATCGATGGCAGGGAAGATGATCATGGTCGCCAGGTCAGAAAATTGCCAAGCAGCCTCAATCCGACCGCCTGGCTTTTCTCCGGGTGAAATTGCACCCCGGCATAATTGTCGCGGACGATCGCGGCAGTGACCGCACCGCCGAACTCCGTGGTGGCCAAAACGTCCGATGGCCGGTCGGGCCTCATCGCGTAGGAATGCAGAAAATAGGCATGCGCCCCCGGCGCAATTCCTGAAAGAAGCGGATGCTCGCGGCTTAGGGACAATTCGTTCCAGCCCATCTGCGGAATTTTCAACGACGGATCGGATGGCGCGAGCCTGACGACGTCACCTTCGATCCAGCCCAGGCCGGAATGGTCCCCGAATTCACGTCCAACCGCCGCCATCAATTGCATGCCGACACAGATGCCCAGAAATGGCTTGTGCTGTTCCAGGACACGCTGCGTCAGGGTTTCGATCATGCCGGGAAGAGCAGAGAGCCCCGCCATGCAGTCGGCAAAGGCGCCAACGCCGGGAAGAACGATCCGCTCGGCATCGGCGACGACACGCGCGTCCGACGTCACCACAATATCGTGGTTCGTTGCGCCTTCTTCGGCGGCGCGCGCCAGGGCCTTTTCCGCCGAACGCAGGTTGCCGGAACCATAATCGATCAGGGCCACGCTTGGTCGCATCAGGCGGTTCCGTCCCAGGCCTAGTCCTGATCCATCTTCAGGGCAGCGATGAAGGCCTCTTGCGGGATCTCCACCTTGCCGAACTGGCGCATCCGCTTCTTGCCTTCCTTCTGCTTGTCGAGGAGCTTGCGCTTGCGCGTGATATCGCCGCCATAACACTTGGCCGTCACGTCCTTGCGCAAGGCCGAGAGCGTTTCGCGCGCGATGATCTTGCCGCCGATCGCCGCCTGGATCGGGATGACGAACATATGGCGCGGAATCAGCTCCTTCAGCTTCTCGCACATGGCGCGGCCGCGCCCCTCGGCACGCTGGCGATTGACGACCATCGAGAGCGCATCGACGGAATCGCCGTTGACGAGGATCGACATTTTGACGAGGTCGCCTTCTTCGTAGCCTTCGATGTGATAATCGAAGCTGGCATAGCCGCGCGAAACGGATTTCAATCGATCGTAAAAGTCGAAGACGACTTCATTGAGCGGCAGCTTGTAGACCACCATGGCGCGGCTGCCGGCATAGGTGAGTTCGACCTGGCGGCCGCGCCGATCCTCGCAAAGCTTGAGCACCGCGCCCAGATAATCGTCGGGAACAAAGATCGTGGCCTTGATCCAGGGCTCGTCTATGCGCTCGATCTTCATCACATCGGGCATGTCGGCCGGATTGTGCAATTCCTTCATCGTGCCGTCGCGCAGGTGGATGTGATAGATCACGCTCGGAGCGGTGGCGATGAGATCGAGATTGAATTCGCGCTCCAGCCGCTCGCGCACGATTTCGAGGTGCAGCAGGCCCAGAAAGCCGCAGCGAAATCCGAAGCCGAGCGCAGCAGAGGATTCCATCTCATAGGTGAAGCTCGCATCGTTCAGATGCAGCCGGCCAAGGGCCTCGCGCAGGTCTTCGAAATTCGCCGCATCGACGGGGAAGAGGCCGCAAAACACCACCTGCTGCGCCGGTTTGAAGCCGGGGAGGGCGGTCGTCGCACCTTTCTTCTCGTCGGTGATGGTGTCGCCGACCTGGGTATCTGCCACCTGCTTGATCTGAGCAGTCAAGAATCCCACTTCGCCGGGGCCAAGCAACTCAACCGTCTCTTGCTTGGGCGTGAAAACGCCGACGCGCTCGACTTGATAAACCGCATCGGACTGCATCATGCGGATCTTCTGGCCCTTGCGCAGTTGGCCATCGACGATGCGCACCAGAACGACGACGCCGAGATAGGCGTCGTACCAACTGTCCACGAGCAGGGCTTTCAGCGGCGCCGCGACATCACCTTTTGGCGGCGGCAGTCGCGTTACCACGGCCTCAAGGACCTGGTCGATGTTGAGGCCGGTCTTGGCCGAGATCGACACTGCTTGCGATGCATCGATGCCGATCACATCCTCGATTTGCTGCCGAATGCGTTCGGGTTCGGCCGCGGGCAGGTCGACTTTGTTGAGCACGGGCACGATTTCGAGATCGGCATCCATCGCCTGGTAGACATTGGCGAGTGTCTGCGCCTCCACGCCCTGGCTCGCATCGACAACCAGAAGCGCGCCTTCGCAGGCCGCAAGGCAGCGGCTGACTTCATACGCGAAGTCGACATGGCCGGGCGTATCCATGAGATTTAAGACGTAGGTCTCGCCGTCCTTGGCCTTGTAGGCGAGGCGAACGGTCTGGGCCTTGATGGTGATGCCGCGCTCACGCTCGATATCCATCGAATCGAGCACCTGATCCTTCATCTCGCGATTGGTCAGTCCGCCGGTGAATTGAATCAGCCGGTCAGCCAGCGTCGACTTGCCATGGTCGATATGGGCGACGATGGAAAAGTTTCGGATGTGCGAGAGTTCGGTCATGCAGTCTCGGATGCCAGGGGCGGGGGTATAGCGGCGGGCGCGTCGCTGGTCTAGCTCGCCATATTTTCAGCATTTCCGGTCATTCTTGGGCTAGGTTCGAGCTCCATGGCACGGCATCCGGTACAGAAAACCGCGAAGCGGCGCGGCGCGAACCCGAGACAGGCAATCCGCGAATTGTGGCCGGGACAGTCCGTCGCGCTGCTCAAGGCGTTGCACATCCTCACGTCCGACGGCGCGCTCAATGCCGATTCGCGGCGCAAGCTGAAGCAGGTTCTCCATCTCGCGCAATTGATCAAACCCGCACTCGACTGGGCCTTTGCCGAGCAGACGCAGCCGGTTCTGGCCGACCTCGGCGCGGGAAAGTCCTATCTCGGATTCATTCTCTACGATTTGTACTTTGCTCAGCAGGGGCGCGGTCTGGTCTACGGCGTCGAAGCGCGCGACGACTTGATCGAAACGTCGCAGCGCCTCGCCGCCGACAGTGATTTCAAGCGAATGGAGTTCATCGCGGGGACAATCGCCGCCGCGACATTGCCTGGCGCGCGCGCCGACGTCGTCACGGCGCTCCATGCCTGCGACACCGCAACCGATGAAGCCATCCTGTTCGCGTTGCGCCACGAGGCGCGGTTCGTCGCATTGGTGCCGTGCTGTCAGGCCGAGATGGCCGCAGCGCTCGAAGCGAACGCCGGTCCGCTGCGCCAATTGTGGCGCCATCCGATCCAACGTCGCGAGTTCGGCGCCCATCTGACCAATGTGATGCGGGGACTTTTTCTGGAAGCCCAGGGCTACAGGGTGCGCGTCACCGAATTGACGGGGCTGGAACACACGCTCAAGAACGAGATCATCTTCGCAGAACGACACCAGCGTTCAAATCCTTTGGCGAAAGCCGAATTCAATCGCCTGAGCGAACAGTTCGCCAGCGCGCCGGCGCTGCTCAGGAACGCGCTGTAGCGCGGATCGCCGCGATCAGGGGAATGATCGACAAGAGCTGCGCGGCAATCGATACCACGGCGACCAGAACCAGCGAGCGGTCGTACAAGAAACCGAGAAGGGCGCTGCCGGCAAACCAAGACGTCCCGAACAAGGCCGAGAAGAGGCCGTAGGCGCGGGCGCGACCGGCTTCCGGCACAAGCTTGGCGACGGACGCCGACATCAACGCATTCTGCGTTCCGACAGCCATGCCCCACAGGATCGTTCCACCGAGCGCGGCCGCCGCTTGACCGAGAAAAACGAGCGGGGTGGCGACCGCGCCAAGGAGAATAACGGGGACCATCACGATCAGTCCGCGACGATCGAACAAAAGGCCGAACAACAGGGCGCCGGCACCCGATGCGCCCATGGCGATCGCGTAGAAAATCGGAACAGAGGCCTTCGAAACGATGGACGCTTGCGCAAAGTGGTAGGCGATGAGCGAAAAGTCCGCAAAGCCGAATCCGAGAAGCGCCGCGCTCGCTGCGTAGAACCAGAAGGCGCGCGAGAACGTGGCCTGCGCCTCATGCGAAGTCGGCTGCCTGATATGGCCGGCGAAGCCGTAGCGCACTGCAATGATCGCGACGCTCAACATCGTGAGTGCAGCGGGGACCGCCAGCCAGCCATAAGCGGCGTGGTAATCGCCATGTCGGGCCAGCACATAAGACGTGATCAGCGGACCGATGATGGCGCCCGTCTGGTCGAGTGCTTCTTGCAGACCGAAGGCCCAGCCCTGACCGATATGATCGCCGGCGCGGCTCTGCATCGTATTCGTGGCGGGGCTGCGAGTCGCCTTGCCGGCGCGTTCCAGCACCACAAAGACGGCTGCAGTCTGCCAGTTGAAGACGAAGGCCATGGCCGGAACGGCCGCCATGGTGAGCGCATAGCCGCCGATCGCCAGCGGCCAGTAGGCGCCGGTGCGCTGGGCGATCCGTCCCGACACCAGTCGTAAGAGATAACCCACTAGCTCGCCGCCGCCGGCAATCACGCCGACAGCCGCGCCGCTGGCGCCGAGTGTACCCAGAAACGGACCGTTCAATCCGCGCATGCCTTCATAGGCCATGTCCGCGAACAGCGAGACGATGCCGAAGGCGATGATGAAGGCGAGCGCGCTGCGGCGATCGAAGCTGGAGAGCGTCATGCCTCGCTAAGATGCGCGGATGTCGCCGTTCAGATCAAGCGCAAGGTCGGTCCTGGCACCTGCGGCGGAGTGGTCTCCAGATCGCCCCGCTCGAATTCCTTCGACCAGGCGTCGAACGACTCCTGCGAGCCGGACCGCGAATGGAAATACGCCCGCTGGGCGATGGCTTTCATCGGCCCCGTCATCAGAAACGCGTTGATCAGGCCGTTCGACGGCGCGGTGTCGAGCAGACGTCGTAGCGTCCGCTTGACGCGGTAGCGCGGAGCCTCGCGCAACAGAGCGCCCACCGGATGCGGACCGCGATCTGCGAGATAGTCCGAAACAAGCTGCGCCGCGCGCCGGCCAAAATGCAGCGCCGTATGGATGCCGCCGCCGGTAACCGGTGAGACCATCCCTGCCGCGTCGCCAATCAGCATGACGCGATTGGTTCCTAAGTGCCGAAGTGTTCCACCGCTCGGGATAAGTCCACTGCGTCGCGCCACGACCTTGATCTCGCGAATGTCGAGCACTGTTTTCAAGCGCAGCAAGAGCTCGCCGAGATCCGGCTTGGCAGGCCGTCTGGCAGCCACGCCAATCTGCGTGTGGTCGACGCCCGGCACGATCCAGGCGATGTATCCGGGCGCTATGCGGCTGTCCGCGAAGCAGTGCAGGAACCGCAAATCGAGGCCGGCAAGCGGCTCGCAGTCGATTTCCAAACCGGCCAGAAAACGCCGGTTGCGGTCGAGGCCAAAGTGCGCGGCGACCTGCGAGCGTGCCCCGTCTGCCCCGACGAGAAAATTGGCATGCAGGCCCAGCGAGGGGAGCGCCACGCCGCGTGCATGCTCGATGCCGTCGCTGAATTTGCGGCCATAGAACAGCTTGGCGCCGGCCCGCTCGGCCTCGCAGGCCATCCAACGCAAGACGCCCGGCGTATCGGTTGCCTGGAAGAAATAGCCCGGCGCAGAAAGATCAAGCGAGCGATCGTTCGGCGCGTAGAGGCGAACGCCACGGATCTTGCGCATCAGTCGCGCCGGCAGATCGAAATCATCGCTCGCTTCTTTCACGACGATTCCCGTCGTACGCACGCGCGCACCCGGTTCGGGCTTACCATCGATCACCGCGGCTTTGAGACCGCGGAGCGCGGCCGTGCGTGCGCAGGCGAGGCCCGCGAAACTCCCGCCGACAATGACAAGATCGAAGCGCTGGATCATCACGCCCTCCCGAGAATAAGAGACAATCAGCCGCCGATTTGGCGGGATTGTGACGAGAGGGCCTAGGTGCGAAGAGCCGCGCCTGTCGCCTTGGCGACGCCGGTTACGATCTTTTGCGCCACCACCTCGATCTCGGGCTCTGTCAGGGTCTTGTCCTTGGGTTGAATCCGCACCGAGATCGCAAGCGACTTCTTGCCTTCCGGCACGCCTTTTCCTTCATAGACATCGAAGATCGCGACGGCTTCGATGAGATTCCGCTCGGCGCTCCTGGCGGCACGAAGGATGTCGTCGGCCGGTACCGTCACATCGACGAGGAAGGCAAAGTCACGCTCAACCGCCTGGAACGGCGAGGGCGAAAACACCGGCCGAGCCTTGCCCTTCGATTTCGCCTCGGGAAGAGCCTCGAGCAGAACTTCAAAGCCGGAGACCGGACCCTTGAGATCGAACGCGGCCAGGACCTTGGGATGAATGTCGCCGAACCGGGCAAGCAGCTTGTGGCTCAATGCAAGCGTGCCCGAGCGCCCGGGATGATACCAGGCCGGCGCGCCGGGCTTGATGGGAGCCGTCATCGGCCCGCCCATCGCGGTCTCGATGATGGCCAACGTGTCGGCCTTCGCATCGAACGCGTCGGACGGATGCGAAGCCTTTGTCCAGCTGCGGCTTCCTTCTCCCACGCGAATGCCGGCGGCGACGATTTCCTGCGCTCCCGGCACACCGCTTTCGAATTGCACACCGATCTCGAACAACATCAGATCGTTGAAACCACGTGCTTCATTGCGTTTTGCCGCGGCAAGAAGGGACGGCAGCACGCTTGGACGAAGCGCGTCGAGGTCGGATGCAATCGGATTCTCGACTTGCCGGGCCTCATCGCCGCCGCCAAAGAGTTTGGCGTCGTCGCGCGGAATGAAGGAGTAGTTGACCGTTTCGTTGAAACCGCGAGCGGCCAGGGCGCGACGGACCGCACGGGTGCGGCGCTGGGCGGGCGTCAGCGTGGGCTTTGCGACAGCATCGGCACGCACCAGGGCCTGTGACGGCACGCGGTTGACGCCATGGATGCGCACGATTTCCTCGACAAGATCGGCCTTTCCTGCCACGTCGCTTCGCCAGGACGGCGGCGTGACTCTCACGGGCGAACCGTCCTCGACGCCGAATCCCAGACGTTTCAGTATCGATATCGTCTCAGACTTGGCTACCTTCAGTCCCCCCAGGCGCGCGACATAGTCGGGATCAAAGTCGATCACGCGGCGCCAATTTGGAACAGATCCCGCAACGACAGTCTCGGAAGGTTCGCCGCCGCACCACTCCAGGATCAGCTTGGTCGCGAGTTCGAGCCCAGGAACCACGAACTCCGGATCGACACCGCGCTCAAAGCGGTAGCGCGCATCGGAGAGAATGCCGAGTTTCTGTCCCGTGCGTGCAGTGCGCGCAGGATCGAAATAGGCGGACTCGATGAAGACGTTCGTCGTCGTGTCGGAACAGCCTGTGTCCTCTCCGCCCATGACCCCGGCAATGCCGCGCGCGACCACGTCGTCGGCAATGACGGTCATTCCGGCCTCGAGCCCATAGGTCTTGCCGTCGAGCGCGAGAATTTGTTCTCCGGCTTTTGCGAGCCTTGCTTGCAGATTGCCGCTGAGCTTGTCGGCGTCGAAGACATGTAGGGGCCGTCCACGGTCGAGCGAGATCAGATTTGTCACGTCGACCAAGGCCGAGATCGGGCGCAATCCAACGGCCTTCAGGCGATCCTGGACCCATTTCGGCGCCGGACCGTTTTTGACACCGCGCACCATGCGGCCGGCGAAGAGCGGGCAGGCGTCGGCCGCATCGGGAGGAAAGTTCAGTGCGATGGATTTGGGTGAAGTGAATTTGCCTTTGACCGGGCTGACTGTTCCGTCCTTCAAGGTTCCAAGTCCAGATGCAGCCAGATCGCGTGCAATGCCGAAGACGCTCGCCGCGTCGCCGCGATTGGGCGTGAGTGAAACGTCGATCACCGGATCGGTCAGGCCCAACGCCTTGGCGGCCGGGTCACCGATCTTGGCATTCGATGGGAGCTCGATAATGCCGTCATGTTCATCGCCCAGCATGAGTTCGCGCGCCGAGCACAACATGCCACGCGATTCGATGCCACGAATGGTTCCGACTTTGAGCGCCTCACCGGTCGCAGGAATGATCGTGCCCGGTCGCGCGAATACGCCTTTCATGCCGGTGTGGGCGTTGGGCGCGCCACAGATCACCTGGATCGGACTGCCAGAACCGTCATCGACCATGCACAGCTTCAACTTGTCGGCGTTGGGATGCTTCTCCGCGGATACGACATGGGCGACGACGAACGCTTTCAGCCGCGCGCCCGCATCTTCCACGGTTTCGACTTCGAGACCGATGGACGTCAGCTTCTCGGCGATGACGTCGGCCTCGGCATCGGTTTCGAGATGCTCCTTGAGCCAAGAGAGTGTGAATTTCATCGCGACAACCCTCCGTCGAGGGACGGCATGTCGAGCGCAGCGAAGCCGTAGTGGCGCAGCCAGCGCAGGTCCGACTCGAAGAACGAGCGGATGTCGGGAATGCCGTATTTCAGCATGCCGAGTCGGTCGATTCCGCCACCGAAGGCGAAGCCCTGATAGATATCCGGATCGATGCCGCACATCTCAAGCACGCGCGGATTGACCATGCCGGAGCCGCCGAGTTCAAGCCAGTCATTGCCTTGGCCGAACTTGATCTGGTTTGGCACGGAGCGATCGCATCTGAGATCCCACTCCACCGAGGGCTCGGTGAAGGGGAAGTAACTCGGACGCGCGCGCAATTCGACCATGTCGACTTCGAAGAACGCCTTGCAGAATTCCTCGATCGTCCATTTGAGATGGCCGAGATGGATTCCTTCCTCAATCACCAGAAGTTCGAACTGGTGGAACATCGGCGAATGGGTGGCATCGCTATCGACGCGATAGGTTCGTCCCGGCGCGACGATGCGGATCGGCGGCTTCTGTTTCAACATCGTGCGCACCTGGACCGGCGAGGTGTGCGTGCGCAGGATGTGCTGATCGCCATTCTCTTGCTTGCCGAGATAGAACGTCGCTTGCATCTGGCGCGCGGGGTGGTCGGGCGGGATGTTCAGCTTGGTGAAATTGTAATCGTCAAATTCGACGTCCGGGCCTTCCGCGACGGCGAAGCCAAGGTCGGCCAAAATCGTCGTGATCTCATCGAACACCTGCGAGACGGGATGAATGCTTCCTTGCGGTTCCGGGCGCGGAGGCAAGGTGATGTCGATCGTCTCGTTGCCGAGGCGTGCGTTCAGTAGCGCATCGGCGAGCGCGGCCTTGCGCCTGGCGATGGCGTTCGCGACCTGGTCGCGCAATCCGTTAAACAGAGGCCCATTGACCTTGCGTTCGTCCGGCGTCATGGCGCCGAGCGTTTTCAAGAGTTCGCTGATCGCCCCTTTCTTTCCGAGCGCCGCGACTCGGATCGACTCCAAGGCCGCCTCGTCCGGGGCAGCTGCGATGGCGCCCAAGATTTCTCGCTGTAGACTGTGACTGTCGCTCATTTGAAACCCTTGTCGGAATGGCTTGAATCACGCGCCTTGGCGATTGCCAAGACCCGAAAGCTCCGATGGGTTTTGCGACTTAGGCTTTTGCGCCGGCCTGATCCACCAGAGCCTTGAAGGCTTCGGGCTCGTGCGTGGCGAGATCGGAGAGGACCTTGCGGTCGATCTCGATGCCCGCCTTGGCGAGCCCGCTGATAAATCGGCTGTAGGTGATGCCGTAGAGACGGCAGCCGGCATTGATGCGCTGGATCCAGAGCGCGCGGAAATTGCGCTTCTTTTCCTTGCGACCGATATAATTGTGCTGCAGCGAGCGATCGACAGCGGCGTTGGCCGAAGTAATCGTGTTCTTGCGGCGGCCGTAGAAGCCCTTGGCCTGCTTGAAGACTTTCTTGCGGCGGGCGTGACTGGCGACGGAACGAGGGGCGCGTGACATGGTCCTATCTCAACCGTAGGGCATCCAGCGTTTCACACGCTGGGTTTCGGATTTGGACAACAAATCTGTACCGCGCAAGTCGCGGGTACGGGCCGGCGAATTGCTGATCAGACGGTGACGCTTACCCACCTGGTGAGTCTTGATCTTTCCCGTCGCGGTGAATTTGAAGCGCTTTTTCGCGCCCGATTTGGTCTTCATCTTGGGCATTTTGCGTCTCCTCTGGCCCCGAAAGGGCCTCTCGCTTTACGAGTCGCCACGGCATGCCCCGCCGGGCGGCTCACGAAAGAGGGCGCGTTATACGGAAAGCCGGACATTTTGCAACCTCGCGCGCAAAAGGTTGGCACCCAGCGCGCAGCCGCTTCGAAAGGAACGACTGGACAGATCACCGACGGCCATTTAACCAATTGAATTAATTGTAAGTTTTTCTTCATTCGCGGGATCGCGACGCGTGACGTTCAGAAATCTTTTGCACCAACTTCGCCGGATCGATTCATGGTTGATAGCGCCGGCGCTTGTGGTCGTCATTTTCGGCGAGCTCACGCATCTGCCGGCCATCGGCCTTCTTGAGTCCTACTTTTGGGACAAGTCGCTGCACTTCACCGCTTATTTCGGATTGAGCCTGATGACGACGATCGCAGTCCGGGCAAATCGCAATGCCTTGTGGTGGGCCCTGGGGTTGGTGCTCATGGGTGGCGCCCTCGAAATCATTCAAGGCTTCACGGGGCGCGACGCGGACATTTTTGACGAGTTGGCCAACACGATCGGCGTGCTTTCGGGACTTGGGGTCGGTTGGCTCGGCATTTCCCTCCTCAGAGCGCGCAATCTTGTTGGGGCAGGCAGCCAGGACTAGCCTTCATTCGGGTCTAAACGGTGGTGGCTCCATGTTCTCGGAATTCAGAACCTTTCTCATGCGCGGCAGTGTCATCGACCTGGCGGTCGGCGTGATCGTCGGCGCGTCGTTCACCGGAATCGTCAACTCGCTGGTCAAGGATGTCCTGATGCCGCCTATCGGATTGCTCCTCGGCGGCATCGACTTTTCCAACTTCTTCCTCACGCTCAAGGGCGATCACAGTCTGGCGACGTTGAAGGCAGCGCAGGAATCCGGCGCTGTCACGCTGAACTACGGCCTTTTCATCAACACGTTGTTGAACTTCGTCATCGTGGCGTTCGTGCTTTTCATGCTCATTCGCCAGATCAACAAACTGCAGCGGCAGCCGAAGCCGGCGACACCGCCGCCCCCGCCAGAAGAAGTCCAGCTCCTGCGTGAAATCCGTGACTCGCTAAAAGCGCGTTGATGCGGCTTTTTCTGCTGGCGGTACTGTCGATTTTGTCCGTGGCGAGGGCGGCATTCGCGGCTGGCGGCGGGGGGGATGGCATGGCAGCGGTGGTCAGCGGCTTTTATGGCGTGTACCAGACGTTTCATCCGTCCGACGGAATTCCATCCGCTGCGGATCGCGCGAAATACGCCCCGTTCCTCTCACCGACCCTCGAGACTCTCCTGAGCGAGGCCGAAGCTGCAGAAACGCGATTTGCCAAGGCGAACAAGGACTCGCCGCCGCTTCTCGAGGGCGATCTCTTCACCTCGCTGTTCGAAGGCGCAACATCGGTCGCAATCGGCACGTGTACTGGCGACAGCGCGAAGGGGCGCTGCTCGATCAAGCTGGAGCATGACGACAAGACTGCAAAACCGACGACTTGGAACGACACCGTTCTCCTGGTGAAGACACCGGCAGGTTGGCGGGTCGACGATATTGCCTATGGCGGCAGCTGGGCGTTCGGGAATAAGGGGCGGTTGACGGAACTTCTGAAACAAACCGCTGGCCTGCCGTAACAGACCATGGTCGCCAGACGTATAATGCAGGAATCGAATTGGAGCTTTGCATGACGGACACAAAGGCAGCGAAAGACTGGAAGGACGTGCTCACGCCCGAGCAATTCCGTGTGCTGCGCGAGCACGGTACCGAGCGTGCGGGCTCGAGCCCCTTGAACTACGAAAAACGAGACGGCCAATATGTCTGCGCCGGTTGCGGCACAGAGCTATTTGAATCTAAGACCAAATATGAAAGCGGCAGCGGCTGGCCGAGTTTTTATGCGCCGCGAGAGGGCGCGGTTGCAACCACGCTCGACACCAGCCATGGCATGCGCCGCGATGAAGTTCATTGTGCCAAATGCGGCGGACATCTGGGACATGTCTTTCCTGACGGGCCGGCACCGACGGGCTTGCGCTATTGCATGAATGGCGCCGCGCTGAAATTTGCGCCGGAAAAGTAGATGTTCGAAGGCGAGCGACCGACGGGCAGCAAGCCAGAGATCTATCGCGAGCTCGCCTTGATGGCCGAAGGTCTGTTTCGCGGCGAACGGGACCCGATCGCCAACGCGGCCAATCTCTCTGCGCTGCTTTGGATGGGGCTCACGGACCTCAACTGGGCCGGCTTCTACTTTCTACGCGGCTCCATTTTGGTGCTCGGCCCGTTTCAGGGCAAACCGGCCTGCGTGCGAATTGAGGTCGGCAAAGGCGTTTGCGGCAGCGCCGCGGCGCAAAAAAAGTCCTTGATCGTGGCGGACGTGGAATCGTTTCCGGGCCACATCGCATGCGATATCGCATCGCGCTCCGAACTCGTCGTGCCGCTGCTTCAGGGCGACCGGCTTGCCGGCGTCCTGGATCTGGACAGCCCGTCACGTGCCAGATTCGATGACGCCGATGCCAGAGGAATTGAATCGCTCGCCGCACTCTGGGTGACGGCGAGCGATTTCATCTGACGGAAGGCCTTCAAGTTCCAGAGATCACGACATCCGGCATCGCTGGAGCCGCCGGCGCAGCTTCCACGACCTTGGGCCGCCTCACCATTTTTGCCTTTGTCGCCCGCTTGGCCTTCTTGGCAACGCGCTTCGTCTTCCTCGCCGTGGACTTGGCGGCGACTTTGCGACGCGCGGGCGCTCTCTTCTTCATCGCGCGCTTGCTCTTCTTCGTTGATTTTTTTGTCTTGCGGGCCATCTCGCATTTCCTTCGCTCGAGTTGTACGCGAAATCTTCGCGCCTGAAGAGTTACGGTTAGACCTCGGCAATGTTTCGCGCAATGGGTTGCGCGCTGAAGTGAAGCATCGCGATCAAGACCATGCCGACGAGAAGGCCGACGCCGCCGAGGAAGATCGCGCCATGCACATCGTTGTCGCCGACGACGAACGATGTCGCGAAAGGTCCAAGCGCTCCGGCGAGCACTTGTGTTCCGCCACTTTGCACAGCGGCGCGTCTGGAAGGGTCGGCCTCGATCGTCATAGGAACCAGGAACGGAGACATAAAGATCCCCATGAGCCCGCCAGCGGCGTTTGCCGCAATGAAGGCCCATCCTGGCGGGTGGAAAAGAAATACTGCCCAGACCGCCAGAAACGTGACGGTCGAAATGACGAAGGCCGTGAAATAGCGAATATGTCCGGCCAATAAAGTCGCAGCAAATCCGCCGGCAATCTGGGCGGCGAGCGAGACCGACACAGATGTTCGTACGACATCCACATCAAGTCCGGATTCATGCGCAAGTGGCTGGATATAAATGCCGACTGTGCCGGTGGCACCCACATAGATCAGCGTGGCCAGCAGTGCGAACCAGCCGCGCGGCGGCGGCGCGCCGCTTTCACCTTCGGGCTTGGGCAAGGGTGCGAACCTGGCGGGAACCCAAATCAGGAAGACAAGGCCGATCAAGCTGATCATTGCTAAACCGGCGAACCCGCCGTCTGCGCCATCCTCCGGCAATACCCAACGCGCGAAGATCAGTGCGAGTGCGAACTGCGCGGCCGTCGAGATCACGAAGAACAATCCGGCCCAGCGTTCCGGCGTCCGGGTGCGGGCGATCATGCTGGTCATGATCCAAAGCAGACAACCTTCCGGCACGCCTGCGAGCGTTCGAGCGGCCATCACGCCGGCGCCATGCGCTTGCATCGTCGCGAAATCGGCGAGAGCCAGAGCCAGAAGCGCGACGGCTCCGATAAGCTTCAGTCGGGAAGCGGGGAGCCAGGTGCTGGCGACCGCAGTCGTCAGCCCCATGGACAGCGCTTCGAACGTCGCCGCCAGGCCGATGCCGGAAACCGAGATGCGATGTTCGTCGGCCAGGGCGCCAAGAATCTCGGGCAGGACACCTGCCAACAGCAGTGAGACAACTCCAAGCGCGATGCAGGCCAAGGCATCGATCAGAGGCAGATCGGGTCCTATAGCGTCGCGAACGACCGCATGGGCGGAGGGTGAGCTCGATTCCATGTCGGTCTCGTGCAGCGGTCCGATTGATTGCAGTTCAGGATCAGGTCCGGCCGCCAAAAGTCAAATCGCACCGCATCAAGAGACATTGAGTGCCGCGAGAAGTTCAGCGGAACGATTGACCAGGACAGAGAAATGACCCTCGTCCGGATAAAAAACTGCCTGGCAAGCGCCAAGCCGCTTTGCCAGAAGGTGCGCCGGGCCGATCGGCATGATGCGATCTTTGTCTCCATGCCAAAGAAACATGCGTTCGAGCTTGATTTGGCGGACGTCAAAGCCCCAAGGACGGACCAAACGCTCGATTTCGCGACGATTGGCGCTCGCCCCCTGACGCGCTGTCTCGACCATGGTTCGCGCCAGGAGCGTTCGCAGGTTTGCATTGTGCATCAGGATCTCGTCCTCGCCGCCAAGCCATTGCGACACCCGAAGCATGCGGCGCTGGACCATCTCTTCGTCGGGCAGACCGTCCGGGCGGAATTGTTCCAGCCGCCGGCGCAGATAGTTCGGGAATCGGTGCGCCACCCACCAGGCGAACCGCCTGAGCCTCGGGCCGGAGCGTCTGGCGATCTCCGGCGGCGGTACCGCGCTCACCAGCGCGCAAGCGGTAAGTCTCTCGGGGATGCGGTGCGCGCAGGCTAGTGCATAGGGTGCGCCGGCCGACATGCCTTGTACGGCAAAGCGAGCGATCCCGAGCAAGTCTGCAGCCGCGGCCATGTCCGACGGCCAGTCCAACAGCGGGTCGCCGCTTCGGGGATCCGATCGTCCGATGCCCGGCCGGTCGAAGGCGATGACGCGCACACCGAGTTTGAGCGCTTGCTCCTCGAGCATCAGCGCTTCAAGCCTCGACGAACCGTGGCCGTGAAAATGAAAGATGGCGGGGCCGGTCGGCACGCCGACCTCGAGATACGAGAGTGCGCGGCCATCTCGAAGGCGAAGGATCGAGAAGGGTTTCGCCGCCAGGAAATCAAGGGTGACGCGTGCTTCCGGGGTCTCCGCTACCATGATGTCTGCGCTGCCAACGAACTTGCCGCTATCGAAGCGTTGTATTGATCGTGGCACCCGCTTTCAGCGCCAATGTCACCGGCGTGCGCTCGGCAATATCGGCCATGCGTGCGCGCTGTTCGCCATCAAGGCTGCCATCCAACTGCAGAGCGCGCTCGATACGGAAGCTCTTGCCTTCGCGAAAATATTGCAAATCGACGGCAAGACCCGTGAGCGGCCAATTCTTCCGCTCGGCGTACATGCGAAGCGTGATCGCTGTGCAGGCGGCCAGTCCCGCCAGAACAAGTCCGAAAGGCGAGGGGCCCTTGTCGCCGCCGCCCGCCGACACCGGCTCGTCGCCGATCAACGTATGATGACCTGTGCGGATGTCCACACTGTAGCGGGCTTCGGCTTGTTTCGCCGCGACGCGCGCGACTAGCAAGCTTTCATCACCATGTTCGCTCATGACCAATCCGATGCGTAGGATTTGCGCGTTCGATTATGCATGCCGCTCGGGGCTTGCCAAAGTGCGCGGCCGAGAAGTGTCGCAGTCAGATGGTTCCACGGTGGCTCGGAAGCGCGCCGTACGCTACTTTGCCAGGAACCGCTCTTCGAATTCCAAAATCAGCAACCGCAGAAGTGGCTCTGCAACGGCTGCGGCTGCGTCGGCCGGCGTGCACCAGCGTCGTTCGCGCTCATCGCCTTCGCTCCACGATTTGCGCTGCTGGCGGACCTTCAAGGCATAGACTTCGACTTTGCACGGTTCGCTCGGTCGGGATTTGTGATGCTTCAGATAACGATAGTGGCCGACGGGCATGCGATCGATATCGCCGCTGACGCCAGCTTCCTCCAGTGCTTCCAGCGCGGCGCATTGCGCTGGCTCAAGTCCTTCGACCGGCCAACCTTTGGGAACGATCCAGCGGCGCGTGCGGCGCGACGTGATCAGCAGGACTTCGAGGACACCGGCCGACGACACACGATAAGGCAGCGCGGCATACTGCACGCCCGACCGCTTTTTGGCGGCCGCCACCTCGCGTGTTGCAACATGTGCCTTCATCCCACCAGCCCGTACAGGTAGAAAAAGACCGCGCCGATGGCGCCCGAGGCCGGCATCGTAACCACCCAAGCGATAACAATGTCTTTAGCGACGTTCCAACGGACGGCGGATGTCCGCCGCGCGGTGCCGACCCCCACGATTGCTCCGGTGATGGTGTGCGTCGTCGAGACGGGGATGCCAAAGCCGGTCGCAAGGAACAAGGTGATCGAGCCCGCAGTTTCCGCGCATACCCCCTGAAGCGGGGTGAGCCGGGTGATTCGCGAGCCCATAGTACGCACGATCCGCCAGCCGCCGAAGAGTGTGCCCAGCGCCATTGCCGCCTGGCAGCTCAGCACGACCCAAAGCGGGACAAAGAAGCTGCCCCCAAGGGCGCCATGCGCGAACAGGAGCGCCGCGATGATTCCCATCGTCTTCTGCGCGTCGTTGCCGCCATGACCGAGAGAGTAGAGCGAAGCGGAAACGAACTGAGCTTGGCGAAAAATCAGATCGACCAAAGCCGGTCGCGTGCGCACGAACGCCCATGAAACGGCGAGAACCAGCAGCAGCGCGAGCACGAAGCCGAGCGCGGGCGACAGAAAGATCGCGCCGATCGTCTTGCCGAGTCCCGTCCAGACGATGGCCCTCCAGCCGGAATGTGCAACGCCCGATCCGACCAGTCCGCCGATCAAAGCGTGCGAACTGCTCGAAGGAATGCCGCCTAGCCAGGTGATCACATTCCACACGATCGCGCCCATCAAGGCGCCAAAGATCACTTGGTCGGTGATCACGTTCGGAGCGACGATCCCCGTGCCGATCGTTTTTGCAACGTGCAGGCCGAAAACCAGAAAGGCGACGAAATTGAAGAACGCGGCCCAACCCACCGCGTAGCGCGGCGACAGAACGCGCGTCGACACGATCGTGGCGATGGAATTCGCCGCATCATGCAGACCATTGAGAAAGTCGAACAGCAAGGCGGTCGCGACAAGCGCGATCAGCAGCAGCTGGATGTGCAAGCGCTCCCCCGTCTCCTAGGCCTGTTCGATGGCGATCCCGCTTATGCAGTTGGCGACGTCTTCGAAACGATCCATGACGCGCTCGAGGTGATCGTAGATTTCCGTGCCGACGATGAAGTCCATGGCGTTGCCGGCGCGGTATTTCACATAGAGTTCTTTGATGCCAAGGTCATGTAAGCCATCGGCACTCTCCTCAAGGCGGATGATTTCTTCCGTGATGGCATTGAGCCGCACCGCCTGTTGGCGCATCGAACCGAGAAGCGCGACCGCATCGACCGTCAACTTTGCGGCGTCGACGATGATGTCGCCCATTTGCGCCATGTGGGGCTCAAAGCCGGAAACCTCGAACAGGACGATTGCCTTGGCTGTCTTCTGCATTTGGTCGATGGCATCGTCCAGAGCGGTAATGAGTTCTTTGATATCGCTGCGGTCGAATGGCGTGATGAAAGATCGTCTCGTGAGAGTCAAAACATCGCGCGTGATGACGTCAGCCTGATTTTCGAAGTCCATGACTCTGCGACTGGCGTCCGGCACGCTCGCGCGGGCGTGGAGCAGTTCAGCAAGGGCCCTCGAGCCGTCCACAAGCGTCAGCGCATGCTGGTTGAAAAGGCCAAAAAAGCGGTCCTCTCGCGGCATCAAAGCCTGGAACCATCTCAACATTCGCCCTCTCCGCCGCCATCCGGGACCGTCATGCCCCCTGTGTATCGCATATAAGCAATTCGGCCTGCCGGGGCGCTCAAATTACGTCGTCATCGCGCAACCGGCAGTCCGCATCCTCCGACAATTCGATCTGCAACGTACTGTGTTCGATGTTGAACTGCGCGTGAAGTCTTTCGGCGATGCGAGATGTAAACTCATCGCCGGGATGTCCCGCGGGCATCACCAGATGACAGGTCAGCGCGGTCTGCGTGGTGCTGAGCGGCCAGATGTGCAGATCGTGCACCCGGCTGACGCCAGGAAGCCCGCTCAGGAAAATGCGGACCTTGCCGGGATCGATACCGGTGGGCACCGCGCCAAGCACCATTTGAAACGAGTCTTTCAGGAGATCCCAGGTGCCAAAGATGATCACGGCAACCACGATCAGTGTCGCAAGCGGGTCGAGCCAATACCAATGCGTCACGACGATCAGGGCACCGGAGATCAGCACGCCGAAAGACACCAAGGCGTCGGACAACAGGTGAAGAAAGGCGCCGCGGACGTTGATGTCTTGGTGCCGGCCCGACGAAAAAAGCCAGGCGCTGATACCGTTTATGACGATGGCCACTGCGGCGATCGCCATCACGACCGAACCTTGTACCGCCACCGGTTCCGACAATCTGCGGATCGCTTCCCACGCGATCCCGCCCATCACGACGAGCAGGAAGAGAGCGTTGAACACGGCGGCGACAATGGAGGTCGAGCGCAGGCCGTAGGTGAAACGTTCGGTCGGAGGCAACTTCGTCAGCGTGGCGGCGCCCCAGGCAACGGCAAGACTGATAACATCGCCAAGGTTGTGACCGGCGTCGGCAAGAAGCGCTGTCGAGTGGGCAATGAGACCGTAGGCTGTCTGGAGCCCCACGATGGCGATGTTGAGCGCGACGCCGGTCGCGAACAAGACGTTGAGGTTGGACGGCGCGGGAGCGTGGCTGTGATGATGATGCGTCGCGCTATTCGAAGTGGGAGCAGGGGACATGCGAGACGCGCCGGCCAAGGGGCCGCGTTCTGTAACACGGCCCTGTCAAAGCGAGAAGCGAGGCTGGGCGCTTACGGAAAGCAGGAGTTCGCGACCAATGGTACCGAAATGGTCCGCAATCCCGTATTCAAGGTGAATGTCGCGGTTCCGTGAACCTGATGCCCACAACCCGTACTCGTGGACGTGAAGGTGGGCGAGATCAGCGGTCCGTAATAGGCGTTTTGCGTGTAGGTGACCGTCGCCGCGTTGCTCGTGCACACGGTTGTCTTGACGGACGCGCAGCGCGCACCTTCCTCGACCGCATATTGCATGCTGGCCATGGAGAACATCAGCATGCAGACATAGATCATTCCGACCGTCAGGCTGAGAAAGATCGGACCGACGATCGCAAACTCGACGGCCGCCGTTCCCTGCTCGTTGATTTTGAGAGAACGCAGCATGGCTAGCCCAGTCTTACGTATGATGTGTATGTGAGCGTCGTCGGAAGCAGGCCCGCGACCGACAGGCCGGGGAATATCGGCGCATAGGTGTAGGTCGTCTGAACCACGACATAGTCCGCTGGAACGGTGCTTGCCGAGCCGACCGACGAACAATTGTTCGGCGGCGAGGAGACGTTGCTCACCCATGTCAAAGCACCAGAGGAGTTGACGCAATAATAGCCTTCGCTTGGCGAACCCGACTGCAGCGTGACCGAATTTCCCAAGCCGGTCGACTGGACGGCAGTCGTAACGGCGCTGTTCATATTCGGGCACTTTGTCGACGCAGGAAGATGATTGAGATCACAGGTTGCCCACGCAGCTTGTGCGCCCATTTGCGTCGCGTTGTTTACTTGCACCTTGTCGAACAGAAAGATTGAGACGTCGGCGACATTGAGCAGCGCGTAACACAGAAATCCTGCGATCAGGGCGAACTCGATGGTTGCGAGTCCGCGGACATCCTTTCGTAGCGACCTTGGCGATTTCAATCCGGAAATCATGGTTCAATAGACCAGCTGGCCACGTCCGGGCACCTGCCCGGTCGGCATGGCAAGGCCCGCCGTGTTGCACCCGCCATGCGCTAGAATCGCGCCTGTGCCGTTGATGGTGATGTCGCCAACCACCATAGCGAAGCACGCGGAACCATTGCTCGATTTGTTGACCGCACCGCTGAAGGTGACATTCGCGTGCGGAAGATAGACGAGGCCCGAGATGTCCCAGGTCGGACTATTGCCGGCTGCCGACATGTCCACGCCCGAAGTCAGCGCGGGGTCCTGATACAACGCGACGCCGGACCAGACGCCTGACGACGGAGCTTGCAGATCCAGCGTCCCGCCGCCAGTCGGCGCGTGTGTATAGCTGCCACTGCTATCGCCGGAGAAAACGACAGTGACTGTCGATCCGCTTGCGGTCTGGATCGTGTAACCGTTGGTGTCGAGCTGCCCGTTTTCGATCACTAGCACGGCACCGGCCGGAGCGTTGATCGTGACGTTGCCTGTGAGCTGGAGATCGCCACACACCTGCACATTGCCGGAGAGCGACTTCGAGCCGGTCCACTGATTGGACGCCGGCAGAGCCGGGTCGCCATGGTGGTTCGGTTCCTGAGGATAGGAACCGCCGCAGGTGTTCGCCGGGATGTTGCTCGCGAGAACCGCATAGGGATCCGGTACGATGGGAACATTCGACTCCTGAATCACGCCGCAACCATTGTCGGTCAAATGGGCGTCGCCATAGTCGGCGCCCATATTGTGACCGTTGCAGGTCGAGCCTGCATTGGACATCGTGTTGCAACCGGCGAAATTGGTGGTCGGCACACCGTTGCCGAGAATCGAGGTACCGATCGTATTGAGTGCGAGCAGACAATAGCTACGCGAGGTGGTCTGGCCTGTCGCCGTCGACGCCGATCGCAGAGTCTGCGCGGGTTGGCCGCCGGCGATCGTGGTGTCGCCTCTGAAACCGACGATCGGCAGCAGATAGAGCTGTTGCTTATAGGTAATCGCGACGCTGTAGCACGTATTGCCGCCAGCCGGGCAAGGGGCGGCATTCGACGACGTAACAGTCACGCCGTTGGCGCCATTCGTGAAGCCGTACGTCGATGCAACCGCACTCGCGACCGATGCATAGTTGGTCGTCGCATCGCCGGCGGCGGCGAGTGCGGCAGCGTCAGATGCGTTTTGCATGTTGCGCTGGTCGAACGTCCAATAGGCGCTCTCCAGGCCCATGCCGAGTCCACCGATCAGAATGGGCGACATGATCGCAAACATCATCGCGACATTGCCGCGGCGGTCATGTTTCAACCGCGCCAGCGCCTTTGCGCCAAACCATGAAAAGCGCTCGACCCAACCAAAAATCTTTGCCATCGCCCTACACTCCTTGGCGTCGGCCATCATGAAGCGTCGGGCTGTACGAGAACTTATCGCCGAGCGCTCAATTTTAGTAAAATGCGCAGCAAATTTGGCTAACCAGTTGTTTCGTTTCGAGATCGCAGATGGCGAAGTCCATTGTCTGACAGGCGCATAGGTCCGCGACCATGAAGATACGGCCTCTTCTGGGACTCCTAGCCTTGCTGATCGTCAGTTCGCATGGACCTGCCAGGGCACTGGATCCGCGTGCGGCGTCTCCTTCCCCGCGAGCGCTGTTCACGCTTATCGGTGACGTGCCACTGGGCGATGCGACCGGGAGGACGGATTATCAGAGCGTCGATGCAGAGGCGCGCAGGCTCTACATCGCCAAAATGGGCGAGGGGAAACTTCTTGTGTACGACCTCGCCAGCGACCGGCTGGTGCGTGAAATCGCAGGTCTGCCGAAAATCACGGGCGTGCTCGCGGTTGCGCAATTGCATCGTGTTTATGCCAGCGTTCCGGGAGCCGGAGTTGCCTCATCCCTTCGCGTCGGCCTCGGAATGCTGGGCCTGTCGTCTGGTACGGGCATGGTGGTCATTTTCGATTCCGAGACTTTGAAGGAAGTCTCGCGGCTTCCCGGCGGCGTTTTTCCCGACGGCATCGCCTACGATCCGGTGGAGCAGCGCGTTTTCGTTTCCGACGAACTCGGTTCGGCGGTGACCGTGATCGACGCGCGGAACAATCGTCCGTTGGCACGCATCAAGATGGCGGGCCAGGTCGGTAATGTTCAATTTGATCGCGCGACGGGCAAAGTCTATGCGCCGCTGCAGACGCGCAATGTGCTTGCGGTGATCGATCCGATCAAAAACGTTTTTGTGACCGACATTCCCCTTGCGGGTTGCCGTCACCCTCATGGCTTGGCGATCGCCGCGGGTACCGCGGTCGGTTATGTCGCCTGTGACGGCAATGACGTCTTGGCCATCGTCGATCTTGAAGCGAAGCGCATCATGGGTTCGCGACCGATTGCGCATGACCCCGATGTTCTAGCAATGGATCCCGACATGAAGCGGCTGTACATCGCTTCCGAGTCGGGAAATATGTCAACGCTCGATGTGACGAATCCGGGTGTTCCCGTCCCGCTCGGCGACATTTTCGTGGGCGAAGATGCACACGCCGTCGCCGTCGATCCGTCAAGTCACCGACTTTATTTCGCGCTCGCCAGCGTCAAGGGAAAGGCCGTCTTGCGCGTCTTGTCGCCACGCACGGCGCACTGACGCGACCAAGCCGAACATCGGACGTCTTGGTCCGACGAAAATCTTCGAATAGTATTTTTACGCGCTCACTATATGAACTCTTGCGAAAGGACGTGATCATGTCTCTGAGGATCAACTCCGAAGCCCCTAACTTCACTGCCGACACCACGCAAGGCAAAATCTCCTTTCACGACTGGATCGGCAACGGCTGGGCAATCCTGTTCTCTCATCCCAAGGACTTCACGCCCGTCTGCACCACCGAACTTGGTTACATGGCCGGACTGAAGCCGGAATTCGACAAGCGGAACACGAAAATCATCGGACTGAGCGTCGATCCGGTCGACAATCACGCGCGCTGGGCAAAGGACATCGAGGAAACCCAGGGCCACGCCGTCAATTATCCGATGATCGGTGATCCGGAGCTCAAGGTTGCAATGGCCTACGATATGTTGCCCGAAGGCGCGGGCACCAAATCCGATGGGCGCACGGCCGCGGATAACGCAACGGTGCGCTCGGTCTTCATCATCGGCCCCGATAAGAAGATCAAGGCGATGCTGACCTATCCGATGAGCACGGGGCGCAACTTCGACGAGGTCCTTCGACTTCTGGACTCCTGCCAGTTGACGGCAAAGCATACCGTCGCAACGCCCGTGAACTGGCAGCCTGGGCAGGATGTGATCATCCCGACATCGGTCTCCGATGAGCAGGCAAAGCAGAAATATCCGGCCGGATGGAAGACTCTGAAATCCTATCTGCGCGTGGTCGCGCAACCCAAGGGATAGAATTCAACCGCACTAGCTCTTTTCGACGGGAAAGCCGGCTTCGCGCCAGGCTTTCATGCCGCCGTCGAGCGCGGCGGCGCGAAGAAAGCCGAGTTCGCGCAAGGTCGCCGCGGCAAGCGTTGAGATCTTTCCGAACTCGCAGCACACCACGATGCGCAGTGTCGGATCGGGAAATTCCTCATTCACGCGCAACTCCAGCTGGCCGCGCGGCAAATGACGGGCGGTGGGAACGTGGTTCGCCGCGAACGCATCCTTTTCGCGCACGTCGAGCACGATGAGATCGTTGCTCCGCTTCGCGACTTGCGCGTTCAATTCGGCCAGACTGACGAAGGGGACCGCTGCTGCCGCCTTGGCAAGAAGCTCAGTGATGCTCTTTGCGCCGCTCATATTGACGCGCAAGGCTTCCGTGAGATGGGTCGGAGCGGACAGATTCAAGTTCCGCATCATGGCGATGAATTCCGACCGCTCTTTCTTTTGCAAGCGGGGATTGTCGGTCAGCTCGGCAGCGATGGATGAGTGGCTTCGCCCTTTGTATTCGTGCGCCGGATAGACGCCGAGCGCCGGATCGAGCTTCAGCAATTTGTTGAACAGGCTGTCATAAAGCGCATCGGGGTCGCCGGTCGGCAAATCTGTCCGGCCAGTTCCTCCGATCAGAAGCGTATCGCCGGTAAAGACTCTGTCGGCCGTGACAAGGCACATGGAGTCGCGCGTATGACCAGGCGTGTGCAAAGCCGTCACGCGCAGATCGCCGACAAGCAGCATTTGCCCGTCGTCGAGTCTGAGATCGACGAAAGGCGCCGGGCTGTCGCGGTGCATCACCACGGGGATATCGAGCATTTCGCCGATCTGACGTGAAGCGGAAAAATGATCGGCATGGGTGTGGGTGTCGATGACGTACCGGATCGTCAAACCGTCGCGTGTCGCGGTGGCGCGATAGTGATCGACCAGTTGGATCTCGGGATCGATCAGCGCAGCCGCAAATGTCGTCGGACAGCCGATGACATAGGAGCGACAGCCGCCGACGGAAAGCTGTTCGAAAATCATACCCGCCTCCCAGGAAGAGCAGAGTCTTCCTCGCCGCGACGGCTAAGGCAAGCATATGAACCGATAGAAGGGCGGAGCGTCCCGGCCGTTAGCCGGAACGCTCCATCTATGATCGTCAGTTAGGCGGCGTGCCCTGATCGGTAGTGTCGGTGGTGTCGTTCTTGTTCTTCTTTTTCTTGTGACGATTGTCAGTGCCATTATCAGGCTGCGCCGTATTGGCGGGCGGCGTATTGGCGCCCGGTGGCGTGGCGGCCGGGGCGTTCTGTGGTGCATTCTGTTCACCGCGGTTGCCCCTGTTGCGCTCGCGATTGCGTCCGCCAGTTTCGGCCGGAGGATTGTTGGGAGCGGGCGCTGCCGCGGCCGGCGCGTTTTGCGCTGGAGCCGTCTCGTTTCCACCTTGCGGCG
>Ga0207667_10002144_pt1 | contig 24743 bp, 25 predicted proteins | sample KBSCornC52_FD_184301 | JGI IMG/M metagenome (GOLD analysis project Ga0207667, IMG submission 184301) | Corn rhizosphere microbial communities from Kellogg Biological Station, Michigan, USA - KBS Corn C5-2 (SPAdes) (version 2) | ecosystem: Host-associated > Plants > Roots > Rhizosphere > Soil ...
AGGAGCTGGGAGAGTTCCCAACTCGGAGAAATGGACTCGGCTTTAACCGCCAATACTGACCCTCTCTTCCCTAGAGTCGTTTGGTCGGACTTATCCACAGGTTCTCCACCGCCCTGCAAGCCGGGCCAGAAGACTTCTCAACGCAAGATTTCGGCGAGGAGCTCCTCGGGCGAGGGGAAGTTCGCCGGCGGTTCGCCCCACGCTTGGACGCTCTTCCGGACCGGATCGAGCATACACACATACTTGTGGCCATCGGCCAGATATCGCTCGCATTTTTCGACGATCCGCGAGACGCGGTCCGTTTTCGAGACGATCTCGACGATGACGTCGAGTATCACCGGCGCGTAGCTCTCCTGCATCGCCTTGTCGAGCGACCTCCAGGCTGCGACGCTCAAGAGCGACGCATCGGGAACGAGAACGTCCCCATTCGGCATAGTGAAACCGGTCTGCGAATCGAAGGATTCGTATCCGTGCGCGCGGCCCCAGTTGAAGAGCACGCCGTTGAGCACCGAGTTGTAGCGACCGCCGCTCGATACTGTCGGCGTCATTACGAACGACCCGCCAACACGCTCGACAGTCCAACCGGGGTTGGCCTCGCCGAAATCGTGCAGCGCCGCGTCGCTAAGGAGGTCGGCCTTGCGGGCCTTTGCGAGCATGAGCACATTATCACTCTTTTCCGGCGGGAGAGCAAGCACCGCCGAGTATCCATCCCTCCGGAATGGCAGAGTGAAAGAGTTTACGCGTTCATCGCTGTTGGTTGGTCAACCTAGGTTTGATACGCTTCCGTTCGTCAGCCGAATACCCGCAAAAGTTCCTCACGAAGTCGGATGCGTCGGCGCGTGGGCGATCGACCGGATAGACGTATGCCAGAAGATACGAGATACCGTCGATGTGCGCCAAGACCGTAACTGACGACTTCGTTTTATGGAGAAGGGAACCGGCGAGGATCCATGCGTTCGTACGCCCCTTGCAGACATAGCCAGGCTGCACCGAGGTGACGGGTTGATCATGGCTCGCTTGGATTCGAACCCGCAGGTCGCGATCTGCGATGAGCGGTCGCTCCACGTTCCTGACGACGATGGTCAGGTATTCTTCGCCGCGCCTCCACTCGCCGTTGTCGTACCCGAAGAACCGCTTTACTTCGGCGGGATTATCCGGTAGCTCGTGATCGCGGACGAATCCGCCGGGGAGAGCGTCGCTCGCCGGCGCCGAAAGCATCGGCAGAGCGCAGACCGGCCACAACAGTAACGCTGCTCCAATAACCAGGGCTCGCGCGAACATCGCCTACTTTACGACCCGGACGAACTTGAGCTCGTCGTCGTAGGGACCTTGGATGCGGACGCCGGCTTTGATCTCGAGCTTGAGATAGTCGATGATCTCGATGGTCAGCTCTTCACCGGGAGAGATGACCGGGATGCCGGGCGGATAGGGCGAGAGGGTCTCGGCGCAGATGCGGCCTTCGCTCTCGCCGAACGGGACGAACTCGGTATCGGCCAGGAACGCGTCGCGCGGCAGCATGCGCATCGGCGGGATGGCCGGCATCTGATACGACGTCTTGAGGCGATGCTCGAGGATGCCCGACGGCGCGAATTGGTCGAACTTGCGGTCGTCGCGGGCCATCTCTTCGAGCGCGAAGATGAACTTCTCCATGGCCTCGCGGGTCGTGCCGATCGTGAAGAGCGCGACCACGTTGAACAGGTCGGCGAGTTCGACCTGGATGTTGTAGCGTTTGCGCAGCAGCTCCGAGGCCTCGTAGCCGGTGTAGCCGAGCCCCTTGACGGTGACCGCGATCTTGGTCGGATCGAGATCGAAGACGCCGTTACGCCCTTGGATCTCTTCGCCGAAGCAGTACAGGCCCTCGATCTCGTTGATGCGTCGACGGGCTTCTTCCGCCAGCGCGATGGTGCGCGAGAGCAGCGCGCCGCCTTCGACCGCCATCTGGCGGCGGGCGACGTCGAGCGAGGCGACCATCGGCAAGTTCGGCGAGGTCGAGAGGAACATCTTGAGGACGGCCTTGAGCCGATCGAGCCGGACGCGATCGCCGATCTGATGGAGCATTGCGCACTGCGAGAACGCCGAGAGCATCTTGTGCGTCGAGTTGATGCACATGTCGGCGCCGGCCTCGGTCGCCGAGACCGGCAGCGCTTGATGGAAGTTGAAGTGCGGCCCCCAGGCCTCGTCGACCAGCACCAGCTTGTCGGCGTCGTGCGCGATCGCGACGATCGACCGCAGGTCGGCGGCGACGCCGTAGTAGGTCGGGCTGACGACGTAGATGGCCTTGACGTCCGGATGCTCGGCGATCGTGCGTTCGACCGTCTCGGGGGTGACGCAGTGATCCATGTGCAGTTCGTTGTCGACCGCCGGCTCCATATAGATCGGATGCGCGCCGCTCATCACCAGGCCGCCCAGCATCGACTTGTGCGCGTTGCGCGGCACGGCGATCTTGTCGCCCGGGTTGAGCGCGGTCATCATCATGCACTGATTGCCGCTGGTCGAGCCGTTGATCAGGAAGAACGTATGGTCGGCGCCGTACGCCTCGGCCGCCAGCTCCTGGGCCTCTTTGATGGCGGCGGTCGGCTGCAGCAGATCGTCGATGCCCGGCATCGGCGTGAGGTCGATCGCGCAGATGTTGTCGCCGACGAACTCGCGGAAGGCCGGATCCATCCCGACGCCCTGGATGTGGCCGGGCGTATGGAACGGCAGGACGCCCGCATCGACGTAATCGAGCAGGGCCTGGAAGTAGGGCGCTTTGGTCTGATCCACCTGGGGCACTCCGGTTTGCGTCGTTTCCGACGACGCACGCGTCAAGACAAGGGAGATGGGAACGGACGAAGCGTTCCTACCCCTTCGCCGTCGCGGAGTGGTGGGCGGTGACGAAAGCGGCGCGACGCAGCGCCCGACCTAAGGTCGGCGAAGCCACGTTACGCGAGCACCTCGAAGCCCAAGCGGTTCAACATCGCGAAATCATCTATATCGCCTCTGCCGCTCGTCGTCAAGTAGTTTCCGAGCACCAGACCGCTGGCGCCGGAACGCATGCCCAGGTCTTGAAGCCCCTGGAGCGTCACCTCGCGGCCTCCGGCGAACCGGACCAGGGCCTTGGGCAGCGCCAACCGGGCCAACGCCACGAAGCGCAACGCCTCGACCGGCTCGACCAGCGAGCGGTCGGCGTAGGGCGTTCCCGGCCGCGGGTTGAGGAAGTTGATCGGCACTTCTTCCGGTTCGAGTTCCTGGAGCGCCGTCAAGAAGTCGAGCCGGTCCTCGACCGTCTCGCCCATCCCGATGATGCCCCCGCAGCACAGCTCCAAGCCGTGCTCGCGGACGCGCAGGCACGTCTCCCAGCGCTCGTCGTAACTGTGGGTGGTGCAGACCGAGGCGAAGTAGCGCCGCGAGGTCTCGAGGTTGTGATTGACCTTGTCGACGCCCGCTTCGACCAGCGGCGCGAGCTGGTCGTCGCGCAGGATGCCGAGCGAGACCGCGACGGTGAGCGGCAGTTCGGCCTTGATCCGCCGGGTCGCGTCGCAGACGCGTTCGAGCAGCTTGGTCGACGGACCGCGCACCGCGACCACCACGCAGAATTCGCTCGCACCGCGCTCGTGCGCGTCGCGGGCCGCCGACACGAAACCCTCGACCGAACTGAGCGGCTCCGCCTCGACGTCGGAGGCGTAGCGCGCGCTCTGCGAGCAGAAGTTGCAATCCTCCGAACAACCGCCCTTCTTGGCGTTGTAGAGCACCTCGACCGCGATGCCGTTGCCGCAATACTTCTCGCGGACCGCGTCGGCCAGCTCGAGCAGAGCGGTCACGTCGCTCGCCGGCATGGCCGCCAGGTCGGCGAGCAGCGAACGGTCGGCCGGCAGACCTTGGTGGAGCACGCGTTCGCGCGCGCGTTCGACGATCGGGTTGGGCATCGGATCCTTCAACGGAAAAGCGGTGCGAAGATGCGCGCGCCGTCCGCGACGGCGGCGGTTTCGTCTTCTGCGAAGGGCAGTATGCCGAGGATGGGCGCTTTGTCCTGCAACGTCCGCTCGACGTCGGCCCGGTACGACGGCGCGACCGCGCCCCAGCGCTCGACCGGCACGATCCCGGCGACCGGCAGGCGCGCCTGCTCGCAGTGCGCGAGCGTCAGCAGCGCGTGATTGAGGCAGCCGAGCCGCAGTCCGACCACGACGATCGTCCGCAGCTTCGCCCGTTCCGCGACGTGACCGAGGTGCTCGTTCGGGTTGAGCGGCACCATCAGGCCGCCGGCCCCTTCGACCACGACCGCCCCCCGGATGCCGTCGACGATGTGGGCGAGTTCCGCGGCGCTCGCGAGCGGCGCGTTCTCGGCGATCGCCGCCGACCACGGATCGGCCGGCTTGCGAAACCGCGCGAGCTCGACGTGCCGGCAGCCCGCGAGGGCGCCCGCGCGGGCTGCGTCGCCCCGCTCGCCCGGAGCCAGGCCGGTCTGCACCAGCTTGACGACCGTCACCTGATGGCCGGCTTCGCGGAGCGCGCGCGCGAGCGCGGCCGTCACCCGGGTCTTGCCGACGTCCGTATCGGTGCCGGTTACGAAGTAGCGATACATCGGGGAACCTCCCGCAGGAGAGCGTCGATATCCTCGACGCGCAGATCCGAGCGCAGGCTTACCCGCAAGCGCGACGTTTCGGCCGGCACGGTCGGCGGACGGACCGCCGGGGCGTAGATGTTCTTCTTCAGGAGCGCGGCGGCGACCGCCAACGCGCGCTCCTCGCCGCCCACGATGATCGGCACGATCGGCGAGGCCTCGGCGCCGGCGGTCGCGATGTCGTGCGCCTGGAGGCCGGCGCGCAAGCGGACCGCCAGCGCGCGCAGATGGGCGCGTCGGTCGTCGGCCTTGCGCGCGAGCACGAGCGCGACCCGGGCCGCAAGCGCGATCGACGGCGGCAGCGCGGTGTCGAAGACGAACGTGCGCGCCTCGTTGGCGAGCAGCTCGATCAGCCGCGCCGGACCGGCGACGAACCCGCCCTGCGCGCCCAGGGCCTTCGAAAGCGTGCCGAGGATGACGACGCGCTCGTCGTCGAGCCCGAACGCCAGGCCCGCGCCCTGCGGCCCATAGACGCCCAGGGCGTGGGCTTCGTCGAGCAGCAGCACGTCCTCCGGCCCGAGCGCCCGCAGGAGCGCGGCCGGGTCGATGGTGTCGCCGTCCATCGAGAAGAGCGTCTCGCTCGCGTAGAGGGTCGGTTCCGCGTCGCTCTGCGGCGGCCGGGCGTGCGGGTAGATCGCGCGCGGCAGACCGGTCGCGCGGATGCCGTCGATGAGCGATGCGTGGTTGAGCCGGTCGGACGCGATCCGTTCGACCACCGAGCCGAGCACCGCGATCGCGCCGAGCGCCGCCAGATAGCCCGACGAGAAGATCAGCGCGCGCTGCCGGCCCGACCACGCGGCGAGTTCTTCTTCGAGCAGCGAATGCTCGCGGTGACGCCCGCCGAGCAGCCGCGCGCCGCCGGAGCCGACCCGCTTGGCTTGGCGGAATGCCGTCACGACCTGCGGGTCACGGGAGAGCGCCAGGTAATCGTTGGACGAGAAATCGATCAGGTCGCCGCGCGGCTGCCACGGTTCGACCGTCCGGGCGCGATGCCGGGCCGCGATCGCGGCCAGACGCGCTTCGATCCGTTCCAGATAGCTCATCCGGCGAGCTCCGCTTCGAGCGCGTCGAAGAACCCTTCGATCTCTGCGTGCGACGTGGAGAGCGGCGGCACGAACTGGATCGCGTCGCCGATCGGCCGCGTGAAGAACCCGCGTCCGTAGAGACCGTTGGCGACATCCCACGCGGCCGGGCCGTCGAGTTCGACGGCGGCCATCAGTCCGGCGTGACGCGCACCGCGCACCTGCGGATGCGCCCGCAGACGCGTCAGCCGTGCCGCCAATCGCGGTACGAGCGCCGCGACGTGCGTCAGGGTGTCCTCGCGAGCGAACAGGTCGAGGGATGCGAGCGCGGCCGCGCAGGCGATCGGATTGCCGGCGTACGAATGTCCGTGGAAGAACTGTTTGAGGTCGGCCGGCGCGCCGAGGAACGCGCCGTAGACCGGCGCGCGTGCCAGCACCGCCGAGAGCGCCAGCGTGCCGCCGGTGATGCCTTTGCCGACGCAGATCAGGTCGGGGCGCAAGCCGAGTCGTTCGTAGGCGAACATCGTGCCGGTCCGGCCGAAGCCGGTCGCGATCTCGTCGACGATCAGGAGCGGCCGCATCGCGCGCAGCGGGGCGTAGCGTTCCGGGGCGACGAGCCGGATGCCGGCGGCCGCCTGCACCAGCGGTTCGACGATGACCGCCGCCACATCGGCGCGGGCGATCGCGCTCGCCGCGTCGTCGTAGGAGTACGTCTCGAAGGTCACCGGCCCGAATCGCGCCTTGAAGACGGCGATGTCCGAGACGCTCATCGCGGCGGCCGTGTCGCCGTGGTAACTCCCCGCCAGCCGGACGAACCGCGTACGCGCCGGCTCGCCGGCGTGCTGCCAGTATTGCAGCGTCATCTTGAGCGCCGCTTCGACCGCGCTCGCGCCGTCGGACGCGAAGAACGCCGCGTCGGTCGCGGTCAGCGCGCACAGCCGGTCGGCCAGCTCGTCGGCGACCGGGTTGGTCGCTCCGAGCGAGGTCGCGTGGTCGAGCGTAGCCGCCTGGCGCGCGATCGCGTCGACGACGTGCGGATGCCCGTGACCGTGGATGGTCGTCCAGATCGAACTGACCGCATCGAAGACCCGCCGGCCGCGCGCGTCCTCGAGGTAGTTGCCGTCGCCGCGAACGAACGTGCGCGCGGGCGCGTCGAACGCGTCCATCTGCGTGAACGGGAGCCAGTGGCGCGTGACGCGGGTCGGCATAGAGGCTTGGTGCTTCGGGAGCGAGTAGTGCGGGCCTGTGGACGCCCCGGTCATCATCGTCGGCGGAGGCCCGACGGGTCTCTCCCTCGCCTTGGGTCTCGCCCATCACGAGGTGCGATCGATCGTGCTCGAACGCGCGGTCGAGGCGCCGGAGCGCTCGCGCGCCTTCGTGCTCTGGCCGCGGACGGCCGAAGTGCTGCGCGACTGGAACGCCTGGGACGCGCTGCGCGCCGCCGGCACGTTCGTGCCCGAGATCGCCGTCTTCGATACCGGCACCGGCCAGCGATCGTTCGGCGTCGACTTCGGCGTCCTCGACGAGACCTTCGACGAGCCCGGCGCGCTGCTGCTGGCGCAGTCGCGCGCCGAGGTCATCCTGCGCGATCTGGTCCGCGCGAACCCGCTCTGCGATCTGCGCCAAGGATGGACCGCGACCGACATCACGCAGGACGCCGACGGCACCGGCGTGGCCGCGATCGACGCCGGCGGCGCCCCGGTCGAGCTGCGCGCGCAGTACGTCGCGGGATGCGACGGCGCGAGCGGCATCACGCGCGAAGCGATGGGCGTCGAACTCGAAGGCGTGACCTACGGCATGCGCGTGGTCGTCACCGACGAGCAGGTCGAACGCACGCTCGGCGCGCCGAGCTTCCGCGCCTGCTTCGCGCCGATCCTGGCGCTCGGCATCGAGTTCGAACCGGGCCGCTGGCGCGTGATCGCACCCGTGCCGAAGGGGACCAGCGATGCGGACGCCTGCGCCGATCTCGGCCACGCGGCGCGCATGCGCGCCCTCTTCGGCGATGCGGCCACGCGCGCGTACACGCACTGGCGCGGCCTCTTCACCATCCATCGCAACCATGCCCAGCGCTTCGTCAAAGGCCGCGTCGCCCTGGTCGGCGACGCCGCGCACGTGAACAGTCCGGCCGGGGGACAAGGCCTCAACGTCGGCATCCACGACGCGGCCAACCTCGCCTGGAAGCTCGCCTACGCGCTTGCGGGCGGCGACGCGCGCGTGATGCTCGAGAGCTACGACGTCGAGCGGCGCGAGATGATGACCGACTCGGTCGAGAACTACGCCAACCGCCTGGCGCGCTACGGTCAGCTGACGCAGACCTGGTTCAAGAAGCGCGGCCTCAATCTGCTGCGCCGCGCGCTGCGCGGCATCGGCATGCAACGCAAGGCCGCCCGCGGTCTCGGCATGCTCAACGGCCGCTATACCAACTCGCCGATCGTCGATGCCCGCCACCCGGTCGCCGGCCGGCGCGTCGGCGACCTGCGCCTGCCCGACGGCCGGCGTATCAACGAGGTCCGCAAGGGCAAGGCCGCGCTCCTGGCGATCGGCAGCGCCAAGACCGGCGACCGCGAGGCGATCCGCATCCCGGCGCTCCCCAAACGCTGGCACGTCAAGGTGCCGGCGGCGCTCGTCATCCGTCCGGACGGCTGCGTCGCAAGCGTCGTTGAGAAGCCGACTCCCGAGAAGATCGAAGCGGCCTGGGCTAGGGCGTTCCCGGCGGATGCGAGGGGCTAGTCACTCGACGCGTTCGTCGATCGAGACGTTGTACAAGAACAAGAACTTGTGCCACTCGCCGGGCAAGGTGTTGCGCTTGACCTGGATCCAGGGGATGTATTTCGGCTGGCGCGGTTTGCGCTTGAGCGGCATGTTGGCGTCTTCGGGCGTGCGGTTGTTCTTACGGTTGTTGCAGCGCATGCACGCGCAGACCAGATTCTCCCAGGTCGAGGGACCGCCGCGGCTCTTGGGCAGCACGTGATCGACCGTCATCAGCTTCTCGCCGCGGATGTGACAGTACTGGCATTCGTAGTCGTCGCGGATCAGCACGTTCTTCTTCGTCAGCGCGACCTTCTGCATCGGACGCCGGATGTAGTAGAGCATCCGGATGATCGACGGCAGCCGCATCTCGAACGAGGTCGAGTGGATCGTCTTGTCGCGGTTGTGGACGATCTCGGCCTTGCCGGCGAACAGCAGCCGGACGGCGCGCTGGAACGAGGTGACGTTCATCGCCTCGTAGGTGAAGTTGAGGACCAGGACTTCCGTCATCGGGCGCACCCGAGAATGAGGCGAGGCGCGGTCGAAAACCGCGCCTCGTGACAAAATGATCGCATACCGGAGGGAGTCTGCGTACTCCAACGGTCTTCCGGCTGCACGCGTATGCCCCCGTGGGGCGGAGCTGCGGAGATCATGCCATCGAAAGGTTACGCGGCGGGCGACGCCTTCCCTACTTTTGTCGCCTCTTGGACCATCTTCAGGAAGTAGCCGTGGACCCGGTGGTCGCCGGTCAGTTCGGGATGGAACGAGGTCCCGAGCACGCCGCCCTCGCGGACCATCACGCCGTGGCCGTCGCGTTCGGCGAGCAGTTCGACTCGCGGTCCGGCGCGTTCGATCCAGGGCGCGCGGATGAAGACGGCCGGGAACGGTACGCTTCCGAGCGCCGGAATCGCCAGCGGCATCTCGGCCGAGTCGTTCTGGCGGCCGAACGCGTTGCGCCGGACGGTGATGTCGATCAAGCCGAGCGTCGGCTGATCCAGGCCGGCGACGTCCTTGGCGGCGACGATCATCCCCATGCACGTGCCCCAGAGCGGCATGCCGGCGCGGACGCGCTCGACGATCGGCTGGGCCAGCTCGAACCGAGCGAGCAGCTTCATCACCGTTGTCGACTCGCCGCCGGGGATCACCAGGCCGTCGACCCGCGCCAGATCGGCCCGGGTCTTCACCTCGACGGCGCCCGCGCCGGCGGCGCGCAGCGCCGCCAGATGTTCGACGACGTCGCCCTGAAGGCCCAGAACGCCGACGGTCACCCCCATGCGGTCAGACCCCGCGGGACGAGAGCATCTCGGCGTCGGCCAGCTTGCGCAGGTCGATGCCCGGCATCGCTTCGTTGAGACCGAGCGACTTCGAGGCGGCGACGATGGTCTTGGGATCGGCGTAATGGGTGGTCGCGTCGACGATCGCCTTGGCGAACGCCTTGGCGTCCTTGGACTTGAAGATCCCGCTGCCGACGAAGATGCCTTCGGCGCCGAGCTGCATCATCAGCGCGGCGTCGGCCGGCGTCGAGACGCCGCCCGCGCAGAACAGGACCACCGGCAGCTTGCCGGTCGCGGCGACTTCCTGCACGAGTTCGAGCGGCGCGCCGAGATCGCGGGCGCGCGCGACCAGCTGCTCTTTCGGCACGAGCGTGAGTTCGCGGATCGCGTCGGTGATGGCGCGGATGTGACGCACCGCTTCGACGATGTTGCCGCTGCCGGCCTCGCCTTTGCTGCGGATCATGGCGGCGCCTTCGGCGATGCGGCGGAGCGCTTCGCCGAGATCGCGCGAACCGCACACGAACGGCGTGGTGAACGGCGCCTTCTCGCAGTGGTACTTGTCGTCGGCCGGCGTGAGCACTTCGGATTCGTCGATGAAGTCGACGCCGAGTTCTTGCAGCGCTTGGGCCTCGGCGAAATGCCCGATGCGGCACTTGGCCATGACCGGGATGGTGACCGCGTCCATGATGCCCTGCACCAGCTCCAGCGAGGACATGCGGGCGACGCCGCCCATCGCGCGGATGTCGGACGGGATCCGCTCGAGCGCCATGACGGCGACGGCGCCGGCTTCCTGCGCGACGACGGCCTGCTCCGGGGTGACGACATCCATGATGACGCCGCCCTTGAGCATCTGCGCGAGCCCGCGCTTGACGGTGAGGGTGCCCTTCTCGGCCACGGTGGTCTCCTATCGGTGCTGGTGTCTCTATCCTACCAGGCTATTCCAATGGAGACATTAGAGACACTCAATCCTGCGGCGGGACGCTCGGGCCCGGGACCGGGGTCTCTTTGGGCGGAGTCGGGCTGGGGCCGGTCTCGGCCGGGGTCGGAGAGGGCGAGACGCTCGGCAGCGGTTTCTGGCGCCAGACGGGGAGGGCGGGATTGTAGGTCGGGGTCGCGCGCGGGGCGGCGGCGGGCCCCGGGGTCGGCCGCGGCGGGGGCGTCGGAAGCGGCTGCGGAGGTATTCGCGGGTCGGGGAAGCCCGGGTCGGGGGCGGCGGCGAGCGACTGCGAGCGCTTCCAGTCCGGGCCGTAGGAACCCGCGGTCTGGCTCGGCGCCGGCGTGACCACGATGCTCGGCAGGCCGCCCAAGCGGCGCTCGGTCGCGGTGCCCAGCACCTTGTCGCCCATGCCCTCGCCGATCGCGATGGCGAGCAGCAGCACGGCGGTGCCGAGCACGAGGACCAGGGTCAGGAACCGCTTCGAAGGGTCGAGCATGGGAGAAACCGGGTTCGTTTAGGCCGGGGCGACGACCTTGGCGATGTCGCGCTTGGCCTTGCGGGCGGTCTGATCGTGGGCGGTGCCGATCAGCTGGACCTCGCGCAGTTCGCCCGGAAGCATCTTGACGCGCGACGTGTGACCGCGGAACTCCAGCTCTACCTGGCGCGGGAGGTCGTGCAGATTGCACAGGAACAGCCGGACCGATCCGGCTTCGTCTTCGAACGCGATCGCGCCGACCTCGACCGGCGAGGTGACCACCTCGTCGCTCACGTCGCGACCGGCGTAGATGCACGTGAACGGCTCTTCGGCCGAGAGCTCGGGCATGTCGCCGTAGATCGTCTTGGATTTGAGATCGATCACGTAGGTGCGGCGTTTGCCGCCCCAATGCACGCGCGCGGCCGCGACCCAGTTCCACGACTCCGGCGCCATCGGCGCCAGATGCGGCCGGCCGCTGGTGCGGTAGCCGTCGAGGCCGCCGACCGTCTCGGCGACCGCCCACAGATACTTGGCGCCGGTCCACGGCGAGAGATACATGCCGCGGTTGGTCAGCGAACCGCCGTCGAACCATTCGCCGAATTCGCCCGGCACGGTGTTGCGCTGGCTGCCGGCCTCCATGGTCGCGTAGATCGCCTCGAGGAAATGCACGGCCGAGTCGATCGATCCGTTGCGCGCGAGCGCCACCACGAACCACAGCGTCAGGTCCGGCCACACGCCGCCCAACAGCCCGAAGCCATGCGACGGGAAGTACCAGCTGTCCGCGGTCGAGATCGTCCGCAAGCCGACCGGCGTGATGAAGTCGCTATCGCTCAGACGCCGCAGGATCGCGCGGCGCTGCTCCGCGTCGGCCACGCCGAAGAGCACCGGGAACACCTCGTCGGCCGTGAAGTTGTCCTGGTAGTTCATGTTGCCGTCGTAGTTGAGCACGAACCCGCCCGTGTCGGCGTTGAAGAGGTAGCTCATCATCGCCTCGCGCATCGCCTTGGCCTCGCGCTCGTACGCCTCCCAGTGCGCGTTGTCGCCGGCGACCGCGCACAGCATCGCGGCCGCTTCGAACGCGAAGACGGCCTCGGCGTTGATCTCGGTGACCGCGCCTTCGAGCGTGTAGTACGGGATGATGTTGCGCCACGACGAGATGCCGTACATGTCCACGCCCTTGGCGTTGGCGAACAGCAGGCCGTTCTTGTCGCGCTGCGTCAGCATGTAGTCGGCGATCTTGACGATCAGCGCCAGGTGTTCGCGCACCCACTCGTCGTCCAGGGTCGCGTTGTAGTGGTGGAGCATCGCGATCAGATGGAGCGGCGTATCGTCGTTGACGTTCAGGTCGTAGGCGGTCTTGAACGCGTTGACGCCCCGGATGTATTCGATCATCAGGCCGCTCTCCTCGACGTTGCGGCTGAAGACGTCGAGCGCGTCGCGGCTGAACCGGGGCATGAAGTAGTCGTAGCCGTGGACGAACCACGACGTGTCGCGCGAGACCAGGATGTCGGACGGCGGCGAGTTGGTCGATCCCCAGCCGTGCGGATACTCCTTGACGATCCGCAGCATGTTCGCCTTGGCCCATACGACGCCGCGCGAGATCTGCGGCGACGGCGTCATGAAGCGCGCGTCGGCGAGCTTGCCGGCGAAATAGCGCTGGGTGTCGTGCAGGGCGCGGTCGTCGGCCAGTAGGGCCTGCAACGTCTGCTTGGCCTTCCCGCCGTCGGAGTTGGCCACCACCGCGACGCGCAGCGATTCGCGCGCGCCCGGGGCCACCGTGAGACGGTATTCGAACGCCCCGTAGATGCGCCGGCTGACCCACTCGGCCTGTTCCGGCGTCACCTGGTCGCTGTGCTGCTCCGACCGCAGCGTCCCGCGGCGCATGTTCTGCAGCAGCGCCTGCTCGCGGAGCGAGACGACCGCCGCGTGCGGCGCGCACGAGGCGCCCCACCAGCGTTCGTAGCCGTTCTCCTGGTTGTGCGAACAGACGAAGTCGCCGTCGACGTTGGCGCGGACCTCGTGCTCGGGCTCGCCGTAGAAGCGCTGGCCGACCAGCAGCGCCCACGGGAAGAGCGAGACCTCGACCGTCTCCGCCGTCGGATTGTAGAGCGTCACGTCGACGACGAACGATACCGATCGCTCGAACGCCGGCCCGTGCGGGACGAAGAACGCCTCGGAGACGTGGACGCGATGGTCGAGCGTGAACTCGGCGATCTGCGCGTACGGCAGGAACGTGAACTCGCGCTCGACCTGATGCGGGAAGAACGTCTGCGAACCGCCGCCGATGCGATAGGCGATCTGGTGCGTGCCGAAGATGATGCGATCGGTGTCCGCGTCCCACAGGCCGCGCACGCCGCCCTTGCCGGTCGATTGGGCGTAGGATTTCAGGTTGCCGAGTAGCATCCCGTAAGGCGTCTGCGACTCGGGCAGGACGTAGGCGCAGAATTCGTTGTGCTGGGCATCGTAGCTCGCTCGGATCATCCTTCGTCCGATACGCGGGAAAGAGGGAAGTTCCGCCCCTGGGAAAACGCCTCAGCGCGATGCCCAGCCAGATGCGCCTGCAAGCGCCCGCCAAGATCAACCTGACCCTCGAGGTGCTGGATCGTCGTCCCGACGGATTCCACGGGCTCCGCAGTGTGATGGTGCCGCTGGCGCTGGCCGACGAGATCGTCCTCGCGCCCGACCGGACGTTTTCGTTCCGCTGCGACGACCCGCGGCTCGGGCCGGACAACCTGGCGGAGCGCGCCTTCCTGGCGCTCGCCAGCGCGGCGCCGGCGCATATCGATCTGCATAAGCACATTCCTACCCAAGCGGGTCTGGGCGGCGGCTCGAGCGACGCGGCGACCGTGCTGCTGGCCGCCATGGAAGGCGCCTTCGGCCCGCTGCCCGGCGTCGAATGGCTCGAGATCGCGCGGGCGCTCGGCTCGGACGTGCCCTTCTTCCTGGTCCAGACCGGCGCGCTGGTCGAAGGCACCGGCGAGCGCGTGACCGCGGTCGGCGCGCTCCCGCTGTGGCACGTGCTCATCGTCAAGCCGCCGATCGGCGTCTCCTCGGCGGACGCGTACGCCGCCCTCGATCTGGCGCCGCGCCCGTCGCGCCCCCGCAAGGATTCGGTCAGCCTGCGCCTGCTCGACGCGTTGCAGCGGGGTGCATTCGACGAGGTGTACGCCTTGCAGATGAACGACTTCGAACCGGTCGTCGCGGCGGCCCATCCCGAGATCGCGAGCGCCCTGGTCGCGCTGCGCGAGGCCGGCTGCGCGCGGCCGATGCTGGCCGGTTCCGGCGCGTGCGTCTTCGCGCTCGTCCGCACCGCCGACGAATGCGCGGCGATGCGCGAAGCGTTGACGCTGCCGCCCGATTACGCCGTGTACGCGAGTTCGTTCGCCCAGCCGGGGACCTGGCGAGGCACCGTCCCGGCGTGAGCGGGATCACCGCGATCGTCCTGGCGGGCGGTCCGGCCGACGAGCTGGCCGCGCTGCAGCCCGGCGCGCCGAACAAAGCCTTCGTCGAGATCGCCGGCAAGGCGCTCGCACAGCGCACCATCGAAGGACTGCGTTCGAGCCCCGAAGTCGGCCGGATCGTCGCGGTCGCGCCGCTCGCCGCCCACGGGCATCCGGCGCTGGCCGGCGCGGACGCGTGCCGCCCCGATGGCGTGCGCATCACCGAGAGCCTGCGCAACGGTTTAGCCGGGCTGCCGCCCGACGAGCTGGTGCTCGTCTCGGCTTCGGATCTGCCTATCCTAAGCGAAGCGGCCGTCAGCGATTTCGTGCGCCGCGCGCAGACGGCCGATCCCGACGTCGGCTACGGCTGCCTCGAAAAGCAGAAACATCTCGACGCGTATCCCGACCTCCCCCACACCTGGGCGCACCTCAAGGGCGGCACGTACTGCGGCGGCGGCATGATCGTCATCAAACCGCGCGCCCTGCCCGCGCTGGAACGGTTCATCGAAAAGCTCGGCGCCGCACGCAAGAACCCGCTCGCCCTCGCCGGGATCTTCGGCTGGGACGTGCTGCTGAAGTTCGCCGTCCGCCAACTCACCCTCGAAGCCGCCGAAGCCCGCGCGAGCCGACTCCTCGGGATGAAAGCCCGGGCGATCGTCTCCCCGTTCGCCGAGACCGCCGTCAACGTCGACCGCATCAGCGACGTCGCCGCGGCCGAGGCATTGGTGAGATAGCTGCATCCGTCCGCCGACCGGCCGGGTTGAAAGGGCAAACACCCTGACAGCTATGGAGATACGTCGAGATGGATGCCTCGGATTCCGAACTTTTCAACCTGACGCGCGCAGAGATCGAGAGCCATCCGACCGGCGTAATCGTCCTTGACCGGGGCGGCACCATTCTGCAATACAACAAGGCGGAAGCGAAACTCGCTCGCCGCGAGAACGTCGAGACGGTCGGTCTCAATTTCTGGAAAGACGTCGCGCCCTGTACCGCCGTTCAGGATTTCAAGGGCCGCTTCGACGACTTCGCCGCGCTCCCAGGCAATGCCGTGTCGCGCTTCGACTTCGACTTCCGCTTCGCGTGGGGAACGCAGGCCGTCGGCATCACGATGATCCGCAAGGCCGGCGAAGAGCCGATCACGCTGCTCGTCACCGTCAAATCGGTCGCCGGCTAGGGCTGCTCGGGCGACGTCCAGCGTCTGAAGAGGTCGTGCTCGATGCCGAACTGGTCGAGGGCTTTGCCGACGGTGTGGTTGATGACGTCCCCGACGGTCTGCGGATGCGCGTACATGGCCGGCATCGGCGGGAGGATGGTGGCGCCGATCTCGGCGAGCTGGGTGAGGGTGCGCAGATGCCCGAGGTGGAGCGGCGTCTCGCGCACGACCAGCACCAGCCGGCGGCGTTCCTTGAGGCAGACGTCGGCGGCCCGGACCAGCAGCGTGTCGTTCATCGAATAGGCGATCGCGCTCGCGCTCTTGATCGAACACGGGATCACGAGCATGCCGTCCGTCACGAACGAGCCGCTCGAGATCGAGGCGGCCAGGTCGCCCTCGCGATAGACGACGTCCGCCAATTTCTCGAAGTCGTCGGCGTCGTACGGCGTCTCGAGCGCGAGCGTGCGCTTCGCCGCGTCAGTCAGCACCAGGTGGGTCTCGATCCCCTCGGCCAGGCGCAACGCCTGCAACGCCGCATATCCGTACGCGCTGCCGCTGGCGCCGCTGATGCCGACCACGATCCGTCTCACTCCGGCGCGTTTTGACGGCGCCCGCAAGGGCGCCTGGTACTGACCTGGAAAGCAACCCCCGTTCATGATCGACGAGCACGTCGCGCTGCGCCTTCTGCGCTCGCCCGCTTCCGGTGTCCCGCACGACGTCGCCGCCGCCCTCGCGGTCGTGGCCCAGCACGTCGGCGGCCTGCGCCAGGCGATCGCGCGCGAGCGGCTCGCGCTGGCCGCCGACGATCGCGACGCGGTCTACGCCTTCGCCAAGAAGCTCGACGCCTACGAGCACGACCCGGGCGTCTTCCCCGACCCGGCGCCGCTGCCGCCCGCCTCGACCCCGGTCGACGCGCCGATCGCGCTGGCGGCATCGGTCGACCGCGAGCCCGGCGCACCGCTGCGCGCGCGCCAGCCGCACTTCTCCGCCTCGGCGCTCAACGCGTATGCGGACTGCGCGCGCAAGTGGTACTACCGCTATACGTGCAACGCGGTCGAAGATCGCGGCTCGTCGGCGTCGTTCTACGGCACGGCCTTCCACACGGCGCTTGAGGACTTCCACGAGACGTTCGTCCACCCGGAGCCGGCGCACGAAGCGACGATGCGCGACCGGGTCCGCAGCGACGTCGCGCGCGCCTTCGCCGGCCACCGCGACGACTTCGACACCGCGGTCGAGTACGAGCTGCAGGTCCGTCGCGCCCAGCGCACCGCCCAACGCTACGTGACCTGGCTGGTCGCCAAGGCCAAGCGGGCGCCGTTCACGATCGTCGGACGCGAACTCCACGCGGCCATGAAGGTCGAGGGCTACGATTTCATCGGCTTCATCGACCGCCTCGACCGCGACGACGCGACCGGCAACGTCGCCATCGTCGATTACAAGACCGGGGCGATCGCCCAGAGCGCGGCCGAGTATCGCGAGAAGGTCCGCACCTTCCACGACTTCCAGCTGCCGTTCTATTACTGGGCGCGCGAGGCCGAGGGCGACCGGGTCGCGACCCTCTCGCTGATCCCGCTCAAGGACGCCTCGAGCGACGTGCGCCCGATCGAGCTCGAGGTCGTGCCGGTCGCGCGCGAAGAGTCGCGACGTTCCGGCGCGCCGACCGGCACGATCGGCATCGCCGATCTGGAGCGCGCCCGCGTGAAGATGGGCGAGCTGTGCCGCATCCTCAGCGACGGCTCGCTGACCGCGTTCCCGGCCACCGACGATCCGGCCGCGTGCATCTATTGCGCCTACAAGCTGGCGTGCAACGACCGGCCGGCCACGCCCGAAGAGAAGTTCGCGCGGTGAGCCTGGCGATCGTCGGCGGCCCCGGCACGGGCAAGACCACCGTGCTGCTGGAGCGCTATCGCCAAGCGGTCGCGCGCGACGGCGCGGAGCGCGCGCTGCTGCTGGCGCCGACGCCGTTCGCGCTCGACGCGATGCGCCGTCGCCTCGGCGAGGCCGCCGGCACGACCTTCGGCGAGCTCGCCGCCGATCTGACCGGCGCGCGGATCGTCGACGATATCGCCGCCGAAGCGCTCTTCGAGCGCGCCGCCGGTCCGCTGCTCTCGCTGGACTGGCCGGAGATCGTCGACGCCAGCGTCGACGTCGAGGTCTCGGGCCTGCGCATGCCGTCGCGCTTTCTCGAATCGGCCTTCCGCCTGGTGCGCAAACTGCGCGAGAGCGCGATCTCGCCCGAGACGTTCCTGCAGTTCAAGCAGGTCGGCGCCAGCGTCGACGTCGAGGTCTCGGGCCTGCGCATGCCGTCGCGCTTTCTCGAATCGGCCTTCCGCCTGGTGCGCAAACTGCGCGAGAGCGCGATCTCGCCCGAGACGTTCCTGCAGACCTCGCAGGTCGGCGCCACCAACTTCTACGGCCACACGCCCAACCTGGCGCACAGCGATCTGCTGATGTATACGAAAGAGGCCCATCGCGGTTCGCTCGCCGTCGACGCCAAAGAACTGCAGCGACAGTTCCGTCACGAGATCTCGCTCGCCAAGATCCTCGCCAAGCTCTATCGCTCGTACGTCGAGCTGCAGGAGCGCGAAGGCGTGATGACCGGTCGCGACGCGATCGTCGAAGCGATCGCGGCGATCGAGACGCGGCCGGGGCTGCGCGCGACGGTGCGCGAGCGCTGGACCTCGGTCTTCGTCGACGAAGCCCAAGAGTTGAACCTGGGCGAGCTCGGGCTGCTCCAAGCGATTCGCGGCGAGGCGCTCGACGGCGTCACCCTGGCGGGCGATCCGAACGGCGCGACCGGCACGTTCCGCGGCGCGCGCCCCGACCGGGTCTTCGCGCTCGCGACCGAACGCTTCGAATGCGCGGTGCGCCACCGCTCGCGCCAGACGGCCGATCCCGGCGCCACGCACCTGCGTCTCTACCGCGCGCGCGATCAGCGGGCCGAGGCGGCGTTCGTCGCCGATCACGTCGCGGACCTGATCCGCAACGGCGCCGCGCCCGACGAGATCGCGGTCGTCTTCCGCTCGGTGCGCCACGCGCGCGCCTACGAGGACGCGCTCCTCGCACGCGACGTCCCGGCCATCTCGGTCGGCGACGCCAACGTGTTCGAGGATCCGCGCGCGCTCGACGCGATCGCGCTGCTCTGGAACGTGGTCGACCCGTTCCGCCACGACTATCTGCTGCGCACGCTGGCCGGGCCGGCCGTGGCGCTCTCGGATGCGACCCTGGCGACGCTGTGCGGCGAGCCGCCCGACGCCCAGACCCTGCTCTTCGAAGAAGACGACGCATCGCCGCAGACGCGCGCCAAGCGCTGGGATCCGCGTCGCGATCTGCGCTTGGGTTGGAACGTCATCCGGGGCGAGGCGGATCCGTCGCTCTCCGAGACGGCGCGCGCCCGGGTCGAGCGCTTCCGCGGTCTGCGCGAAGGCTGGGTCGAGGGATCCGGTCGCCTGGCCCTCGGCGACCTGGCCCGCCTGGTCTGGAGCGAAGGCTTGGCCCCGCGCGGAACGCCGGCGTCCGCCGCGGCGCGCGCGCAGACCGCGATCCTGCGGCGGCTGCTCGCGCGCATCGACCGGTTCGCGGAGCGGATGCCGAACGCGACCATGCGCGATTTCCTGGTCGACGCCGAGGCGCGCGCCCAGAGCCAGTTCGAGAGCTGCGAAGAGACCAGCGACGCGGGCTTCGCGCGGTTGATCTCGGTCGAGGCCGCGCGCGGCTCGGAGTTCGACCACGTGATCGTCCCGAACGCCAAGCCGGGCGCGTTCCCGCGCTGGTACGTCCCCGACTCGTTCGTCTACAGCCCGAACCTCGGCACCGTCGCCAAGGACAATGTGGGCGACGCGACCGAGGCGCGCACCGCGAAGTTCTCGTACTACGTCTACCGCACCAAAGCGCGCGAACGCTACAACGACGAGGAGCGGCGCGCCTTCAATTACGCACTGGCCCGCGCGCGCAAGACGGTCCTGGTGACCGCTTGGGACCGTCCGACCCGCGGCTTGACCGCGCCGGAGTTCTTGCAGGAGCTGCGCGCCGCGCGCCCGCTCGGCAGCGAGGATCTGACGCCCGCATGAGCACGCGATTGATCGAGATCCCGGCCGACGCGTTCGCGCGCGAGGTCCTCCCGCTCTCGGCCAAGCTGTGGGCCGGCCGGCGGGATCTCGCGACCTATCAACGCCAGACCACCGAGGTCGCGCGCTCGCCGTACGGCCGCGCGAACTACGCGACCTTCGGCTTCGAGGTCGACGGCACGCGAGTCGCGTCGTGCAAGCGCTATCTGCGCACGATCCGGTTCGGCACGAAGCAGCTGCGCGCGGCCGGGATCGGCGCCGTCTTCACGCCCGAGGACTATCGCGGCTGCGGCTATGCAAGCGCGATGCTCGCCACCCTGCTCGACGAGCGGCGCGCGGCCGGTGACGACGTCGCCTATCTCTTCTCGGACATCCGCCCGCAGTTCTACGGCGCGATCGGCTTCGTCGAGCTCCCGTCGCGCGCCATCTCGCTGCGCGCCGACGCGCTGCCGACCACGCGGGTCGCGGTCGACCGGCTCGAGGCCAAGGATTGGCCGGCCGTGCAGCGCACGTTCGCCGCGCGCGAGGCGGAACGCCCCTGGGCCTTCGAACGCAACGCCCAGGTCTGGAACTGGGTCCGCCTGCGCATCAAGCACGGCTCCGAACACACCGCGGGCAGCGAGACGAACCTGGTGATCCGGCGCGGCCGCGCGCTCGCGGGCTACGTCATCGGCGTGCGCGCGCCCGAACACGACGCCTACATCGTCGACGAATTCGGCTGGAGCGATCGCGACGAGGACGTGGTCGCGCCGCTCTTACGCGCCGCCGCCGGCGATCTGCGCCGCATCGTCGGCTGGCTGCCGCCCGACCGCGCCCGCGAACTCCTCCCGCGCGGTGCCGTCCGCAAACGCAAAGACGCGATCTTCATGGCCGCGCCGTTGTCGAAAGCCGGGAAGGCCTGGCTTGAAGCAGCCCGCGCAACGAACACCGCCGACGGCGTGTGGGCCACCGATCACGTCTAGGGCGGTGCGAACAGACTGATCTGCGCGGGGGCGCCGTCGGTGATGTTGGCGAGGCGCGTCCCCAGCAGGCGGACCGGCGTGCCGTGCACGTCGGCGCGCTTGAGGCAATGCAACGCGGCGCGGTAGATGCGGCGTGCGTCGCGGGTCGGCTCGGTCAGCGCAACCTGGCGCACGAGATTCGTCCGGTCGGCGCGGCGGATCTTGATGCCGACGGTGGCCGCGCTCATGCCGTGCCGCTCCAGGCTCTCGGCCAACTCGATCGCCTGGACCTTGAGCACCCGGATCAGGTCGGCCTCGTCGGTCACGTCGTACTCGAACGTCTCCTCGGTCGAGATCGACTTCGTCTCGCGCGACGTGTCGACCGAGCGATGGTCGATGCCAAGGGCCAGATCGCGGACGCGCTCGGCGCTCGAGCCGAACAGCGCGCGCAGGTCCGCATCCGAGAGCGCGGCCACGTCGCCGATGGTCGCGACGCCGCGAACGGTCAGCCGATCCTGTGTCTTGGGGCCGACACCCCACAGGCGCCCGACCGGAAGCGGCGCCAGGAACTCGCGCTCGGTCCCCGGCGGGACGACCAGCAATCCGTTCGGCTTACCGAAATCGGATGCGATCTTGGCGACCATCTTCCCGCTCGCGACGCCGGCACTCACCGTCAGGCCGACCGCCTCCAGCACGCGCGCGCGGATGTCGCGCGCGAACGCGGTCGCCTCTTCGAGCGAGACGTCGCCGACCGCGATGAACGCCTCGTCCATCGAGAGCCCCTCGACCGCATGCCCGCCCGCGCCGAAGATCGCGAACACCTCGCGCGACACGGCCTTGTACTTCGCCATATCCGGCGGCACGACGGTCAGGTGCGGACACGCCTCGAGCGCCCGATAGAGCGGCACCGCCGACTTCACGCCGAACGGCCGCGCCTCGTAGTTCGCCGTCAGGACGACCGCCCGCCGGCTACGCCCCGCGACCGCCACCGGCTTCCCCGCAAGCGAAGGATCGTCGCGTATCTCAACGCTCGCATAGAACGCATCCAGATCGAAATGCGCAACAAACATCATCGCTAGTAGGAGCGGCTCGATGCGCTTCGCACCCGTTCTACGGGGCGTGTGAAGGGAGGAGCGGAGCCAGGATGGCGGGAGCGACGACGAGGCGAGCAGCTTTTTTGCACGATGCAAAAAAGCGAGCGTCCCCGTGGAACGGGTGCGAAGGGCATCGAGCCGCTCCTACGTCCGCGCCGCGACGCCCTTGAAGATCGCGCGGATGGTCTGCATGTTGCGCTCGTCGTCCTCGCTCTTGCCGGGCGTCTCGAGGATCGCCGTCTTCGACGCGAGTTCCTTGCGGGCCGCGAGCGCGCGGAAGCCGTCGAAGCCGATCAGACCGTCGCCGATATGGTGGTGGCGGTCACGGGCCGCGCCGAGCGGCACTTCGGTGTCGTTGAAATGGAAGATGTGGAGCTTGTCGAGGCCGAGATGCTCCTCGGCGTCGTTGAGGAACGCATCGACCCCGGCGGCGTCGTCGATCTTGTAGCCGGCCGCCCACGCGTGCGCGGTGTCGAGACAGACGCCCAATTGCGGATGATCGACCGTCTTGAGGAAGCGCCCGAGTTCGTCGATGGTCCCGCCGGCCAGATTGCCCGCGCCGGCCGAGTTCTCCATCACCAGCACGACCCCGGGATCGATCGTCTCGAGCACCGCCGAAAGCGCGCGGCAGATCGCGAGAAAGCCTTCGTCGCGGTCGCGCTTGCCGTACGAGCCGAGGTGGGTGTTGACGTAGCGGATCTTGCCGGCGGCGGCCGCTTCGAGGTCGTGCTCGAGCAGGCGCATCGATCCGTGGTAGATCTTCGGGTCGTCGCTCGCGAGATTGATCAGGTACGGCGTGTGGATCACGCACGGGTCGAGGTCGTTCTCGGCGCGCAGGGCCGCGAACCGTTCGAGCGCCTTGCGATCGATCGGTCCGGTCCGGTACGAGCGCGGATTGCTCGAGAAGATCTGCATGGCCGTGCAGCCTTGCGACTTGGCGTAGTCGACCGCGGCCGGATAGCCGCCCGAGACGCCGGTATGGAGCCCGAAGCGCATCAGACGCGCTCTTCTTCGGCGGCCTCTTCGACGGACTCGATCTGTTCGGGGAGCAGCGGCGGAATGCTGGCGCTGAGCAGGTCGAGTTCGAGCGGCTGGCCGGGCTCGAGTTCGAGCTGGGGCAGATCGTCGAGGGAACGCAGGCCGAACGACTCCAGGAACGTGGTGGTGGTCTTGTACGTCATCGGGCGACCGACGACGTCCTTGCGCCCGGCCTCGGCGATCAGCTGGCGGTCGAGCAGCGTGCTGACGACCGAATCCGAGTTCACGCCGCGGATCGATTCGATCTCGCCCTTGGTGACCGGCTGCATGTGGGCCACGATCGCGAGGGCTTCGAGCGCGGGCGTCGAGAGCGTCGTCTTCGGCGGCAGCAGGTAGGCCTCGACCGCTCCGCGCGCGGCCGCGGCGGTGGCGAACCGATACCCGCCGCCGACCTCGCGCACGGTGATGCCGCGATCGCCGTACGTCTCGGTCACGCGCGCCAGGGCCGACGCGACCGCCATCTCGGTCGCGCGCGTCAGTTTGGCGATCTGCTTGATCGAGAGCGGCTCGGAAGCGACGAACAGCAGCGCCTCGATCGGCCGCACGATCGCTTCGACGGCTTCTTCGAGGTCTTGGGTCTCGGTAGTGACGGTCTCGGCGGTCATGCTTCCTGAGGTTCTTTCGTGTACGGGTAGAGGCGGATGTCGTCGAAGAGCTCGGGCTGTTCGTACGAGATGCGATGCCGGCGGATCAGCTCGAGGATCGCCAGGAACGTGATCACGATCGTCTCGCGATGCATCCCCAGCTCCTTGCAGAGCTCCGAGAAGAGCACCTCGCCGCGCTCGGCGACGCGCTTGGCGATGTAGTCCATCGAGGCCAGCAGGGAGACGCGCTCGCGCGCGATCGACCGCTTCTCCGGACGCGCCTGCTGGAGCATCGCGATGAAGGCGCGCCCCAGCCGGGACGGATCGACGCGGTAGCGCTGGATCACGTCGCTGGTCGGGTCTCCGAGGTCGCGATAGAAATAGCCGCTCGCCTCGGTCTGGCGCACGCGCAGCTCTTCGCCCAGCTCGCGATACTTGGAGTACGCGATCAAGCGGCGGCGCAGGCGGTCTTCGACCATCTCGGGCGTCTCGGCGTCGTCGTCCAGGAACTCGGCCGGGATGGGCGGCAGCAGCGCCTTCGATTTGAGGAACACCAGGGTGGCGGCGATGACCAAGTACTCGGCGGCGATCTCGACGTCGAGCGACTCCATCGTGCGGATGTACTCGAGATACTGGGTCGCCACGCTCGCGAGCGGGACCGTGGCGATATCCAACTGCTGATCCTTGATAAGGCTCAGCAGCAGGTCGAGCGGTCCGTCGAAGACGTCGAGTTGGACGCGGCAAGCCGAACCGGTCTCCCCATCGGGCGAGCCCGTCGGGTCGAGTTCGGCGATCTGGGTCGTGGTCAAGACGTCGCTTGTTCGGCCTGGCGTGCGACGAACGGAACGTCTCCGAACGCGGCGGGGTTGGCGGTGATGTACTCGAGCGACATATCGACCAGGCGCTTCTCGTTCACGTACTTGAGGGCCCGACGAGCGGCGGCGATATCGAACCAGCGGGCCTCGTCGACCTCGTGGTCGTGATTGGCCGTGTCGCCCGACAGGTAGCGCATCAGGTAGAACGTCACCGACTTCTTATGCTTGTTCTTGGCGACGTAGAACCAGTAGGAGATCTCCGAGAGGCGCATGACGATCTCGCCCCAGCAGCCGGTCTCTTCGCGGACTTCGCGAATGGCGGCTTGCTCGTTGGTCTCGCGGGCTTCGAGGTGGCCCTTGGGCAGCGTCCACACGCGCGGCGAGCCGCGACCGATGAGCAGTGCATCGAACCCGGCCTCGTGCCGACGCAGCACGAGTCCACCCGCCGAGACCTCGTATTTGATCCGCATGATACGCCCCAAGAGCAGCGTTGTGAGATGGCAAAGGCGCCCTGTCCGACGCCCTGCGATTACTCCCATTATAGCCCCCACCCCC
>Ga0207667_10002145_pt1 | contig 24742 bp, 15 predicted proteins | sample KBSCornC52_FD_184301 | JGI IMG/M metagenome (GOLD analysis project Ga0207667, IMG submission 184301) | Corn rhizosphere microbial communities from Kellogg Biological Station, Michigan, USA - KBS Corn C5-2 (SPAdes) (version 2) | ecosystem: Host-associated > Plants > Roots > Rhizosphere > Soil ...
CGGGCCATCTCCCATGTAAAGGGATTCCCTCAGGGCGCCGCTCAGTTCCCGCTCATCCGCCAGGGGCAGCAGCAAATCTACGCACGGGCGGCACCGCATAGCAGGAAGTATAAGGGGCTTGCTTGCGGCATTTCGCTCCACCAGCAAACGGACCACTGCCGCGTTACCGGCAAGCGCCGCGAAGTTGACTGCCCCGCGGCCGTCCGAGCTCAATTGCGTCTTGGCATTGACTCCGTTATCGAGGAGGAGCTTCACCGTTTCTTCGGTTCCGGTCAGACCCGCCGCGATCAGCAACGCCGTGCGGCCTTGCCCGGAGCGCAGGTTAGGATCCGCCCCTTTCCCGAGCAGAAGGCGAGTCTTGACAGGATCATCGACGGCATACATCAACGCGGTTGCCCCGTCGTCGTTTTGTTCGTTCAGCCGTGCTCCCCGTTCCAACAGCAGCCGAAGGTCCTGCGGATCGCCATACATAGCCGCGTACATGAGCGGGGTCCAACCGCTGCGCCCCTTTGCATTCACGGACTCTGGATTGCGGCGCAGAATTCGCCGAAAAGATTTCTTTTGAGCATTGCGAAGGGCTGCCCCAATCTGTTCGACAATCGGGTCAGCCGCAGTGACACTCCGTTCACCGGAGAAGGCATCGGGCCATTCGACTCCTTCGTCGATCCAGGATTTGATAAGAGCGATCTGCTCTGCGGGCAGAGGCCCGGAGGGCGGCATTCGGGGGCCGGACTTGGATCCACTGATGCGCTGGTAAAGCACGCTTGCTTCGCTATCTCCTGGAATGATGCGCGCGCCGTTTGCTCCAATCCGGTTGGGAAGTGCGCTTACGCGGCGGTCAAGGCGCAGCCCGTGCATTTGCTGGGAAGGGCCGTGACACTCCACGCAATGGGTTTTGAGGAGAGGCTGGATATCGCGCCCAAAGTCAACCTTCGCGGCAAGCAGACAGGGACTCAGAAGCCACGCGCCAAGCGCGAGGGAACGGCAAAGAGTACGAGCAGATAAAGGAAATAAACTGTGCGCGCCGTGGCGCCAGGAGTTATCGGGATAGTGGCTTGCCAATCGGGACCTCCGTGGACCTCATTGTACATTCAACTCGATTTGCCTGGCTTTGCTGTGCCCGTTCCCGGTGTCGAATTGGAATGCTTTTGAACCTCCTGGTGGGTAGCGAAATTCAGTATGCACGGGTTATGCATTCGACCCACCTTTACAAGCGTTGGGATCGTGACCTTTCCGACGAAATAGTTCAGTCAGAGCTAACCAGCTTCGATTCGGAACCATTCCACTGCTGGAAAAGGTTCCGATAATGTGACACAACGGACCCGGTGAGGCTATGCGGCCAACTTCCAACAACCGGACTTCAGGACAACAAATTCAGCGACGCGGGCGGCGGCCTGAGAAGCTTCTTGTAGTTGTCGGCTTCGGCCCGTTGCCCGACGGTTGGCTGGTACTCATCGAAGCCAGAAACGCCTGCACATCCGTCACGAGCCCGATGGGCCGCGGCAACGACGGCAGTTCGCGATATTGCACTTGAATTCCTAGTGCGCGCTCATAGTTGCGTACATCGGAGCGTTCGAGCGGAGTCACAAAGGTCCAGGAGGCGCCACGTGCGCCGGCGCGGCCCGTGCGTCCGACGCGATGAATGAAGTTTCCGGCCTCCTGCGGCAAATCGTAGTTCACGACATGGGCGATGTCATCCACATGAATCCCGCGCGCCGCCACGTCGGTGGCCACCAGTACACGGTAAACACCGTCTTTGAAGCCCTGCAGCGCTTTGTTCCGCTGGCTTTGCGAGCGATCGCCGTGGATCGAGGCCACCTTGTGTTCCCCGCGTTCCAGAAATTTCGTGAGCCTGTCGGCGCCCTCTTTGGTGGCCACGAAGATGAGGAAAGAGCCCTTCTCGCTCTTGAGCAGATGCTCGAGGAGATCAAACTTGGAGCCCTGAGGGACTTCGTAGCAGAAGAGATCGATCCGGCCGGCCGTTTGCTCGCACACCTCCACCGCGATCCGCACCGGATTGTGCACGTAACTTGCGACCAGACCCGCCACAGATTGCTCCATCGTCGCTGAGAAAAGCATCGTGTGGCGTTTCGCCGGAAGCTTATCCAGGATGATGCGCAGAGCGGGCAGGAAGCCCATATCGAGCATCCGATCGGCCTCGTCGAGAACCACAGTGGCGGCACGGGAAAGATCGATCAGCCGCCGTTCCAGATAGTCACAGAGACGGCCCGGCGTTGCGATCACCACTTCGGCCCCGGCTTTGATATCGCGCAACTGGTTGGTCTCGCTCATGCCGCCCACAACCACCGCGGTGCGGATGCGCATGCCGTGGGCGAGTTGCCGAAATGCCGCATCGATCTGAATGGCAAGTTCGCGTGTCGGACTGAGGATCAGGACTTTTATTATTTTGGCGCGGGGAACGGCGACGAGAACTTCAATCACTGGAATCGAGAACGCGAGAGTCTTGCCTGTGCCAGTCTGCGCGGTCGCCACGACGTCGCGACCTTCCATTAGCGGCGGAATGGCCTGCGCCTGGACTGGCGTCGGAGTGACGAATTCGTTTTTATCGAGGTTTTTCCGCAACGCGGAGCAAAGATTAAGCTCGGAAAAATGCTGCATCAATTGTGTTCGGTTCTTCCTGCGGCGAACCGGAATGTTGTCAGTTTTCAGGATAACAGCGTTAGGAAAATACACGAAGCTCGAAACGCGGCGTTCGGCAGGGCAGCAGGATCGAGTGCGTATTGCAGAAACTCTCAGGATACGGCGTTGGAGGAAGTTACGATCGCGGGCTCATGACTGCCGATAATGTGGACATCGGGCGATTATTCGTTCAGGCAGATTCCGAAAATGGCTTGATTTAAGGGCTGTCTTGATTTAAGGGGCTGTAGTGTTATACTCCCCGCATGCGCCCGGTGCAGATTGCTCTGCTGGTATGTGGAGTCACCTGCAATGCCGCCATACAGTATCAGTTCAGCTACACTGCCGTGAATGGGCCGGTCAAGGATTTTTCCTTTTTAGTTACCGCTCCTGGCTATCTTGCAGCGGGGACTGCACCAATCTTTCTGCGTTTACTCCTACCGACGGCACAAATAGTTGGACGTTTACCCAGGGGCTAGTCGGCATGGCGAACCCCTACTTAGGTTGTTTCCTGTTCGGCACCGCGTCGACCGGATTGGGTGCGGCCTCTACCGGTCTTATTGGCGGGCCCTGTGCTGTTGGCATCAGCGGCACCGGATTTCAGCCGGGTTTGCAGTTTACAGCGAGGGCGGACTACCTGCAGCTCCTGGCACCTATCCAGAACTCGAGTTCGGCGGCGGATTCGGGCCGCCCGATGCGGCGGGAAACTTCAGCAATTTCAGTAATGCCACGGGCAGGATGACGTTGATCATCTCGGACACCACCGTTCCAGCGACACCGGCATGTGGCGCCGGGATGACGTGCAATGTCCTTTATGAATTCACGTATACCGCGATAAAGGGCCTAGTCGAGAGCTTTTCTTTTTCATTTACTGCCCCTACCTATTTACAGGCTGGAGAAACACCTATCATCACCGACTTTACTCCTACCGACGGCAACAACAGCTGGACGATGACAAAAGGAATCGCCACTGTGATTAACACTGGCACGCCGTTTGAAGAGGGCTGCTTTATGTTTGGTACGCCGTTTGCAAATTTGGCACCGGTTCTCAGTTTCGGCTCCTGCGCCGCAGGGGCGGGCGGCCCGGGTTATCAGGCTGCATTTTTTGTCCTCACTAAGGGAGGACTGCCTACAGCCCCTGGTACCTACACGGGATTGCAGTTTTCGGGGCCATTTGGCGCGCCAACGGGTACGGAATACATTGGGCTCATAACCAATGCCGTCTATAACACAGGCACAATGACACTGACGATCTCCGAGACGCCTGCTCCCTTACTGTCGGGCGCAATGCCGCACTTGGCCGTCGCAGGCAACTGGCAAACGAACTTCACGCTGGTCAATAAAGACGCAAGTACATCCGAGGTAAGTCTGAACCTCTTCGGAGAGGATGGCGGCTTGCTCTCTTCGAACTCTTCGGTCCCGCAGTCACAGCTTTCCGTCTCCGGGACGGAAGGTGTCTTGGTGGCTTCCAATGCTTCGCTGATTGTCGATAACTCGGGCGTCAGCGGTCAGCCGTTACAAGTGGGATCGGCACAACTATTGGCGAAGGGCAATGTTGGCGGTTTCGCCATCTTCAAAGACGCTCTGACTGGTCAGGAGGCTGCGGTTCCGCTCGAAACGCGCGACGCTCCTTCTTATACCCTTGCGTTCGATAATGCGAACGGAGTTGCATTGGGTTTGGCACTGCAGAACGTTTCGGCTTCGCCCGCGAATGTACCTGTTATTTTGCATGACGATAAAGGAACGCAGATTGGCAGCGATACGATTACGCTGGCGGGTCTGAGTCACACATCGTTTGTGTTGGCGGCGCAATATCCAGTCCTCGCGAATAGTAGGGGCACGATTGAATTCGACACTCCTTCCGGCGGGCGTATAGGCGCGTTGGGCCTGCGCTTCACTCCAGCGGGAACGCTCACCGCAGTTCCTGTTTTGGCAAATGTCACCAATGTGGGCGGGTCGGTCGCGCATATTGCAGCGGGTGGAGGATGGAAGACCACGCTTGTCCTGGTGAACACGGGTGCCGGCGCCACGGGTGCTCACCTCAAGTTCTTCGACGACAATGGCAGCCCATTGCTTCTACCTCTTTCCTTTCCGCAGACAGGTGATCAATCCCCGGCTTCGCAAGTCGACAGGACAATCGCCGCAAATGCGTCGCTAGTAATCGAAAGCCTAGGTGCAGATTCAGTGGCGACCGGTTTGGTGCAACTGACAACCGATGGGCAAGTGAGCGGCTATGTGATCCTCGAATATCTTCCCAGCGGCCAGGAGGCGGTTGCACCGTTTGAAAGCAGTGGAGCCAACGCTTACGTGATTCCTTTTGACCACACCGGTGGGGTCGCAACCGGGACGGCGGTTAGCAATGTCTCGGATCTCGCCGCCGATGTCCCGGTGATTCTGCGCAACGAGGCCGGCAATCAGATCGGCACCGGATCGATTGCTCTGCCCGCCAACGGGCACACGGCATTTGTTCTCGCGAGCCAATTTCCGGTGACGGCGAACATCCGAGGCACCATTGAATTTGCTACTCCAGCAGGGGCAGAGATCAATGTGCTGGGAATCCGCATGACTCCAGCACTCACGTTTACGACCCTGCCCACCGTAACGCGCTAAGCGATCGAGAGCCATCTGGGCATCGTGGCCGACCGCTTTCATGTCATCCGCATCATCAATCATCACTTCCTGGCTTGCTGGAGCGACATAGATCCCGTCGCCAGCAAGAATCGCGGTTTGTTGTTGCTGATGCGCCGCCACCGCCATAATTTGCGCCCCGATCAACTGCTTCGGCTCACCGCCTATCTGAAAAAACACCCAGCCTTGGAACTCATCTACCGCTTCAAGCAGCGGCTCTGCTATCTGCTGTTGAAGAAACATCGCACCCGTCCGCAATGGGAAGTTTTGATCCCGCGGTTCCTGCGTGCCCTGCACCAGTTGCGCCACGCCGGCTTGGCCCAACCCGTGCAACTCGGTCAGACTCTCACATCCTGAAGCCAGGAGATCCTCGCCATGTGGCGCTTCACCCGCAACAAGGGCATCACCGAGGGCTTTCACAACAAAATGGAGCTCATCAATCGACAAGCCTACGGCTTCCGTAACTTCGAAAACTACCGACTTCGCGTCAAGGTACTATGTGGTTAATCAGGCGTAGAGCCCTGCAAAACTAACGGGAATCAGGCTGATGTGGCTATAAGTGATTGAAAATATCGTAGCGCTAACGGGAATCGAACCTACTGGGCGCCGGTTTAGTTCCGTTCAGTTGGGTCTAAGTAATTGTGTTTTCGGCTTAGTTCAATACGCCACCAAGGTATTTAGGGCCGTACGAATGCCTGACGTGCTGCCCCGGTGCTGCCCCGCGGCCGGGATTCGGTTGCTCGCGGCGCAATCGGAGACAGTCATATCACGAGTTTCTTCGCTGAGGCCCAAAGTTCCGTTAATGGCAAATATCAGGCATCCGTTAGAGGTCGGGGGCGCGACGCATTAATCTCCTAAGATCTGTCGGCAACGGCATACCCATAGCATCCTTGAAATCGTTGCCGCAGAGTCCCGCGGCATAAACTGCAAAGATTTGGTAGGATGCCCTGTGTGAAGCCCCCATTTTCGGACCATGTTCCGCGAATCAGGCGAAAGGAATTGCGAACGATGAAGAATAAGAACCGTAGGATTAGTTTTGGAGTCTCCCTGGCCTTGGCTGGCGTCATTCTCTTGTCAGGTTCTAGCCTACGCGCCGATGATCAAAACGGTAAAGATAGCAGCCAGTGCAAAGGTCTACCGTCTTACGCGGATCTGCAGGCGCAGTTAAAGATCGCGCAAGCTCAGTCGAACGGCGGTTTCGGTTTGAATATGTGGGCGACCGTCGTAAACCGGGACGGAGTCGTTTGTGCGGTGGCTTTCACCGGCGCGGGCCGCGGAGACCAATGGCCCGGTAGCCGCGTAATTTCGGCCCAAAAAGCCAATACTGCGAATGCGTTCAGCTTACCCGGATTGGCGCTTTCCACCGCCAATCTATATACCGCAGTGCAGCCTGGCGGAAGCCTGTATGGATTGCAGGCAAGTAACCCAGTGAGTACTGATGTCGCCTACGGTGGGAACTCTGCCAACTATGGTCAGTCCAACGATCCGATGGTGGGCGGCAAGATTGGCGGCGTGAATGTGTTCGGCGGAGGCTTGGCCCTTTACAATGCCCAGAAAGTTTTGGTCGGCGCGATTGGAGTGAGCGGCGATTCTTCGTGCGCGGATCACAACATTGCCTGGAAAACCCGCCATGGGCTGGGGTTCGATTGGGTGCCTGCCGGCGTGAGCGGTGATGCCACTCGTCCGGACAATATCGTTTACGACATTGCCTCGCAGCCGGGTCAAATGCCTGGCGTCAGTACGAGTGGATGGGGACACCCGGCGTGCAGCGCGGCGGCGACGTCCATCGCGGCCACGCTGGCAGTGGTTAGTCACTGAGGCCGGTCTCCGAAGGAACTAGGAACAGATGTTGTATCGGGCTGCTCACCACGAGCACGCGCGGATTGCATACATTTCCGCGCCGGGTTCGCGCAGTCTATTGCGCGGCTACATCATCTCTCCAGCGCAGCCGTGACGGCTCGGCAAGGTGCGGTTAGCTTCCGATAATGGCTGACATCAGGCAGCGAACGCGCCACTTCGACGGTTTGCCGACTTATCGGCAAAGAGGATGCGAGCAGTTCGGATCAGGAGGCAAACCGAACCCCGAATCGTTCTTATTCCGAGCACGCCTAAGGACGGCGGAGGCGGTGAGTAAAGCTTTTGCGGGGAAGCAACCCCACCGCCGACTTCAGGGCCAAGACTAGTGATCGTCAACCAAATGTCGCCGAAATCGAACCATTCGGATTTGATTTACCGCGTGCTGGAGTTGCTCCCGTTCAACATGCTCGACCTTCACTTAGCGCCCAAAGCTGATTCGGCAACGGCGCCCGCAGCGCTCCCGGCCGGGAATCCCGGGTGTGATAGACTACCCAACCATGAGCCTTCGAAGCCTGCGTGTATTCGCCGCATGTACCGCCGCGCGGATGCTCGCACGGGTGGCCCTTCCGCTTCGGCGTGAAGGATGTGTCCGCCTCGGTGGCTCACCGCTTTGAGTTCACATGAGAATGCGCTGGCTGATAACGGGGCTCTGGCTCGGGAGTGCGGCTCTTGCCGGCCCCACATTTAATCGCGACATCCTTCCCATTTTCCAGAAGAACTGCCAAACCTGCCACCGGCCGGGTGAAATCGGCCCCATGCCGCTTCTCACGTATAAGGAAACGCGCCCCTGGGCAAAAGCCATCAAGGCAGAGGTAGCCACGGGGAAGATGCCGCCCTGGTTCGCCGACCCGCGATACGGCAATTTTGCCAACGACCGGCGGCTGAGCGCCGAAGATATACACCAGATCCTCTCCTGGGTGGATGCGGGCGCGCCAGAAGGCGATCCCAAAGATCGGCCAGCGCCGGTTGTATGGAAATATGGCTGGAATATCCGTGCCGATGAAATCTTTCAGATGCCGGACCCCTTCCCAGTGCCGGCGAAGGGAATTCTGGACTACATCTATATTGTCATCCCAACCGGATTCACAAAAGACGTTTGGGTTACGGCGGCGGAGGTGCGGCCCAGCGCTCCATCTGTCGTTCATCACGTAGTCGCTTTTGTGCGGCCGCCCGGCTCGCAGTGGATGAAGGAGGCCAAGCCGTTCGTGCCTTACATTCCCCTCACGCCCACGACTGCCAATGACCCTCAGGCCATGAGCAACGAATATCTGGCCGCATACTCGCCCGGCAATCAAACAGAAAAATTTGACATCGATCACTCGGCAAGGCTAATTCGAGCGGGGTCGGATATTATCCTCCAGTTGCATTACACACCGAACGGCAAAACGGCGATGGCCGATCAGACTAAAGTCGGGCTGACTTTGACTGAAGAAGCACCCGCCAAGCGCTTTATGGACGCAGTCGCCTCCTCCTCGAACTGGACGATTCCACCTGGAGATCCCAATTACGAAGCACATGCCAAGCTGACGTTTGGAGACCCGGTGGAGTTGGTTTCGCTGCAGCCGCACATGCACTTGCGTGGGAAGGACATGACTATTCGGGTGATCTACCCCTCCGGCGAATCTGAAATATTACTGAGCGTGCCGCACTATGATTTCCATTGGCAGATAATGTACTATCTGAAGAAACCGCTCATGCTGCCTCGGGGGACGCGCGTCGAAGTGACCGCCCACTGGGACAATTCGGCATCGAATTTGCAGAACCCGGATCCGACCGCCACAGTGAGATACGGCGTGCAAAGCACCGATGAAATGCTGAACCTCGCCATGGACGTGGTCGTTGACCCGGATTAAGCTGACGCAAACACTTTCGCGGCCCGGTCTACAATAAACTTTAATCTCTTTCAAGCGCTGTTGCTGAGCGTATCCGCTGGCCAAAGGGGATCCTGTGGCATGGCATTCCGCTAAGTTACGATAGTTGCGCCCTATTCCCATACCTGGCCGATAGCCATGGTTATCGGTGCCATTTCTCCGGAAATACAGGCAAGCTCTACTATTCAGTCAGAGGATCCAGAGCATCGGAAGACAACGCCGACTGGCCGGAACTGCCGTTAGAGATGAGCGCTTAAAAGGTCATTTTTAGGCTGAACCGCACCGTTCTCTGGTCAATGCCATCTCGGCCCGTGTTGGCAATGCTCGTTATCGCCATGAAGGAGCTATTTTGGACGTTGTTGATAGGGTTCGCGTGATGCGGAGTATTCCCAACGTTAAACATTTCAGTCCGGAATGCGAAATTAAATCTCTCTCTAAATACAAACTTCTTTTCGATGCCTGCGTCGCCGTTGATCAGCCCGGGACCTCTCAAGGCATCCTGGCCGCAATTTCCGAAAGACGTACCAGCCGGGACTGCAAAGCTAGACGGCGCATACCATTGCAGAAGAGCCCCCTTCTGCTGAGGCGCAGCGATACAGTTGGCGAATTGGAAGGAACCGTTGGCGTTGAGGTTGTTGTTGGCGACCACGCTAAACGGCCGTCCACTGAAGTCGCTGAACAGACCACTCAACTGCCAGCCGCCGAAAATGCTTGCCGCCATGCCACTCGTAACCCAGCGCTTGCCCTTGCCAAAAGGCAACTCGTAAATCGCAGTGGCCTCAAAGTTACTCGCGATGTCGGTGGTCACCGGGCCGTAGTTATAGGTTCGGTATAACCAGGGCATAGCTGCTCCTCCTTGGCCTGACGATGGAGTGATGAATCCCAGGTTCTTGCTCCACGTGTAACCTACGCTGAGCGTTAGACCAGATGAAAAGCGACCCTGCATGCGCGCCTGCAAGGCATTGTAATTGACGGACCCGAAGGTCCCAAGAAGTGGAGTACTGGCAATCCGCTGATCAATCGCGTTATTCAGCAGTAGCCCCGCCGTGCCCGTGCCGATGGGAGACCAATTTTCCTCGAGAGAATTCATCGGATCTTTCTGTTGTGAGCCGGCGTACCCGGCAGAGGCAGTCCAGCCCGGCCTTATTCGTTGCTCGACTGTGAAGTTATAGGTCTCGACATAACCCCTCTTATAGTTAGCTGCGTTGTAATCGAAGAGACCTGCGGTACTCGGCACCGGCACTTTACCGGTGGTTAGGGGAAACGGGTTCGCAGGTATTGTGATCCCCTGGCGAAGCGTGAGGGCGTAGGACATGACATTGGGAGGAAGCTGGATCACCCCAATTATGTATGGGAAGTTGATCCGACGCTGGCCAGGAACTGCAAAAATATTCGCCGGGTCGGTGGACATGCCAAATCCAGCTCGAATTACAGTTGAGCTTCCGAGGCGATACGCGATGCCCAGCCGTGGAACAAAATGCAATCGAGACTGGTCAAAAATGCCACAGGAAGAGGGGACCGATGCCACACCGCAAATCACCATATTGTTGGTGGCGTGGTCGTAATATTCAACGCCTGTCCCATTGCGTAAAGGGACCGCGAAGTAGTCGGCGCGTACCCCCGCATTCACAGTGAGCTTGGGAGTGACTTGCCACTGATCGCGGGCATAGAGCGCATAATACTTCTGATTAGTGTAGTAATAATCCGGATACTCAAATATCTTGCCCGAATCTTGAGAAAGGCCCAGTAGGAAAGAGGCAAAGGAGTTGTACTCCGTTCCTTTGGAAGTGCTACAGGTTCCGTTGGAGAGGGAAGTACAGAGTTCCGTGGTTTGTTCGGCAAAATGGAAGCCTCCGGCGTTGCTGATGAATCCGCCGCTGGCAGTCTGATACTGACTCTCCTTGGAATTCTGAAAGTCGGAGTCAAAGCCGAATCGGAAATTGTGATTCCCCTTGACCCAAGTGATATTCGCGTCGAAGTTCTTCTCGGGATCGTTGAAATCCTGGGGTTGGAACTTACTGACGGAGCCCAGTTGCGTGATACCCCCGTCTATTGTGAGGGACGGTAGACCTCCCTGCTGCAGCGCCTTGCCCGCTGGAAAACCCGCGGTGCTCAAGCCTGGAATTTGCATTAGTGTAGACCCGAAATTTTGATTCTGTCCTGGTTGCGTGCTGTAGGCAAAGTTAGCGTCATAGCCGTAATGCGCGTCGAAGATTAAGCTAGGACTGATAATGTATGTTCCCGAAATGGTGCCGTTGAAGACGTTGGTTCCTCCGAAGCCTGCGGCAGTGTTGGTAGGAGACAGATTTGGGCCGCCCAGGATGCCGAACTGTTCTGGGGTCGTCCAGTAATTGTTCCCCCAGCCCAAACGGACAAACGTGCTGAGCTTCGCGGTTGGGTTCCAGTTCACCTTGGCGGCGCTTTGACTGCGCCGTAGGTAGGTCTTGCCCTCGGTCAGCAAGTTGTTGGTGAGGCGTACCGATCCGATTCCGGCCTGGTTCGGAAGCGACCACAGGTTGCCATTAGCTGCACTGTAGTTCATCAAGGCCTGCGAGCCTATGTCGATCCGGTTCCCCGGAATGATGTTTCCCGGGAAGGGCGTCCTGCCCTGACCAAAGACATTGCCCGTGGTCGGATCATAGATCGGGTTGGGAGAGCCGCTTAAGTTGCCCGTTCGCATGGCTGCGGTGGGGACTTCTGCGAGAAATGGAGCGCCCTGGATCAAACCCGTTCCCTCGAAACTCGCGAAGTAAAACAGCTTATCTTTCTTGATGGGGCCGCCGATCGTGCCGCCGTATTGATTGTAGATATACAAGGGGTTCGGCTGCGAACGATTGGACGCCCAAGGGTAAGCCTCGATGTGCTGGTCGGTGTGATCTTCGAACAGGGTGCCATGTAGGGCATTCGTCCCGCTCTTGATCGTGATATTCACGGCCCCGCCGCCAGATTGTTGTTCTGCATCGAAGGAGTTGCCAGAAATGCTGACGTTTTCGATTTCTTCAAGTGCGGGAATGAACTGGGGCTCGGCTTGAGCGGTAAAGTCATACGTACCGGTGCCGTCGACGCGGACGGTGTTGGTGTTTGAGTTTCCGCCGTTGACTGTGACAATCAGACCGCGGTTCGAATTAGCGGTAAAGGAATTCCCATTCGTCGGCGGCGAGACACCGGGAATCGTTATGAAGAGCATCTGGTAATTGCGACCCAGGGGCACGGGAACGTTTTGAAGCGAGCGAGCTGTCACGTCGTCGCGTATGTCGGCGCGATCTGTCTGCAAAGCAATCGCGTCAGCAGAAACCGTTACGTTCTGAGTTAGTTGACCCACTGTTAAGGTTACATTTCTTCGCGACACTTCTTCGGGCGAAACCACGACGCCAGTCACCGTACTGGTCTGAAAGGATGGCGCTGTTACTGTGAGGGTGTAGGTTCCTGGCGGCATTGTTGGCAGGCTGTATCCGCCTTGCCCATTCGTCGTCGTATCCCGAGTGAAGTTAGTGGTTTGTTCGGTGGCAACAACTTTCGCTCCTACCACCGCTGCCTGGCTCGCATCCGTCACGTTTCCAGTGATACTACCCTGGAGCAGTTGCGCTTGAACGGGCTGAACGGACATCACAACACTCAGCCCGGCCGCCGACAGCAGTCCAAGAAAAACTCTCTGCCTTGAAAAAAGTGTCATATACCTCACCCTCTTTATTTAAGTTCCACTACATGTGTGCGTGGATTCCCCTCGCGCTTCTCGCGCCGCTTGTGCTAGGCGAAACAAACTTCCTCGATCGAATCGTTTGGCCCACGTTTTTCTCTCGTTGGAGCCTATCATATTCCTCCATCCGGCAGCAATCATTGTGGTAGGCATTCTGTAGGCGGGTCGCGTGTCGGTCCGGCCTCGGTTACCTCGCGGGCGGATCTGAAGAGGGAATCGACCGCTGGTCAGAAGATTCTCAACGGGATTTCAACAAGAGGATCGGCGATGGCGGAGACTCCCCGGGCGCTCTATCATCCGATTGGTCCACAGAATAAGCGCGGCTACCGAGACGAGGTTCCGGATCAGATTCTCGCTACCGGCAAGCGCGTCCGGAACCATAGTCGCCACTATCCGCCGAACGGAGTTTGTAGGAAGCGGATTGGGCACATGGACGAATAACGCGCAAACCTTACAAGTGCGAGATTTTGTCAGGCCGCAGGCTACCGATAATGATGAATATCGGTCCCACGGCCTACGCCGAGATCTGGAGCAAGCTCGCCCGCGAGCGCAGGATCGAAGCTTTGCGCACGTAGGCTCGGCGCGGCGTTCATCCGAGTGCCTTGCGGCCTCTAAATATGGTCTCGTACCAGCCGCGAACGCTGAACTCGTTCAGTATTGTGGCGTCTTCACCGTTTGGGCCGAATGCATCGATCGATTGTTCGGAGTGATCGGCATATTGCGCCTCGCCTCCGTGCTGAACCATCGGGCTGCCGATTCTGCCGTTGATGAATTTCTCGATCGCAAGCAGCTTTGGGCCGCGCATGTGCGGCTGCCCCAGCCGGACTTCCACGACCGCCAGATTGCGCTGAGGGTGGCTGATGTCGATGATGTCGTACAGATCGTAATCGGCGTGAATGTAGGATCTGTCGAGCATCAGGCACCCATAATGACGCGACTTCGGGTCCGCATCCATTTTATATAGGGTGCCGATCAGGTCCCGCATCGCTAACCAACAATCCTTGGCCTTCTGTGTTTTGCCTGCCGTAAAGGCGCCCGGGTGCGTTTCGGGATCGACGACGAGGCCTGCGAGTTTATATCCTGCTTGGTCATTGTCCGCGGTCTTCGCTTTGCAGTCAATGCGCTTCGGTTTATAGCCTGGCTTGCCGATATAGTCGAGCGAAGCGCGGTTGGTGCGGCGCACAAGAATCCACGACTTAAACTCTTTGGCAGCGGCGAGAAAAATGGCTCTATCTTGCAAGCGCATACGGTGACCTCAACGAAATTCTATCGCACGAGTTTGAAGGCGAGCGCTCCCACCGATGACCTGACCCATCGTTCTCTCCCCACGGTCACAACTGCAATCCAAGTGAAACTCACGAACCCGGTTCTCTGGCGATAATAGGAATTATCGGGCTATGCGAGCACCTTTTAGGGAAGGGGACGACCTTGTCCGCTACGTTGGAACGGTTCACGCAATCGATGACTGCCAATAGTCAGAAGCCCAAGTGCGCAACCACCCCGGCGTGATCGGACGCATGAAGGCCGGTCCAGCCAACACGGTCCACGGAGTTAATCGCTAAGCCCCGCTCGAAGACGAAGTCGATTCGTTCGAATGGTCCCTGGGGATGGTCCGCGAGTGGGTCCTCGACGTAAAGGGGCCAAGTGAAACCGGGATTTCCGTGGTTTACTGCGGGCCAGGTATCCGTAAGGTCCGATGCCAACATAACGCTCACCGACTGGGTCTGCTCAGGTGGCGTATGTGTGGCGTTCGAGTTAAAGTCACCAGCGATAACCAGGTACTGCGTGTCGCTGAAGAGCGTGGCGAGTTCCGTGGCCTGTGCCGCCTGCAGCAGACTGACCTGAGGTTGGCCAGGTACTGTGCTCTCCAGGTGAGTTTCGACGAAGGTAAACGTCTTGCCCCCGAGTGTCACATCAGCCGCTATCCAGCCCCGCGGGATCGAGATGTTGCCCAGAGGGCTAGGGATTATCAGTTCCGCGGTGTAAGTGTTCTTGCGGACGTTAGCGATGCTGAGAGCAACATCGTTGCGCGCAAGTACTACGTCGCGATCCAGAAACCCGAGCCACACGCCGCTACTCATGGGCAGCGCAATGTTAGTAAGGGGGTTTATCGCCAACACAGAATAGTCCTCGCCTAGCCCGGCGAGGTCATCAAGCAGGAGCTGCAACTGATCGAACAGGGGAGTCTGTTGAAATGGGCTTTGCCCCGTGCTCCAAAGGGTGACTTCTTGAAGCGACACCATGTGCGGTTTGGCCGTGGCGATCTCTTGCGCAAGAATCGCCGCGCGGCCCGCGAAGTTGCCTTGCAGGATCTCTTGGTAGGTGAGGTCGATGCCGACCGTTGGAGTGCTGGTATTCAGATAGGCCAGCGCGAATCCGAGATCCGTTCCGGCATCCATATTTTGGGTCATCACGGTAACCCTTGGGTTCCCCTGTTCTGCCCGCATCGCGCACGTCCCAATCACTAACAGGCTGGTGTAGACGGACAACTTATATAGAGCGAAGCGCATAGTTCCTCCTGAGACCGGCCAGTATACGAGATGCGTCCGTGGGAGTATTGTTTCACTTGAAGTCCAACATTGCCATGGATTGGGCGCGTTCCCACGGCGCGGCTTCAGGCTGCTATCCCACGCGACTGACCTCGGTGAAGGCGACATCGGCGCGAAAGTGACGCCCGGGATCGCTACCGTTGATGTGACTTATCGGACCCTCTAAGGCTATGGGTCTTACTTCCCACAACCCGACTTGCGGACATCCTGGTGCGCGCCGATGTTCAACAGGCCTCGCGTGCGCTGAGTGCAACTGTTAACTGGCAAACTCTAATCAAGTGACGATCCGCTAGTAGATAGAATTGGCCTCACTGGCTCCCTACGAAATTTTCGCGCAAAATCGGCGCACCTGGCGAACAACCTCAGTTGGGGCGAGTTGGCTGGATAGCTCCCGAGTGGTCGGGAATCCGGAAGTTATCTTGGTGAAGGCAACATCGGCCAAACTAACCCAAGGATCACTACCGATAATGATGATTAACGGCCGGTGATTTTGGAAGCCCTACATCTCGAATAAGCCGCGTTCCCCGATCCTTCTAAAGTCACCGGGAGCGACGCATGGCGTCGTCCAGATCGTTCACTCCCGACAAAGCGCGTTCGACACGAATGCCCAGTAGCCACCAGGCTTGCTTGCCGACAATAAACGACTTCCCCTAGGACAAGAGGGGTTCGCTTTGAAACCACCCCAGCTTAGTGCATCTTAAACGAACCAGGATGTTGGGAAACTTTTGCCTCAGAATCGAGTACAGTCGTCGGAAGAAGTCGACTGCGGGACGCGCTCCAACCTGCTGCATCAGACACCGATGCGGCTCTACTCCCACAGGCTGGCAGCGTTTCAGGCCTTAGGAGTCTCTATTTCCGCCAAGGCAGCGCGCAATTCACGCAATTTCGGCGGCTTGCTTAGCACGCGATTGACATGCGGCGGTACATCACCTTCAGCAACGATGCGCTGACCCCAGCCGGTGAGGAGAATCACCGGCGTCGAGGGACACGTCGTCTTAACTGCGCTCGCAACCTTGCGTCCATCAACATAAGGCATCCCGAGATCGGTAATTACGACGGCAAATGGCTCTCTACGATCCTGTGCGGACTGAAAAAGATTGATGCCTTCCTGGCCGCCATGAGCGGCGATCACTGCATGGCCGTCGGATTCCAGCGCGTCTCGAAGTGATTTGATCAACAGAGGGTCGTCATCCACGATCAGGATGCGCTTTCGGGAGGGGATCGGTTCGTTAGGGGAGACGGTGGCGGTGTCGGAGCCGGCTTCGGTCGCTACGGAAAACCGCATTCGGACGCAAGTGCCTTTGCCGCGGGCGCTGTCCACATCAACTTCCGCGTTGTGCCTTTGCGCCACCCCGTAAACCATCGCTAAACCAAGGCCTGTACCTCGCTCACCTTTGGTCGTAAAGAAGGGTTCTAAACACCGGCGGCGCGTCTCCTCATCCATCCCAATACCGGAGTCCGCAACCTCGACATCAACGTGCTCCTGCCCCGGCTCGCCGCTGGTTTTGGTCCGAAGCGTCAGCGTGCCTCCCTCTGGCATGGCGTCCACAGCGTTAAAGACGAGATTAATGAGGGCTTCGCGAATTTCGCTCTCCACTCCGGCTATTGGCGGCAGGTTCGGCGCGAGCTCCGACTGCAATTGGATCACGACACCGCGCTTTTGCGGCATGTCGCTCCAACGCGCCCGGGTGAGGTCCAGAACCTGCTGCGCCAGGTGGCTTAAGTCTACTGGCAGAAGAATTAGCTGTGGTTCGCGTTCACGATAGAACTCTCTCATACGCGCGACCGTGTGAGCGACATCGTCAATGGCTGTCTGCGTTGTCTTCAGATACTCGCGGGTTCGTACGCTGAGCCCCGGCTCCTTATCGAGTAGCAACTCCGTGTAAAGTGCGATCGGTGAAATAGCGTTGTTGATGTCATGGGCGATGCCGCTCGCCATCTGTCCCAGCGCCCGCAGCCGTTCCTGTTGCATAACAATCTGCTGCGTCTGGCGCAAGTCATCATAAGCTTGCTGCAAGGCGGTGTAGATCTGGGTCTGGTGCGCCGCCAGCGCAACATGTTCGCTGAGTTGTCGTAAAAATTCGCAATCGCTGCTGCTGAAGCCTTGAGCTTGGTGACGTGCTGCGATGAGAAGGCCAAAGACTTTGCTTTCAACCAGGAGGGGGGCAGCCACCACCGAGCCGAGCCCTCCGCTCGCCAAGCGCTTCGGAAATGGGAAATCCAACTGGCTCAGATCGGGTTCATACACCAGTTCTCCCCGGACACATCGGGACAACCCATTCTGGTCAATTGAAACATGCGCTTCCTCGGTCAGAGCGAGCTGCATCGCCAAAGCCTCGCTTCGGATGCCTACGCAAGTTACAGTTAGTTTCTCGGTGACCGAATCGTAAAGGCAAACACAGCCAAAATCGATCGGCAGGTGGTCTTCCAGGCTGCGCACTACCACTTGGAAAACGCTTAGCAAGTCTTGCCGTTCGCCAATGGCGCGGGTGATCTGGTCAAGGAGGCTTAGGCGCTCCAGTTGAGTTTGCAACCGCCGTTCCGTGTTCTTGTGCTGTGCGACTTCCGACTCCAACGCTCCCACCGTCTGGGCGAGGTCGCTGGTTCTATCCCGGACCCTTTTGTCCAGATCCTTGTTGACCTCGCGTAACATGGCTCGCGCGTGTCGCTGTGTGCGCGCCACCTTAGTGATGAGCAGCGAAACACCAATGAGAAGAGTAAGGCGGTTCAGATCAAGCGCCGCCAGCCGAAATCCAGGTGCCAGTGCGGCCGGGATCGCAACCATGGTAAGCAAACAGGAGACGATTCCCGGGCCGTATCCAGCGAACCAGGCCACCACGAAGATGCTTAGAAGATGGAAGAACGCGTATGGAAAGTCTTTGCCTTTTGGCAGCACTGCTTGAAGTGAGGTCTGGAGGGAGAGGGCCAGAGCCAGTGTGACGAATGGGAACAGATAGCGCTTCGCCGCCGAGTCCAGCATTTTCGGAGGTAGTTCTAGCGATGCCGCCATGTTATTAAATCGGCCGGGTGTCATCAAAACTCCAGCCGCGCCCCAAGTTGAATCACACGCGCAGCAGCCGCTGAGGTAATTGAACCGAGGGCCGGCGAATCGATCGTGCTTACGGGAAGCCCCAAGTTTGTGTGATTCAGACTATTGAAGAACTCGAGGCGAATCTGAACCCGGCGCGCTTCGACGCTTCCCAATGGAAAGGACTTTGTGGACCCCAGGTCTAAAGTGACGCTTCCCGGTCCCCTTAAAATGTTTCGGCCGGCATCGCCATACGTCTGGGGAGAGGGAATTGCGAACGAAGACGTGGTAAACCAATGTGTGATCGATCGCTGGCTGGCGGGCAATACGGCGCCTCCTAGAATGTTGGGCCTGCAATCGTTGCCTTCCGCATTGATATCCGCGCACGCCATCACAACGCTGAAAGGCGACCCCGTTTGCGCGGTGACTACCCCACTGACTTGCCACCCCCCGAGAATACCTCGGACGACCGCCGTCGCTTTGGAGGCTCGGCTCTGAGTGCGGCCGAACGGGATCTCCCAAACTGCGCTACCCGCGAAGCGATGTGCACGATCGAAGCTCGATGGACCGCGATCCTGCGCCCAGTCGTTCGGGTTCTGCGGATACTGACCGCTGGCCCCGGAATTGTCTGTCCCATTACTTTGGTTATCGATAGATTTGGACCAAGTATATGAACCTAAGAAATAGAGCCCTTTCGAAAATCGCCGTTCCATCTTCGCTTGAAGCCCGTGATAGATGGAGTGAGCGTTATTGGTGTACTCAAGAACCTCTCCGAGCGCTGATCCGAAAGGCCTTCGGGCAGTTGGATTGGTAGAGCCGGGAGGCGCGGCGTTGATGTTAGTGGTCATCAGCAGACGGTTGCCGCTGGTGCCCACATAATCGACCTCCATTATCAGGGAGGAAGTAATGGCCCGCTGAATGCCAAAGCTCCAAGTCTGGGAATATTGATTGCGATCTCCGGGAGAAAGATACCGCTGGTCTCCCGTGGGCGACGTCGGTGAAGGCATCACCAAGCCAGGGAGAAGACTGCTTAGCTTATACGTGGGAGACGTGTACGGGAACTCCGTGATGTTGTTGCGATAGTAGAACGGAATATTGAACTCGGTGCTGTTCAGAATGCTGGCGCTCCCAAGTGGATCTACGAAGCCAATCCCATATCCCGCACGGAAGACCGTCTTGAAGCCGGTGCCTGGCGCGTACGCCAAACCAATCCGCGGCGCCACGTCTTTGTAGTCAGTGGCGCGGAGCCGCTCGCTGGTGGTTTGTCCCGCGATCAGCATGGTTCGGGTGGCTGGATCGAAGTTGGACAACCTGTCATACTTTTCGCGCGGGTACGGCATGATGTCGTAGCGGGCGCCAAGATTTAAGGTCAATCGCGATGTAACCTTGAAATCGTCCTGCGCATAAAAGCCTACGCGCGACGAAATAAGCCCCACGGTTCCCGGCGGGAATTCGTCACGCAGAATCTGGAATGGTGCACCCAACAGAAAGCTGGCGAAGGCGTTGCCACCGGGCGTGCCGACGAGAGTACTGGTGGTGAGATTCAAGAACGTATAATAGCCGCGACCGAAAACCAAATAGCCCGTGCTGCCCACTTCATATTGGTCGTCGAAACCAACCCGGAGCGTGTGGCGGCCCTTGACCCATGTAAGTTTCTCGCTGAAGTTCCAGTCGGTGGCTGCGACTTTCAGCGGAGTCAGTATGCTTCCACCAACATTAAAGAGCCCTGCAATGACCATGCTAGAAAGCCCGGACGTCTGGAGATTTTGGTTCACTCCTGGGATACCGAATTGCTGGGAAAGGTTCTGCCCGTAATCCTCCTGGGTCAACGTGCTGGCCTGTCGGTTGAGGCCGATCCGGACTTCATTGATCAGCGTCGGTTTGAGCTGATAGATATGGCCAATTCCCGTGTTCTGGTTGCGGGCCCTAGTAGTGCCCGAAAGGGACAACGAGCCGCCTAAAGGCAGCCCGAAGATAGACGGTGAGACGGTGTCAGTATTCTGGAATGAGTGACGCACAAAGATGGTGTTGATTTCCGAGAACTGGTGGTCGAAACGGATGTCGAAAGATTGACCATTGGAAAAACTCGTTCGTGTCACCGCGTAGTTGTTAAATGGGAGGGGTTGGCCATAAGAATTGAACTGATTCGGTTGCGGCAGCAAAGCCACGATCTTCGCGGCTACTGGGTCGATGAGATTCGACGGGATGACGTTATTCAGGAACGGCGTCCGCGCGGGCGATGATCCGAACGGATTATAGATTGGGCTTGCGGTTCCCGAAAAATCACCGCGACGTTGGGCATCGGTCGGCACGCTGGCGATCATGGGAACACCATTGTGAGCTATTGTGGACTGGTAGTCGGCGAAAAAGAAGGTCTTGTCGCGTCGAATGGGGCCACCCAGCGACCCGCCAAATTGGTTATAACGAAGCGGATTTTTGGCTTGACCCGTAGCATTAGAGAAAAAGTTAGCCGCATCCATGGCGTCGTTTCTGAAAAACTCGAATAACGATCCATGCCAGGCGCTGGTGCCGGATTTGGACTGCAAATTGATCACACCTCCGGCGACGTTCCCGAATTCCGCGGAGTAAGCTCCCGCCTGCACTGAGAACTCACGGACCGCTTCGAGTGGAATATTGAAATTATTTCCACGTCCTTGCGCCGAAGATGTCGTTGAAATTCCATCCAGCAAATATAGATTCGCTTTGGTGCGTTGGCCATTGATATTTACCGGATTCGGTGAGCCAGTCTCGGAGGGCGCGCCGGGATTCACGCCGGCGCTCAAAGCGATGAGTTGCTGCCAGTTGCGGCCGTTTAGTGGAATCTCGGCGACCTGTTTTTTGGCGATAATTTGAGAAACCTCGGAACTCTCAGTCGAAAGTAGCTGCGTCCCGTCGGCCTCCACTTGGACGGACTCGCTCGCGGCGCCAATGCTTAATCTGAAATCTACACGTACGGTCTGGTTCACCTCAAGCAGGACCGGGCCGAACACCTCCACCTTGAACCCAGGTTTCACGGCGCTTAGGGAATAGAAACCGGGAATCAAAGCGTGAGTGAGGTAGAGGCCTTCCCCGTTAGATTCGGCAGAGGCTTCCGTACCGTTTTCAATGGATCGGATCAGAAGTTTGGTTTGAGGCACTGTCGCCCCCGACGCATCACGGACCTCGCCTCGAAATATGCCGCCCGAGGTTTGCGCCAGAGCGGCGCTCGCCAGCAGGAAGCCGATGAAGAAAGCTGACGAAAAGCGGATCATTGAGTTCTCCTGTTGCCGCCGATCGGCTAAACCTGCTTCGGCTTCAAGTGGATTAGGTCAGATTCAACTATCGGCCGGAATGTTGTGGACCTACAACCCAAAATCAAAAAGAATTACCTCGTTATTGCCGCTAGGTTTAAAGTTTTTGGGGTAAGGGCCGATGATTACCCATTAGCGTCCGAAAAGCAGTTGCCTTTGGAGTCGCTCTCCCCGCAAGCTTCACTCGAAAGGATTGGGATTTGAGATTCGCGAACCTTAAGGATTCCAGGATCCTGATTGTTGACGACCAGATCGCGAATCTCACAGCGTTGACCGCAGTTCTGGAGTTTGCAGGGTGCGAAAACGTCAGGTGCCTCAATGACTCCCGCCAAGTCTGTCGGATTTTTGTTGAGTTTAGACCGGACCTGATCCTGCTGGATCTTCACATGCCCCATCTGGATGGGCTCGCGGTGCTGGATCAGCTCAATAAGCTGATCCCAAAGGATGATTACCTTCCCGTTCTGGTTCTAACCGGAGATGGTAGTTCCGAAGCGAAGGAACGAGCCCTCTCGCACGGGGCAAGTGACTTCCTCTCCAAGCCTTTGAACCATACCGAGGTGGAATTACGAGTCAAAAACCTCTTACAAACCCGGTGGCTGCACAGCCAACTGAAAGAACAAAACGTGTCCTTGGAACGGCAAGTTCGGGAGACAACAAGCCTAGCCGAAGAGTTGGCCGAGACGAATCAGAGACTGAGACAGGCCCAGGGACAACTGGTGCAGTCCGAGAAAATGGCTTCACTGGGCCAGTTGGTCGCGGGCATTGCCCACGAAATTAATAACCCTCTTGCGTTCGTCATCAACAATATTTTTATGGTCCAAGAGCAATTGACTAAACTGGCTTCGGAAGTCCCGAATGGGCACCCGGTTGCTCTTCCGACTATCAATAAGATGCGCACTCGCGTCGACCACATGCGGGAGGGCACAGACCGCGTCGGGGACTTGGTTGCCAAGCTGAGGACTTTTTCCAGATTGGATGAGGGCCAGATCAAGACCATCGACATCCACGAGAGCATCGAGTCAGTTTTATTGTTTCTGCGGCACAAGATGGAAAACAGAATCGAAGTGGAACGCTCGTATAATGCCACTGGTGATTTGACTTGCTTGGCCGGCGAGCTCAACCAGGTACTCATGAACGTCATTGGAAACGCGATTGATTCAATCGAGGCTGCTGGAAGGATCTCTCTCTCGACGAATGTGCGGGATGGAAACTTTGTCATTGCCGTTCGCGACACAGGTAAAGGCATTCCTGAGAACATTCGGGACAAAGTGTTTGAGCCTTTCTTTACAACAAAGCCAATAGGCCAGGGCACCGGCCTCGGTCTGGCGATCTCCTACGGGATCATCCAGGCCCATCGCGGTTCGATAGAATTCTCAAGCGAGATCGGAAAGGGCACGGAGTTCATTCTAAAGATTCCGATGTCGTTTGCAGTTGAGGTGAATGCGTGACGGATTGCACGGAAAAACCCGCAGTCCTGGTGGTCGACGACGAGCCGCGCATATTGGATTCCATCCGCGATCTGTTGGAGGAGAATTTCGAAGTCATCGCAAGTACCGATGGAGAAGAGGCGCTTCAAATTCTGCGTACGGCTAAGTTCACAGTGATTCTGGCGGATCAACGCATGCCTGGATTGACCGGTGATCAGTTCCTCGCAAAAGCGCAGGAGATATCCGACGCCACCAGGATCCTCGTAACCGGCTATGCGGACATCAGCGCGCTGATACGGGCCGTGAACCATGGTCAGATCTTTACTTACGTCGCCAAACCCTGGGAACCAGCAGAGCTCAAAGTTACCGTCTTTAAGGCCGCGGCTCACGCCCGAAAGCTCGTCGAACAAAAAACTGCGGCGGAGACGGTTGCGCGACAGCAAGAAGCCCTGGCCCAGTCCGAAGCGATTTTACGGCAGCAAACCAAGATTCTTCAATCGATCCTTGACAGCATGGGAGACGGCGTCATTGTCGCCGACCACCGTGGAAAAATGATGCTACTGAACCCTGCAGCCCGGCAGATCATCGGTTCACGCGAGGATGTGCCCCTGGCGCAATGGAGTAGCAACTACGGCCTTTATTGCCCTGATACCATGGCCCCCTACCCGGTAGGCGAGTTACCTCTTGCCAAGGCCCTGCGGGGGGAAACGGTCGATGGCACTGAAATTTACATCCGCAATGATTTCAGGCCCGACGGCGCGTTCGTCAGTGTCAACGGAAGGCCGCTGAAGGACGACAGCGGAAACGCCGGAGGCGGTGTTGCCGTAATACGGGATATTACAGCGGCAAAGCGGTCCGAGGATTTGCTAAGGAAAGCCAAAGACCAAGCTGAGCGCGCGAATCATGCGAAGAGCGAGTTTCTTTCGCGGATGAGCCACGAATTGCGCACTCCGTTGAATTCGATTTTGGGCTTTGCCCAGCTTCTGGAGATGGACGCTTTGTCGGCCGAACAAGGGGACTCTCTTGCCCACATTATGAAGGGGGGGCAGCACTTACTAAGCCTGATTAATGAAGTTCTCGATCTTGCCCGCATCGAGGCCGGCCGACTCTTCTTGTCCCCGGAGGCAATCAATCTCCAGGAGGTCATTCAAGATGCACTGGCTTTCGTTCGGCCGATCGCCCAACAAAGAAATATCCAAATCAGATGCGACGCGACCATCGACACTGAAAGGCATGTGAAGGCGGATCAGCAACGACTTCGGCAGGTGTTTCTCAACTTGCTCTCCAATGCTGTGAAATACAACGTGGAAAGTGGCCGAGTAGACATATCCTGCCAAGCACGAGAGGGCGGCGTATTTCGCATTGCCATTACTGATACCGGACAAGGAATTTCCGAAAAACATCAAGAGAGACTCTTTCAACCCTTTGAACGCGTGGGCGATGAAAGCACGGGAATCGAAGGAACCGGTCTCGGTCTGGCCCTTTCCAAAGGGCTAATGGAGGCCATGGGCGGACGTATCGGAGTGGAGAGCAAACTAGGTCAGGGCAGCACTTTCTGGATCGAACTGAACGGAGTGGACAGCCCCGAAGGGGCTTTAGTCGCTCCGCTTGACGAACCGAATGTGGATCAGCGGCCGGATTATTCTCCGCACCGCACAGTTTTATATGTGGAAGACAATCGAGCCAATTATAGACTCATGGAACGCATTGTGGCGCACCGAAACGAACTGCGGCTCATCGGAGCCGAGCGAGGACGGG
>Ga0207667_10002146_pt1 | contig 24719 bp, 13 predicted proteins | sample KBSCornC52_FD_184301 | JGI IMG/M metagenome (GOLD analysis project Ga0207667, IMG submission 184301) | Corn rhizosphere microbial communities from Kellogg Biological Station, Michigan, USA - KBS Corn C5-2 (SPAdes) (version 2) | ecosystem: Host-associated > Plants > Roots > Rhizosphere > Soil ...
ATGCCAGCCCAGGAGCATTTGTCTTGGCGGTCCGCCGTGTACGTATACGATGGCGGGTTTGCGTGGAGCGCCTGAGGGGGGAAGAAAGAGGTCGGCGTGTATGGTGAAGCCATCGGGGGATCGAAAAGTGACGGGTGTGGGGGTGACTAATTTATCCTGTGGGAAGTCTTGCGGGATTTTATCTGAGGCGAGGAGCTTGAAACTGTGGCCGGGGGTCCCGTTGCTCAGGGGCCTGCCAGGCGGTGGCGTCGTAATCCCATCAGCCGGTGGCCTCATAATGGCGGGCAAGGGAGGGCGCTGGGGTGTTGCGCTGATAAAGGCGACGGTATTGCCGTCCCCTGTCATGATGGGCGTCCATTCGATGCCTGTTCCGGGTGTCAAGACCTGCATATCGGGTTTGTCGATGCTGACCATAGCGGCGTGTCTTCGCTCGATGTCGTGCTGATCGGGGCCCGTGTTGGCGCTGAAGAGGAGCTTTCGTTTGTCGGGACTCAGCCGGATGTGTTCGCACATGAAATTACCGGGGGTAAGGAGGAGGGGCACCGCCAGGGGGGACTTGCCGGAGGCGGCGGAGGACATGGCTGAACCGGAGGACGCGGCTGGGAGAGATACATCCATGGAATAGAGATGTGGCCATCCATCCTGGTAGGAAAGAAAGACAATGCGGTTGCCGGCAGCCCAATGCAGGTTGGCTCCTCCATCTGTTGTAGGATATGATCCCCGCAAAGTGAGCGGGCTTTTCCATAATAAGGTAGGTGTGCCGGTGGCCGTGTCTGCGATATAAATGCTCCAGGGGTCGGGTTTGGCTGTCAGGATGGAATCGGGGGCGCCTCCTGCTCCCGGCCGTCTTATAAAAGCGATGTGGCTGCCATCGTCGGACCATTGAGGGGATGCATCGCGGCTAAAGGAAGGGGCTATCCATTTCAAGGTGGACGCTCCTTTTGTATAAATGCCGATGATGGCATGATCGGTTCGGGCGGATACGAACAGGAGCCGCCTGCTGTCTGCCGACCATTGCAAGGAGCCGACCCGTCCCCTGGTGGTGAACAAGCTTTTTGCGGCGACCGATCCATCTATGGGGGCGAGCCAGGCCTGTCCATTTTTTATAAATGCCACTTCTTTGCTGTCGGGTGAAATGATGGGGTCGTCGCCTTCGGAGAGATATTTTAATTGGGCGCCCGCGTTCTGCCCGCCTGTCAGGGAGATACTGGCTATCTGCACTTTGAAGGGCTCGGTATCAAAAGCCGGATTGACGGGCATTTCGGAATCCCAATTGGCTCCGTGATCGCCTCCCCGGACGAATACGACCCACTGGTCATCGCCGGAGATGGAAATGCTCGTGATCTCCTGTCCATCGTCCTTCGAGAAGGAGGTGATCCTTTGCGGCTGGTAGTCCGGCGCTTTGGCCACGTAAATATTGCGTCGTCCTTCTTCGTCCATGGTCCATGCGATGAGGGGCCCTTTTGGCGAGGAGACCAGATCCGTGGTGAAAGGATACTTTTTAAAAGCGCGAAATGATGCGGGCTGGGCCATGATATACAATGGCAGCAAGAGCAGCAGCAAGGATATTCTCATGCGGGTGATGTTTGGCCGGATAATTTACGGTCTTTTTGGATAATCGAGATGCCGGCGCGGGGAAATATGTATGGAAATTTGTCTGTCCTTCGGACGAGTTCCTTGACGGGACCCCTGAAATGTACAGTAATTTTCTTGCATTTATTGGATATGAGAAATATATCAATTGCGGATTAAATGTATGTGAACCATTCGGGAATTGCACCCGTATAATATTGTATTTCGACGGGGTGTTCTATATTCGTGCTATGATCAATAAACAAGAGATATTGGGCGAAGTGCTGAAAGGGCTGATGCGCCGATACCAGGAGCGGGTGCCGGATGTATCCGCCATTCTGGAAGTGATGAGAACGGAGGGACTGATCCAATCTCCGGCAGATATCGAGAATGACCATATCGCCTTCCGTAGTCTGGGTGTTCCGCACCTGGGTATTGCTTCGCTGGAGAAAATCTTTTTACATCTGGGCTATACGAGGCGTGACCCTTATTCCTTCCCGGCAAAAAAGCTGAATGCCTGGTGGTATGCTCCGCCGGAGCCAGGTCTGCCCAGGATATTTCTCAGCGAGCTGCGTGTGCAGGATCTGCCGGAAGCTTCGCAGGAGATCATCCAGCGGTATACCGACGCTATTATCAGCGACCCTGTGGATGAGTTGGATCTGAATAATGCGGCCGTCATCGACCAGTTCCTGCACAGCAGCAATTGGGCTGTTCCCAGCTGGGAGGACTATCATGCACTGGCCGCTGTGAGTGAATATGCTGCCTGGGCGATCTACAACCGGTACTACCTGAACCATTTCACCATCAGTGTACAGAATTTACCGGAGGGTTATAATACGGTGGCATCCTTCAATATCTTTTTAGAAAAACACGGGTTCATCCTTAATGATTCGGGTAGCAAGATCAAGACGAGTCCGGATGGACTGCTTTTGCAGAGCTCTACCGTAGCGCGTATGGTGGAAGCGGAATTTGCCGGGGGCCGTAAGGTCTTTATCCCGGGCTCGTATGTAGAGTTTGCTGAAAGGAGGGTATTGCCTGCGTACGCGCATCTACCCACTGCAGCTATAAGGCGGGAACATCGCCGGGAAGGTTTTGAGGCGGGCAATGCGGATAAGATATTCGAAAGTACCTTTACCAGCCAGACGGACAGACGTTCCTGAGATGTTGCACGAGAGGAGGCGGCTGGAACCTTATTATTCTGAGTATGTCTTTTCGACTGATATTATTAACCTTACTTATCCTATTTAGCCTGTCCCTTCGGGCTCAGTCCCGTGCATCCTCTTCTCACTATATCCGCGGCACCGTACATGATAGCGCCGGCACCGTGCTGGAAGAAGCCACTATATCCTGCTGGCCTGTCCCGGGAGATCAGCCTATCCATAGTCTGCGCAGCGGTCGTAATGGCTTTGCCTTTCACCTGTCTCAGACCGGCCAATACCGTCTGATAGCCACCTACCTGGGATATACGCCCGATACGATCGCTGTTTCCATATCAGAAAATGATACGACGGCCCTGTTTGCGAAATTCATTTTACGACCTTCCTCCAAGCCCCTTATGGAAGTCATCGTTAAAGCCAGCATTCCTCCTGTCATCGTCAAGTCGGACACCATAGGTTTTAATGCCGCCGCCTTCCCTACGAGACCGTTTGCCAGTGTGGAGGATCTGCTGAAGAAGCTGCCGGGCATTGTAGTGGATAAGGATGGTAATGTCACGCTGCAGGGGAAGAAGATCGATAAGATACTCATCGATGGCAAAGAGTTTTTTCTCAGCGATATCAAGACGGCTACCCAGAACCTGCCTGCCGAGATTGTTGCACAGGTGGAGACGTATGACACACAGTCGGAGCGGGGAAAGCTTACGGGCATCCGTGACCCTACGGGTGGAAAGACGCTCAATATCAAGCTAAAGAAGGATCGGAAGACGGGCTACTTTGGGAATGCCTATGCGGGCGCCGGGAATGCCAACGGCTATGCAGTAGGAGGGACGGCTGCCAGTCTAAACCCTACGCGCAATATTTTCTTTAATGGAAATACCAATAATATCAGCAATCTGTTCACCGGGAGGGAGAATAACTCAGGGCCGGTATCGGGAGGATTACAGACCCTGTCCAATGTCAACTTAAATTACAGGGACAATCTGGGTAAGAAGATCGTGGCCGTCTTCAACGGGGGCTATTCACGCAATCAGAGCGCGATGGTGCAGTCATCCAGCCGTCAAACTTTTCTGGGCGACTCTTCGCTGATCGAGGATCGTCTCAGCAATGCATCCAACGTGAACAGCTCAGGGCGGGGCAATGTGCGTATGGAATATAAAATGGACAGCTTGCGGACCATGACCCTGCAGTCGAGCTGGAATTCCCAATCAGGCAATAACCATTCATCGGATACGGTGGGTATCGATACGCAGAAAGGGTCAGGTGATCAGGCGAATACCTGGAGGAGCAGTCACGGGCTGACGAACAATACCAGCAGCACGCATGGCAATTCCTTTTCCAATAACGTGGACTTCCGGCAGCAGTTTCACAAGCGGGGGCGTACTTTTTATGTGGGGTTGAGCCAGTCGAGCAACCGGCAGCATGTGAATGCGGGTCTTTTCTCCCTTGTCGATGCTTTTGATAGTGTAGGAAACAACATTCAACATGCGCTGGAGGACCAGCGGTCCACTCAGACATCGAACAGCGAAAGCTATAATGTTCAAACCGCCTATACGGAGCCGGTGGGTAAGCACAAGGTGCTCGATTTTGGCTACCAATTCAATGTTGCCACGAGCCATTCCGACAAGGAAAGCTTCGATTATGACAGCGCCACGAAGAGATATGATCGCCTGGATACGCTGACCACTAATCAGTTCTACAATCGTAACACCAATCAGAATATCCATGCCGACTTCAATTCGGACGGGACCAAGTGGCGCTATCAGCTTGGAGTAGCGATACAGCTGACGGGCTTATACAACAAGAACTATTCTATCAAGGACCCGATACAGCAGCGTTTTACCAACTGGTACCCCAGGGCCAGCCTGATCTGGTCCATGTCCCAGAACCGGAGCATCCGGGTGGGGTATTCGGGGAGCAGCTCAGCTCCTTCTATCGATCAGCTGCAGCCATTGCCGGATCTGACCAATCCATTCCTCGTGCGGCTAGGCAATCCCGGTCTGAAGCAATCTTTTCAGCACAATATAGATATGGGTTTCAACAGCCTGAATACAAAGAGTCTTCAGAACTGGCAGTTTTCCATGCAGGGAGGGTTTACGGAACATGCCATCACTGCCTCTACGAAACTGTTGTCCGGTGGTGTGCAGCAGTTGCAGTATGTCAATGTAGAAGGCGATTATCAGCTGTCCGCCTTCCTCACGTATGGCTTCCCGTTGTGGTCCCGTCATGGCAATGGCAATATGAGCCTGCATGGTAATTATGCTCACCAGAATGGTTTTCTCAACGGCGAACCGAACAGCACGAATACGAGCGGAGTGGGAGGCGACTTCCGGCTGAACTATCATCCTGCTGAAAAAGTTTTTTTTGACGCCAGCGCTTCGCTGAACTATAACGCCAATGGGTACTCTTTGAGCCCGGAGCAAAATACAAAGGTGCTGGTGCAGAACTATATGTTAGACTGCTCGTACGAGCTGCCCGGGTCGGTGACTGTATCCAGCTATTATACCTGGCAGCAGACGGGCGCCCAGGGATCGCTGCCGGCGCATGCTATCAGCTATTGGAATGCGGCGTGCTATAAGAGCATCTTTCGTAATCACAGCGGTCAGATACGGCTGTCGGTATTCAATCTTCTCAATGGCGCGAGCAATGTTTCCCAATCCGCCGGTCCGAACTTTATCTCCACGAGCCGATCGAATATTGTGGGACGGCTATGGCTGTTGAGCATGGTGTGGCATTTTAGAAGATTTCCCAGTACAGGGAAGTGAGCGGGCCGGCGTGGGCCACCTGATAGTCCATGACGGTGCAGGATGAGGGATTGGAAACGGAGGCGTATATTGGGTTATGGATCAACCGGCTGATTGGAGATAACCGGCTGCCGGAGAGAGAAAGGAAGACCTGGATGAATGTGAATCCTTATACACCGGAGAGCCGGCTGGAGTCGTCGGGGCTGCTGGGGCCCGTGCGGGTGGTCCGTGCCCGGTAGGCGGAGGGGGCGACATCGAACTCCTGCTTGAACTGCTGGGCAAAATATTTTGGATTGTTGAAACCTACCGTGTAGGCGATTTCAGAGATATTCATCTGGCTTTTTTCCAGGAGCTCGGCTCCTCTTTTCAACCGAAAATAACGAATGAATTCTACGGGTGTCCTTCCTGTAATGAGCAGCAGGCGTTTGTAAAAAGTGCTGCGGCTGGTGTTGAGCAAATGGCTCAGCTCTTCCACGGAAAGGTCGGGGTTTGTTATATTTTTTTCCAATTCGCGTAATACGGATTGGAGGAATTCGTCATCGGCGGAGCGTACCTCGATGTGAGCGGGGCCGGCATCCACCTGGCGCTGGTAGATGTTCCGGATCGTCTCCTTGTATTCCAGCAGATTGCGGACGCGGGATTGCAGCACTTCGAAGTTGAAGGGTTTTGCGATGAAGTCGCTGGCGCCTGTCTCCAGGCTTTTGAGCTGGGTATGCTCTTCCGTGAGCGCGGTCAAAAGGATGACAGGGATCTGTTGCGTACGCGGGTCTGTTCGTATCTTCTTACAAAGCTCGATGCCATTCATGACGGGCATGCTGATATCGCTGACGACGAGGTCGGGGTGCAGGGAGAGGGCTTTTTTCCATCCATCCCGTCCGTCCGAGGCTTCATGAATATTGTAATTGGCGCGTAAGTTGTCCTTTAAATAGAAGCGGAAGTCCTCATTGTCTTCGACGATGAGGATGGATTTCTTCTTACGGGGCGAGGAGGGTGAAGAGGAGGGAGGTGGAGAGGGAGAATCAATGATGTCCGCGTGGCCGTTGCCTGCGGTGAGAAGAGGGATGTTCTCAGCGGGCTGCGTGGTCAGGCTTTCGTCAATGGACAGGCGCTTGCAGGGCAACGTGATGGTGAAGCAGCTGCCTTTGTTGAGCTCGCTCTCCACGGTGATGCGGCCGCGATGCATTTTTACGAATTCGAGGGTGATTGCCAGCCCGATGCCGCTGCCCTGGTTGAGGATGGAGTCGGGGATCCTGGTTTGGAAGAACCGGTCGAAGATCCTTTCCTGCTGGTCGCGGGCGATGCCGATGCCGGTGTCGGAAATTTTTATATAAAGCTCGACGTCGTCGCTGGCGGGGGGGACGTCATCTTTGCCCGGGGAGGGGGAACTCTTGCCGTCCTTGAGGGGGACTGTGCCGTCCTTGAGGGGGAGGGTGCCGTCCTTGAGCGGGAGGGTGCCGTCCTTGTTGATGCCAGAGACCTCTACCCATACCTGTCCGTTCACGGGTGTGAACTTGAATGCATTCGACAGGAGGTTGAACAGGATCCGTTCCAGCTTGTCATGATCGAAGGAGGTGTAGAGGGGAGACATGGAGGAGGCGACATAATTGAAAGAAATATGCTTTCTATCCGCCAGGTCCACAAAGGACATGGACACGTCTTTTATGAACTGGAGGATATTACCGGGACGGGCGTTCAGCTTCAGCTCATTGGCTTCCATTTTTCGGAAGTCGAGCAGTTGGTTCACGAGATGCAGGAGGCGCCTGGCATTGCGGCGGATCATTTCATACTGTGGCACGTGTGTTTGTCTACCGGGCTGTTCCAACAGTTTCTCCACGGGTGCGAGGATCAGGGAAAGGGGTGTTCTCAGCTCATGGCTCATGTTGGTGAGGAAGCGGATCTTCATCCTGTCAATCTCGTGCATGTTGCGGGCGTTCTCCCGTTCCTGTTCGAGCGAAAAGCGCATGCGCGCCCGGCGAAGGACCATTTTCCTGGCGAAGTAGAGGAGGGCGAGGATGGCTACGACATATAGCGCGTAAGCCCATGGCGTCTTCCAGAAAGGTGGAAGCACGTGGATCTTCAGGACGGCTGCGTTGCGATTCCAATTCCCGTCCTCATCGATGGCCCTTACCTGGAATGTATATTCTCCGGCATCGAGGTTGGTATAGGTGGCTTTGCGTGCTTTTCCATCCGTGACGAGCCAGCTCTTATCAAACCCGTCCAGCTTGTAGGCATATTTATCCTTTGTATGCTGGAAGAAGTCCAGGGAGGCAAATTCCAGAGAAAAGACATTTTCATTATGCCTCAGGGTGATCTCCCTTGTACTGGACAGCGACTTTTCCAGAATGACGTGTCCATCGAAAGGCTTGCCTGGTTTCACGATCTTGTTAAAGAGCTGCAGATCGGTGAGCACGATGGGCGGGATGAAGTTGTAATGGACAATACGGGAGGGATCGAAGATATTAAGCCCGTTGTGTCCGCCCAGGAGCATGGTTCCGTCACTGACGAGGAGGCCGGCCTTTTCATTGAACTCTCTACCCTGGAGGCCGTCCGACTCATAAAAATTGTTGAAGACGGGGTGCAGGCTGCCGGGTGGGGCGGACCAGTCGCCGGACAGACGGCTAACGCCATTGAGCGTACTGACCCAGATATCGTGCTGTTTGTCTTCGATGATGCATTGGATGGTGTTGTCGGGAAGGCCGTTGTCTGAGGAGAAGGATTGGAAGTGTTTACGGGCGGGGTCGAAGATATTGAGCCCTTCGCGGGTGCCTACCCACATGTATCCATGGCCGTCGCAGAGGAGATAGTTGACATTGTCGGAGCTGAGGCCGTTGCTATCGCTGGAATAGTGGACGAAGCGCCCTGAACCCTTGTCGAGTACATCGATGCCATAGCCTGTGCCTATCCATAATTGATGGCGGCTGTCCTCGGTGATACTCGATACGTAGTTATTTTTTATGGAGCCGGGGATGCTGATATTATAATGGTAGAAAGTACCCGTCTTTTTGTCGAGTCTGTCCATACCCTGTGCGAGGGTACCGACCCAGAGGCCATCCCCGGAGTCGTCGTAGACGCACATCACCCTGTCATCGGCAAGGCTGGAGGGATTTTTTGGATCATGTCTGTAGTGGATGAATTTTTTTCCATCAAAACAATCCAGCCCTCCAAAATAGGTGCCTATCCAGAGGTTATCATTTTTATCCATCTTCAGGCTGACAATGACGTTGTTGGATAAGCTGTTGGGTTGTGCGGGATCATGCCGGAACTGGTGAAATGCACCCCTGGATCTGTCAAAATGGATCAGGCCGCCACCATTGGTGCCAATCCAGATGTTACCCTTTTTGTCCTCAGCAAAGGTGCTGATGTCGTCGAAAGGAAGGCTGGAGCTGTTGCCGGGCTGACGTCTGTATTGTGGGAACTGGAACCGCTCCTGGTGGTAATAGCTGATGGCGCTCTTGAAGGTGCCTATCCAGATGGTACCGGAATAGTCCTGATAGACGGTGCTGATGCTATTGTCGGGGAGACTTTTACGATCGTCCTCCACATGGGTGATGGTCTTTATGGAAAAATCTTTTTTATGTACGATGTCCACGCCGCCGTGGTCGGTTGCCATCCAGATGTCGCCTCGTGAGTCCTGGATAACGTTCTGGATCACATTGCTGCTGAGCCGGGAGGGGCCGGTGTCCTGTGTCAGGTGTTTCATCTCCCCTGTGAGGGGTGAATAATAAATGGCTCCTTTAAAGACGCCATTGGATGTGAGCCAGAGATCATTCTCCTTATCGATGAAAATATGACAGATGGATATAGGAGGAGTGACCGTCTGCTGCAGGACAGCTGTATTCAGTACCACCTTATTCAGGCGGCCGTCTATTTTTTCCATTCTTCCATCCTCGTGTACAACCCAGCAGTTGCCGTCGCCATCCGCCTGGGCATTGCAGACAGGGGCAGGGCTGATAGCATGCATATCGCCTTCGCTGGGCTGGAAGGGAATGATCCGGCCGTCCAGCTGCCGGTGGTAAATGCCTTTGTCTTTGTAAATGAACCAGTAATTACCCTCCCAGGCAACAATGTTCATTAACCAGCTATCGGGGAGAGAAAGACTTCTGAGGTAATCCAGGTAACCCCGGCTGAATTTGTCGGTGGTGAGATCGTACATATTGAACCGGCCGGCGCGCGACTCTATCCAGAGCTTACCGTCGGGACCCTCGAACATCTGTTCTATATAATTGTCCGACAGGGAATTGGTATCGCGGGCATCGTGCTTATAGACCTTGAACTGGTAGCCGTCCCAGCGATCGAGACCGGATGCGGTGCCAAACCACATATAACCGCGGGCATCTTTGTATATACAGGTGATGTGGTTATTGGACAGCCCGCCTGCGACGTCGAGGTGTGAAAAGGCGTAGTCGTTGGACTGACCGTACGGCCGGCTGAAGGGCGTCCAGCATAATATAAGCAGTAGTATTCGGGACTTCATAAACTATACGGCAGGGCAAGCCCAGCAATCTGACGTTTCAAATATAATGGTTATGGGGCATCTATTTGAGCCCAAGAGGGTCATTTGATCGTCCTTTAAAACATATGACTACCCAGTTTGATCATTTTGAGGTCCGTCATCCCCGTTGGCAGCTGCTATTTTTATGGAACCATCAACATGGATGGCCAAAACCAACAATTGATTGCGATATGAAAAAATTACCAGGGGTACTTTCCCCTCCCTGCTACGTGTTATTATTCCTCTTCCTTATTCTTTTTCAATCTCTTTTGGCCCAGCCAGGTACGGCTAAGCGGATCACGGGCAAAGTCATCTCCCAGAGTAACGGGGCGGTAGTTCCAGGGGCCAGCATCATGGTCAAGGGGACAAAGAATCTGGTCAATACAAATGACCAGGGAGAATTTGTCATTATGGCGGCGCCGGGTGAGACGTTGGTGATCACTTCCGTGGGTTTTGCCTCGAAAGAGGTGAGGGTTGGTGTATCGGCCGTGATCAACGTGGCCCTTGCGCAGGACTTCAGTCATCTGCAGGATGTGGTGGTGGTAGGGTATGGCCGGATGAAGAAGACGGACCTGAGCAGCGCGGTCAACACCATTTCGAACACGGATCTGAACAAGACGGTGAATGTAACGCTGGACGATGCGCTTCGGGGGAAGTCGCCCAATGTATATGTTTCTGCCAGCAGCGGGGCGCCTGGTGCGGGGTCGGCGGTGATCATTCGCGGGATCAGCACGGTGACGGGTAATTATCAGCCTCTTTATGTAGTGGATGGCGTGCAGATACGGCCGGGCATGGCTACGGGCGGGGCGTATAATTCCAATCCGAGCCTGGCCAATGAGATCGCCGGGATCAATACGGATGATATCGAGAGTATCAGCGTGCTGGAAGGTCCTGCGGCCACCTCCATCTATGGCGCGGCGGGCGCCAATGGGGTGTTGATGATCACTACCAAGCAGGGAAAATCAGGCGCCACGAGAGTAAACTTTTCTGAGTCCCAGACCATTCAGACGCGACCCAAGAACCTGCCTGTCATGAATTTAAAAGAGTATGCCGTCTACATTGGCAAGCTACAGCAGTATGGGCTGGTGGGAATAGAGCCGCCGGAGCTGCAGGATACTACTCTGCTCGGGCCCGGCACGGACTGGCAGCATGCTCTCTATCGTAATGTGATCATGCAGAACCATGCCATGTCGATCAGCGGCGGGACGGAGAGATCCACCTTTTATTTCTCGGCCGATTATCTCAACCAGAGCGGCGTAGCCATCGGATCAGGGTTCCAACGGGGTACGGTGAGGATCAATCTGGCGAACCAGGCGACCAGGTGGCTCAAGTTCGGTACAAATCTCAGTCTTTTCACCACCAGGGAGAAGGCCAATACTTTCCAGAACAATATCATCAACCTGGCCCTGGAGCAGAACCCCACCATTCCGGTGAAGAACGCGGATGGTACGTTTGGGGGGCCTGCCAACCTGGCGCAGGCACAATATGCCGTCACAAACCCCATCGCGATCGCGAACCTGAACAATAACTACAATCAATCCTTTGGAGCCATTGGAGGTCTTACGCTGGATATTACGCCGTTAAAGGGCTTATTGTGGCATACAGAGGGCAACGGGAACTACACCTTCACCAACGGCTATCAGTTCAATCCTTATTATACGCTGGGATCGTATTATCAAAGTTCACCGACATCCGGCAGCCGTAGCGCCGGAAATAACTATTGGGTCTCGCTCAATACGCGGGTACAATACAATTTCAATATTGGACCCCACAGTGTAACGGCGATGGCGGGTCATGAAGGCGCTCAATATGCTTACCAGTCGTTGAGCGCGTCCGGTCTCCGGTATGCCACCAGCTCGATCCAGGAGCTGAGCGTAGCTGATCCGTTGTCTCCTCCGGGTACGAGCTCAAGAGGGAACGGGTCCAATGAGAGCTATTTCGCCCGATTGAACTATATCTATAATAGTAAGTATATATTGGAAGGGGTTGTGAGAAGGGATGGGAGTTCTAATTTCGGTCCGTCGAACAAATGGGGCACTTTCCCTGCCGTATCGGTGGCCTGGAAGATGTCGGACGAGCCTTTTATGCGGGGGCTGCCTTTTATCAATGATCTGAAGATCCGCGCGGAATATGGCATCTCGGGGAATGCAGGTTCCGGCGGCGCGGTGTATTCCAACCTTTATTCATCGGCCACTGTTTGGGGCACCGGGTTCCTGCCTTCCAATTATCCCAATCCAGACCTGAAATGGGAGCAGGACAAGTCCACGAACCTGGGTATCGACGCCCATCTCTTCGGGGACCGTATCGAGTTCATAGGAGATGTCTATTACAAGAAGATCTCGAATCTTATCCTGGAGGCCAGCGGTCCCATGTACCTGGGTGGTTATCTGAGCGGTGGCTATGGCGGGCAGGTACAGTGGCCTGTAGAGAACTATGGGGGTATGGAGAACAAGGGATTTGGCCTGTCTTTGAATACCGTGAATATCTCCCGTCGTGATTTCCAATGGAGGACGGGGATCAATTTCTCGATGGACAGGAACAAGGTCACCAGGCTGGTATCGAGCATCTATACGCAGTATTATTCCCAGATCAACGACAGGCAGGCTGAATTTGCCACGCAGGTGGGACAACCACTGAGTATGATCATGGGTTATCAGGCGGAAGGTCTTTTCCAGAATTATAAGGAGCTGGCCACGCATGCTATACAAACCGGCACCAGTGATGCCCAGGCGCCCCGAATCATCGATGCCAGCCGGGGTTCATGGGTTGGGGATATCAAGTACCGGGATGTCAATCACGATGGTTATGTGGATACGAAGGATATCCTGCCTATCGGGAATCCATGGCCGAAATTTACGTATGGGTTTACGTCGACGATGTCCTGGAAGGGGTTCGAGCTGAATCTTTTCTTTATGGGTGTATACGGCAATCAGGTGTTGAACCTGACGCGCTATCAGAATGAGACGCTGCCGCAGGGCACGGGGCCGTACAACAATCACTTTAAGAATGTCATCAACTTCGCCGTGCCGAGCAGTATCAAGCCCGAGGATGTGCTTATTGCCACGCTGACCAATCCCGGACACCGGGTACCCGTTCCTTTTGTGGATGCGAATGGTAACAACCGGATATCGACGTGGAATGTGGAGGACGGCTCTTATCTGAAGTTGAGGAATGCCCGTATCAGCTACAGGGTGCCCAGCAGGTATATATCCCAGACGCATGTGCTTCGGGGAGCGCTTGCTACTTTCCAGGTGCAGAATGTCTTTACCATCACGCATTATACGGGATACGATCCGGAGGTAGGTATTTATAACTATGGCGGGGTCAATCTTGTGGGTGTGGATGAAGGAAGATATCCTTCGACGAGGTCGTATACCCTTAGCATATCTCTTGATTTTTGATCATTTACAGGAGCCGCCCAGGGCGGTTCACAATCATGAATAAAACTATAACAATGCGACAAAATAAAATTGTCATCCTCATAACAGCTCTTGCGGCCATTGCTTTGCCGGCGTGTAAGAAATCCTTTTTGGATCGTCCGCCCATTGCGTCGCCGACGGCCGCGACTTTTTACAAGTCGGATATAGATATATTGAATGGTACCGGTCCCTTGTACAATGGCAGCTGGGGCGGCTATAATGGCACTTCTCTGCAGTACATCGGTGACATCATGGGAGGCAACAGCCTTACCGACAACTATAACGGCAGGGGGTCTTATCTAAATTTTACCGTGACGGCCCAGGACCCGAGCGGTGCATTGCAAAGCGCTTATCAGGCGTTGTGGTCTGTGATCGGGAATGCCAATATGGTAGCGCATAATATCCGGAATGCCGGTCCGGGCGCCAGTGAGGCCGGCAGGAATTCGGGGCTGGCCGAATGTTATGTCATGAGGGCTGCGGCGTATTATTTTATTGCCCTGGACTGGGGTGCTGCGCCTATTATCTATGACAACAGCATACAGCTAGGGGACACTTCTATCCGCCGGAACAATCTTTCGGATGTGTGGAAGTTTATCATATCGGACCTGAGCTGGTCCGCACAGCATCTGGGAACGACGCAGGTGCAACCCGGTCGCGTCACCAAGTGGACTGCGGAGGGAATGCTGGCGAGGGCTTATCTGGTGCGTTCCGGTTTAGGGCAGTCTGGCGGTCAGCGTAACCAGGCGGACCTGGACAGCGCGAGGTATTGGGCCAGCGACGTGTGTAACAACAGTGGATTGAGCCTTTATCCGAGCTATTATGATCTTTTCACCAGTGCGGTATTCAGCGGTAACAAAATTCCTTCGGAGTGTTTGCTGGGCCTATACTGGGTGCCTACCGGGCAGTGGTTCGTTCAAAATCATATGCAGGCCAATCTTGCGTATGACTCCAAGATAACGCAGACCGGTGATGGCTGGGGCGGGGCTTTCGGGGCGTCGCCCAGTCTGTTGTCCTATTATATGGACCCTGCCAATGCGGCCGACTCGATACGCCGCAAGGCAACGATATTCCTGCCGAATACCGACTATCCCGATATCAACAAGGACAATGGGGGATGGCATGTAGATACGGCGTTGTTCAATGGCGCCACCAATTCCCAGGGCGGGGCGCACATTACAGCTCCTATCACCAGCGGTACTTACTATATAAATGGAGACCGGGCCTATGTCAAGAAATATGTCATCGGCAGTCCGAAGGACAACGGAGGGCTGGGTGGAAGTCAGAATGAGAATATCGGTACGTATATCTTCCGGCTGGCGGATGTATACCTGACCTATGCGGATGCGATCCTGGGGAATAATGCTTCCACGACGGATGCGGAGGCGTTGAAGTTCTTTAATGCTGTACGGTCGAGGGCCGGTGCGACGCCAAGGACAACCATTACCTATGCGGATATCTATTTAGAGAAGAAGATCGAGTTTGCCTTTGAAGGGCATGCATGGTACGACTGGAAGCAATGGTTTTATTTCGACCCCAATGCGGCCATGACTTATTTCAATACGCAAAACAGAGGTCTTTACAACATCACTTACAATGGTGGTAATTCATTCATCACATGGTTCAACGATGCGACGTCGCCGGCAACCATCGGGCCGCGCTATTATACTATTACGGCGGACAAGGCGGACCTGCCTTATCCGTCAGCGGAGATACTGGTAGCGCCGAACCTGGCCCTGCCGCCTGTGGCTTTTGACTTTAGTAAAGTAAAATATTGATAAATCGACAAAATGAATTTAATATGAATAAGTATTTATTTCTTGTCCTGGTGTGCTTTGCGGGCCTGCTTGAAGTAGCCTGTAATAAGAACGGGGGCAGCGGTCCGCCTGTGATCACCAATGTCAGGCCGCTGGATACTGCGAAAAAGGATCTGAAGATCATTGGGGCGTCTCCGGGTACCGAGATCGTTCTGCAGGGGCATGACCTGCAAGGCGCGAAGCAGATATTCTTCAACGATACGCTGGCTTATTTCAATCCTGTATACAATACAAGCACGAACCTTATCGTGACAATACCGAGCAACGCACAGACGGCGGCCACTGTTTCTTCCGTACCCAGTACCATACGGCTGGTGACGGATCATGGAACGGTGACCTATTCTTTTAAGTTGATCCTTCCCCCGCCTACTATCAGCGGGATATCGTTGGATATCACGGGTACCACCATCGAGATCAATGGGACGAACCTCGCCGGGATACAAAAGATAACTTTTCCCGTTCCGGGCAATGATACGGCGTTGAGCTATACCGTGAACAAGACTTTTACTCAAATCGTCGCGAAGATCCCGCCGGGGAGCGCTTTTTCGGATTCAATGCGGGTGCAGTGTCTTTTTGGTACGGCGGCATACCCTTATCCGCCGCCGATGATTATCAGTTCTTTGTCGAACGAGAATGCGGCTCCGGGGACGACACTGCTGATCAATGGGACAAACTTCATCGGTGTCAACCAAGTGGTATTTCCCGGTGGCATTCAGGGTATCAACCTGCAGACTGTCAGCGTCACGCAGCTGTCGGTAGTGGTTCCTCCCGGCATCACCACGCCGGACTCTTTACGAATCTATGGGCCGCTAGGGGAGGCGACGGCGCCACAGCCTTTCGACACTTACCTCACCTATGTTTCACCGGGCTATCTCTCTAATTTCGAGAATCAATGGGCAAATCCTCCCGACAATACAGGCTTCTTAGGCTGGACCGGTGGCTATGCGAATGCGGCTACTGCTACTGCCAGCTATCCCGGTGGAACGGGTGGAGTGGGAGTGATCAACCAGTCAAGTCCGATGTCAGGGAACAGTGCTGCGGGTTCGCAGGGCAATGGAGGTTTTCTGCAATTGAATGATGTGCCCTGGGTTGGAGATAAATCCCAGTCCGTCAACAACTATTCCCTAAAATTCGAAGTGTATGTGGCTTCTACCTGGAGCAGGGGTGCTGTCTGGATAGCCGTGGGCGACTGGTATACCTGGAGCTCTTATTCTGCCAGATTTGCGCCCTGGTCCGATCCGGCGCTGGCTCCGAATGGTAAGTACAAGCCCAATGGATGGGTGACGGTGTCAATACCGCTGACGCAAATGATCCAGGGCAATCAGTTCTGGCAGACGGCCTGGAATCCAAACGGAAGCGCTGCAAGGACCTTTAATGATTATCCCACGACAGGCGTCTGTTTCATGGTTATGAACGACCAGCCGGACCCGGCGCCTGCGGGCAGTATCAATATTGCCGTAGACAATGTCCGTATCGTACAAGGAAAATAAAAAATGCAGGCCCTTGCCTGTACGAAAAAATAACCCATCTCCTTATTATGCGTATTAAAACAATTCATATACAACCTGCAGCGCTGACCTTATCGACCGTACTGGTCCTGGCGGCCTGTACGAAGCATTCTTCTCCCGTCAACATTGAAAAACCCTATCCGGTGGAGACCGACTCTGTCTATCACCCGGCAGATCCATCCGTACCGCCAACGGTAGGGTTCTTTTTGGATGGGTGGCAGTCGAGGACATTTACGGCGCCCGATACTACGACGGGGTCCATTCCTTCCTATGACGCCACAGATTCACTGACCATCAATGTCAACCAGGTGGTGGCTAAAGTTCCACCTTATCTCTATGGCAATAACTCCAATCTCTGGATGGGGCAGATCGTCACGGAGCCGAACCTGATGCAATATATCAAGGACCTTTCTCCGAGAATCATTCGCGCCCCTGCGGGAAGTGTCAGCGATACCTATTTCTGGAGCGGGGTAGACTCGGCACACAGGCCTTGGGATGCACCCGACAGCGTGCTGGATGCCAGCGGCAAGAACGTGTATATCGGGGACTGGTATGGGGGCAACTGGGGAGGGGGGACCCTGGCGCTGGACAATTATTATACCCTGCTGTCACAGACCGGAAGTACCGGCATCATTACTATCAACTATGGATATGCGCGTTATGGTACGAGCGCGAATCCTGTGGCGGCGGCGGCGCATCTGGCGGCGGACTGGGTGCGGCATGATTACGGGCGGACAAAGTTCTGGGAGATAGGCAATGAGACCTATGGCAGCTGGGAGGCGGGTTATTATATCGACACGACGAAGAATCAGGACGGTCAGCCATACAAGGTGACGGGCGCATTGTATGGATCCCATTTTAAGGTGTTCGCGGATTCCATGCGGGCTGCGGCGCAGCAGGTGGGCGCCACCATTTATATAGGAGCTACGTTGTATGACCATGCTCCCGGCGCGGGGGATGATGCGACATTGCAGACCTGGAATACGGGAGTGCTGGCAAATGCGGGGGCTGTCGCTGACTATTTTATCGTACATAATTACTTTACGGCGTATAATACCAATTCGAGTGTAGCGGATGTCCTTTCCAGCGGGCTGACGGTGCCCGGGACGATGATGTCCTATGTGAAGCAGCAGGTGTCGGCGGCGGGATTGAGCGCGAAGCCTGTTGCCCTGACGGAGTGGAATATCCAGGCTACGGGCTCGAAGCAGAATGTTTCCTATATCGCGGGTATGCAGGCGGCGCTGACGCTGGGCAGTCTGATCAAGAGCCAGTATGGCGAGGCCAGCCGCTGGGATATGGCGAATGGGTATGCCAAAGGGGATGATCAGGGGATGTTCAACAGCGGGGATGAACCTGCGGCGCCGAAGTGGAATCCTCGTCCCGCCTTCTACTACATGTATTATTTCCAGAAGTTCTTTGGTGACAGGATGGTGTATGATACGCTGCGGAGGGCGCTGCTCAATTGGGACATAACCACGTATTCTTCGACGTACAGCTCAGGACAGGCCGGAACGGTGATCATCAATTCGGGACCATTGAATCATGTGGTGGCGGTGGACTTTCAGCATTTCCCAGCGGGAAGTCATTATTACTATTATACGCTGACAGGTGGTAAGGACAATTCGCCCTTTTCGGGGCAGGTGTTTGTGAATGGCTCGGGGCCATCCACTGCGACAGGGGGGCCGTTGAACTATGCGACGCTGAAAGCGTACAGCATGCCGTTGAGGGGTTCGATCAAGATGTGGGTGCCGCCGTACAGTGTGGTGTATCTGGTGGCTGACAAGAAATAAAATGTCTTTTTTGTATCTAAAAATATTTCCGATGCCCATTGTCCGGCTCCTTTTTCCAGGGGCGATCCTGTCGTTGGTGTTGTTGTCCTGTGGAGAGCAGCGCCGGAAGGAGGGGTTGCACTTCACGACTATGGAGCCATCCGCCACGGGCGTGTATTTTGAGAATACCATTACCGAGAGCGATTCGCTCAATATGTTCGTCAACGAATATACTTATATGGGAGGCGGCGTGGGGATCGGGGATTTCAATCGCGATGGTCTGCCTGACGTGTTTTTTGCGGGCAACCAGGTGAGCAGCAAATTGTATCTCAACAAGGGTGGTCTGCATTTCGAGGATGTGACTGCGTCGGCTGGGGTGGCCACCTCCAGCTGGTGCACGGGGGTCAGCGTGGTGGATATCAATAACGACGGTTGGCCTGATATTTATGTCTGTGTTTCCGGTCGCGTGCCAGGGGAGAAGAGAAAGAACCTTCTTTTTATCAACCAGCATGATCTGACCTTCCGCGAGCAGGCGGAGGCTTATGGGCTGGCGGATACTTCCTATTCCACGCAGGCCGTTTTTTTTGATTATGACAAGGATGGCAGGCTGGACATGTATCTGCTGAACCATACGCTGGACGACTATCATCCGAATGATATCCGGGACAGGAAGATAGACAGCAATGCGATGGCCAGGGATAAGCTTTTCCATAATGAGGGTGTAGTGGCGGGCATGGATCATCCTTTCTTTCAGGATGAGTCGCGCAAGGCCGGCATTTTTGAGGACGGCAACGGGCTGGGGGTGGTAGTGAGCGATGTGAACGGGGACGGGTATCCGGACGTGTATGTGGCCAATGACTATATCCGGAATGATCTTTTATGGTTGAATAATAAGGATGGGACTTTTACCAATTGTATTGCTTCTGCCCTGCGGCATCAGAGCTATTCTTCCATGGGGACGGATGCGGCGGATCTGAATAACGACGGGCTGCCGGACATTATGACCCTGGACATGCAGCCCGAGACGAATCAGCGGAAAAAGATGATGTATTCTTTTTTGGGAGAGGAGCGCAGGCGGCTGGAGGTGGCCAAGGGGTATGAGCCGGAGTATATTCACAATATGCTGCAGCTGAACAATGGAAATCGATTGATCGAGGGGCGGCAGGTTCCGTTTTTTAGCGAGATAGGGAATATGGCGGGTATGGCGGAGACGGACTGGAGCTGGAGTGTGCTGATCGCCGACCTGGACAATGACGGGTGGAAGGATGTTCATATTACGAATGGGCTTGGCCGTGACCCTACGAATATCGACTTTTTGGAATACCGGCATGAGCGGGTGGTGCAGACGAATATTCCGGATAGTGATCAGGGTCAGCGAAGGGCTTTTATGGAACGATTGTCGGAGATGGGGCCAGTGAAGGTGCGGAATTATATATTCCGTAATAAAGGGGAGCTGCGGTGGGAGGATGTGTCTGTCGAAGCGGGTATTACGGAGCCGGGCTTGTCGAATGGGGCGGCTTATGTGGATCTGGATAATGATGGGGACCTGGATATTGTGACGAATAACGTAAATGGATATGCGGGGATGTTAAGAAATGACCTGAGGGGTGAAACTGTTACTGGGACTGCCGCTGACGCGGCCGCCACTGGCGGCGCGGCCAACTTTCTCACGGTGCGGCTGAGGGGGGATACGTTGAATCCGGATGGGATCGGGGCGGTGGTGTATACGTACAGTCCGGGTGTCTGCCAGGTGGTGGAGGAATATCCTGTCAGGGGTTATTTATCGTCGGTGGACAGCCGGCTGCATGTGGGATTGGGGGCTGTTGTGCCGGACTCTGTGAAGGTGGTGTGGCCGGATGGGAGGCGGCAGGTGATAAGGGCGCCGGGGGCGAATAAGGTTTTGGAGTTAAGATATGTTGATGCTTTGGCAGGGACTGATGCTGTGACCGGCCAGGCGGCTGCGGCCGGGCAGGTTGGGCGACAACCTTATTTTAGCGAAGCGGCGGCGGCGTTGAATACGGTGTTCCTGCATCGCGAGACTTTTTTTTACGACTATGCCTTTCAGCCGTTGATACAGCAGAAATATTCACAGGAAGGGCCTTTTATGAGCGTGGGGGATGTGAATGGGGATGGGCGTGAAGATGTTTTTATCGGCGGGGCGTTCCGGCAGTCGGGTAAACTTTTTCTTCAGGAGGGTGACGGCAGTTTTCGTGGGGCAGATCTGACGGTGGGGACCAAGAATGAGGAGGACCTTGGGAATCTGCTGTTCGATGTGGATGGGGATGGGGATCTGGACCTGCTGGTTGCGGGGGGGAGTACTGAATTCGAGAGTAATTCATGGTTTTGCCGGCCACGGCTGTATTTGAACGATGGGAAGGGGAATTTCAAGATGGACAGCACGGCATTCCCATCGCAGGTGATCACGCCGGGTAAGGCTGTTGCGGTGGCGGATATGGATGGGGATGGAGATATGGATGTCTTTGTAGGCGGAAGGGTTTCGCTGGGTGTTTTTCCCGAGCCGCCCCGGAGCTTTTTGCTGCGTAATGACCATGGAAAGTTTCAGGATGTGACGGAGACGGTATGTCCTGCGCTGAAGAACCCGGGGCTGATCAATGCGGCTTTTTTTGCCGATGTGGATGGGGATAAGAAGCCCGACCTGATACTGGCGGGGGATTGGATGCCTATCCGGGTGTTCCGGAACAATGGATCGACGATGACGGAGATCACGGCGTCCTGCGGTCTGAAGAATCTGCCCGGCTTTTGGAGAAGCATTGCGTTGGCAGATGTCAACGATGATGGGTATGTGGATATCGTCGCCGGGAATCTTGGGTCGAACAATCCCTTTCATATCAGCACGGAGCGGCCTGCGGAGCTGGTGGCCAAGGATTTTGACGGGAATGGAATTGTGGAACCGCTGTTTTGTTATTACATAAAGGACGAGGAGGGGGGATATCAGCTGCTGCCCGGCATTTCCAGGGACCTTTGGGCTACACAGATGCCAAGCATCAAAAAGGTATATGACAAGAACGAGCTGTATGCGAAGGCGAAGATGGATGATATTTTTACCAAGGAGATGATGGATGGGGCTACGATCCTGGACTGCCGGGAAGTGCGCAGCGGCTGGTTCGAGAATGATCACAAAGGAAGATTTATCTTTCATCCTTTTCCGTCGCTGGCTCAGATTGCGCCGGTGAATGCCATTGTCTGTATGGATGTCGACGGGGATGGGAATATGGATATCATAGCAGGCGGCAATGAATACCAGGCGGCGGTGACGACGGGACGGTATGATGCTTCCTATGGGGTCCTGCTAAAGGGGGATGGCCGTGGCGGGTTTACTGCTGTCGGTGCGGGGAAGAGTGGGCTGATCCTGGACGGGGATGTAAAAGATCTCAAGGTGGTGCATACACCGGAGGGGCGGGTTTTGATGGTGGCGGTGAATGACGCGCCTATGGAGGCGTGGCGGATGAGAGGGAAGTGATATTTCTGTATATTTATATGCATGAGCGCAGCGGAATATCCAAGAATGTATCTGTACAGGCGGATCGTACAGGCCAAGCTCTTTATCGACCAGCATTATTCGGAGCGTTTGGATCTGTCGGCCATTGCCGATGAGGCTTATTTTTCAAAATTTCATTTTATACGATTGTTCAAGTCCGCCTATGGCAGGACGCCGCATCATTACCTGATAAAGGTGAGGATCGACCATGCGCAGCGGCTGCTTTCAAAGGATGTTCCGGTGGCGGAAGTGAGCGTGATGGTGGGTTTTGAAAGCTCCACCTCCTTTGCGGCGTTGTTTAAAAAGCAAACGGGTATGTCGCCTTCTGTGTATCAGCGTCGTCAGCGTGTCAAAAGGATGATGATCCATTCCAATCCCCTTGTAGCGGTGCCCAACTGCTTTGCCGAGGCGGGTGGCTGGAAAAATAGCAATTTTCAATAGCTGATATTCCGCCTGAACCGGCATCTTTGTGATCGTCCGGCCGGCCTTCGGCCTGGTCCAACATAAAAAGCAATCAGGATGATTACAAAACTTACGCATGTGTGCGTGTATGTGCTCAACCAGGAGAGCGCATACGACTTTTACGTGAACAAACTTGGGTTCAAGGTGCATACGGATGCGCCAATGGGGCCAGGCAACCGCTGGCTGACAGAACTTCGTCAGAGCTGCTTCGACACGCTCTTCCTCGTTCGTAACCTTCGCTATGCTCGGTTACTCCATCTGAGCAGCCCGAGCTGGAGATCACTTTATTTCTCATTACAGAGGGAGGGTTGTTTGATGCGGAAACGGTGAAGACGATGAAGGCGCTTGTCCGGAGGGGTACTTTCGGTCCGGCGGTGATGACCTGTAATGATCTGTTAGCTACGTATGAGGAGATGAAGAGCAAGGGTGTGGAGTTCAAGAAGCCGCCGACCCGGGAGTTCTATGGTTTTGAAGCGTTGTTCGTGGATGATTCGGGTAACTGGTTCTCTCTTTCACAGCTCAATCCTTAGATCATGAAGACTGTATTTGATGAGAGTTTTCGCGAGGAGCTGATCTTTCGGATCGGCCAGCTTTCGGCGGGTGACAGGGCGTTGTGGGGGAAGATGGATGTCAGGCAGATGGTGCGGCATTTAGTTCTTTCACAGGAATGGATCCTCCAGGGCAGGCGGTTGAGGCGCGTATTAGTGGGCCGGCTGTTTGGTAGAATGATCCTTAAAAAAATGTTGAAGGAAGAGTTGTTGCGAAGGAACAGTCCTTCCCTGGCGGAGCTGATAGTTAGCGACGCGAATATTGACCTGTCGCGGGAGAAACAGGTACTGGCGGGGCTAGTGCAGGGATTTGGGGCGTATGCGTATCCTGCCGGTGGGTTTGTTCATCCTTTTTTTGGGAAGATGACCAGGGAGCAGATGGGGTATTTTGTTTACAAGCACCTGGATCATCATTTACGGCAGTTTGGGAGATAGACATTGGCCGGCCAGGTGAGAGACATTGACCCGGCCAGGAGAGAGACATTGACCCGGCCAGGTGAGGAGGTATGGCAGGAATGCTGAAAAAGGCTATCTTGTCGGCATGAAGATAATTGTCTCCCGCTTTTGGGGTGCTCTGATATTGTTGTTCCCTGTCCGATCTCTCACTGTCCATGCGCAAACTGCCGGCGGTATACAATGGGGAACGAAGACCCTGGTGCGTAATGTCGTTCCGGACAGCAATGGCAGGTATGGTTCCCAGTATGCACGTATGCTACAGCTGAAAGACGGAAGCTGGCTTATGGGATATACCATCTCCAGCGGTAAAAGATATGACAAGTATCAGCCTTACGGGCCTGCTTCCACGGGTGGGTTGAAACTGGAGATCTCGGCGAGTGCCGACAGGGGTAGGACATGGACTGTCCTTTCTGCCATTTCGGACCCGGGCCGTGACCTGGACAATGCGCAGCTCATCGAGGCTCCTGATGGAGCCATTTTACTGTCCTGCCGTAGCGTACGCTGGCAGGAGTCCTATATACTCAGGGTGTATAGGAGCGGAGACAAGGGGCTGCATTGGGAAAAGTGGAGCGTTATCGACTCGACAGCAGGCGCTCCGGGCGCTCTGGGACATCCGGATAAAGGGATCTACGAACCTCATTTTTATTATCTCTCCGACGGCAGGCTGGCGGTGCAATATGCCAATGAAAAGCATGTTGTGGAAAATCCTTCTTACTCACAAATCATCTCAGAAAAGATATCTTCGGACCAAGGACGTACATGGGGACCTGAGATCTGGGTGGCCTATGAGCCGGGGCATCCTGCCTCGCGGCCTGGAATGCCTGTCTGGACAAGGATGGTGAATGGTCAATACATTTCGGTATATGAGATCTGCGGTCCGGAGAAATGTAATGTATATTATAAGATCAGTTCTGACGGCGTTGAATGGCCGGTGGGATTGGGGACGCCCATTCCGGACCAACTGGGTGGGCCTTTTGTGCTTGGGCTGACGGATGGAAGGCTGGTGGTAACATCCAACAGCAATCATTTTTCCATCAGCGATGATCTTGGAAAGACCTGGAGAACGGTGGTGAGTCCATGGCAGCAAATGCTGTGGGGGTCTTTATATCAGGCGGGCGGGGGGCGGATCATTTCCGTGAATTCGGCGAGGCGACCTGAGGGAGGCAATAATATCCAGCTGGCCGTGGGGGAGATGCCCTGATCCGGTGACGAAGGGGCCGGATTGTTGAGACTGTGGCGAAGTGACCAGCCTGTTCAGAGAACAAAAAAACTATCGACATGA
>Ga0207667_10002147_pt1 | contig 24709 bp, 22 predicted proteins | sample KBSCornC52_FD_184301 | JGI IMG/M metagenome (GOLD analysis project Ga0207667, IMG submission 184301) | Corn rhizosphere microbial communities from Kellogg Biological Station, Michigan, USA - KBS Corn C5-2 (SPAdes) (version 2) | ecosystem: Host-associated > Plants > Roots > Rhizosphere > Soil ...
AATTTATGCACCGCAGAAAGAAAGACCCCAAACAAGTTAAGAAATACTTTCATCATCCAAAGGTCAGGTACGCCGCGTGAGGGTGATACTATTTATTGACCCCAGTAATAATACAGGAGGCTGCTCACTTTGTATACATCCGCCACGGATCGCTTTTGCTACATGAACGCGTCGCGCAATTCTTCCGTATATTAATCTGCGTGAAAAATGTACGCAATTATCAACGGATCAGCAGCACCGAGCCCTTTCTTTCCAGAAACTGACCATTCAAGACAATGCCCGCCGCCGTCCAGACATATGTTCCGGATGGTTGGGGTTCGCCGTTGATCGTGCCGTCCCAACCCTGGGATGGGTTTTCGGTATAGAAGATGCGCCCGCCCCAGCGGTTATAGATGGCGAAGTAGCGGAGCTGGCGGATGCCGTAGGGAATCACCTTCAAGATGTCGTTGTGGCCGTCGCCATTGGGCGTGAAAGCGTTGGGTAAGAAGAGACCGATCGCGTAGTAGACCTTTACATTGAGCGTAGCGGTCGCCTCGCAGCCGGCGGGTGTTTGTGCATTGACGGTATAGATAGTGGAGGTGGTTAGCGTGGTAATCGGGTTGGCAATCGAGGGGTTGTTTAGGCCGTCGGCTGGGGTCCAGTTGTAACTTGTGAAGCCACTGTTGTTGATGTCGACAGCCTGGAGTTGAAGGGGTTGGCCGGTAAGTACCGAGGTATCGTTGCCAGCGGTGAGCGCGGCGGGCGGAGTAACGTGGACGGTGACGGTTGCGGGTTGAAGAGAGGTGCAATTGTTGGCATCGGTCACAGAGAGCTGATAGGTGACGGTTTGGTCAGGCTTTTCGACGATGGGGTCCGAAATCGAGGGGTTGTTTAAACCGGCAGCTGGGGACCAGTTGTAAGATATGCCGCCGGAACCGTCGAGGTGTACGGATTTGCCATAACAGACGGTGGTATCCTGACCGGCGTTGGGTATAGGTGCAGGGTTGACGGTAATGGTGACGGAGGCCTGCTTTTGACAGGAGCCCCAGGTGGCCGTGCAGGTATAGTTGGTGGTCGTAGCCGGGTTCGCAGCAGGTTGAAGAATGGCGGAATTGCTTAGCCCGGCAGTGGGTGACCAAGTGAAGTCGGCGCCGTTTGAGGTCGCCGAAATATTTGTGGAGTTGCCCTGGCAGATGGTGACGGCGTTTCCGGGATCTAAAGTGAGGTTGTTGATAAGAGCAACAGTGGCTGGTGAACTCACTGTGCAGCCGAGAGCGTCCTTCAACCAAGCCGTATACGATCCCGAGACCAAATTGAATTTGTTGGCGGATTGGTAGTTAATGCCATCCAGGCTGTAATTGTAGGGTGCAGTCCCGCCGGATCCCTGAATCGTAAGACCGCCGCCGGTATTATCGCAGCCTGCCGGTTGGATGTTGACCGTCATAGTGGGACCAGAGGCATTCGTAATAGTAATGGGCGTAGCCGCGGTGTTGCTTGTGCCATCTTTAACGGTAAGGGTATAATTGCCAGCCGCGAGACCCAGGAAGATACCAGAGGCCTGGAAATTCACACCATCGAGCGAATAGGCGTAAGGCGGCTCGCCACCTGCGCCGGCAGCGGCGATACTTCCATTCGGATTGCCGCACTCTGCGCCGAAGGGGACTCCCGATACCGAAAGGCACCAGGCAATAATGGTCACTGTAGTAGTGCTTTTGTATCCCAATGCGTCTTTGATCGTCACGGTATAATTGCCGGAGGACAGACCGGTGAATGTGGCGCCGGATTGGAAATTTGTTCCATCGATCGAAAATTGATAAGGGCGGGTTCCTTTTTGACCCGTTGCCGTTATGGTCCCGTTGTGCTGGTTGCAGACGTCGTTGGTTGTGGAGGCACTGACGATGGGGCATTTATTAAATACGGTAGCGGTCGCTGAGGACGTGATCCCCGCGACATCTTTTACGGTTACGTTGTAAGATCCCGATGCGAGCCCGGTGAATGTATTGCTCGATTGGTAATTGATCCCATCCAAGCTATAACTGTAAGGAGGATATCCACTACTCGCAAGCACCTGGAAACCGCCATCGGTCTGGCCACAGGAGGCGTCGATGCTGATATAGTCGATCTTCACGTAACAATATTTTTCGCAAACGCCGGAAGAGACATCGATCCTTGTTCCTTCTTTCAGGTAAAACTGGTAAAGGCCGGGAGCTATCCCAAGGCTATCATATGCGTAGACATTATAAGCAAAATTAGCGATTGGTGGTATCTGCCGATAGTGGACCCCATCCAGAGAAAAGCTATCTACGGCGGTATAGGAATAGATAGTTATAGCAACGGAACCCGTATTCATGCAGGATGCGGTGAATCCCGGCGAGCTCCCGGGATAAAGGAGGCAATTTGAAGCCGATAAAAGAACATCGGGGGAGTAGTTTGACGTGGGATTTACGCTGAGTCGTGCAAGCTGCCCATTTGCATCCTTTATGAGGATCTCATAGGCTCCCTGGGTCAGGTTGCCAAATACGTTGTTCGACGAGAAGGTATAGCCGCCATCGATGCTGTAGGTGTACGGAGGCGTACCGCCGGTACCCATGAGTGTGAATGCAGCATCGGCTGTATTGCATCCGGATGGTTGGTTGATTCCCGAAATGGAGACGGCAGGTTGCGGGTATATATTACTAATAGTAACTGTGATGCTGGCCTGTTGCCCGGTGGCATCCGTAGCCACTACGGTATAAGTGCCGGCGGGAAGTTCGGGAAAATAGCCGTTGTTTAGCGTGTATATTGGGCTAATGCTGAAGGTATATGGAGCGGTTCCGCCCGTCGCGGCTGCGTTGATGGCTCCGTTGTAGATAATGGCGGGACCAACGTTACGAGCCGGTCCTGTTACATTCGTTACTGTCGCAGTTACGGTCATGCCCGCCCACGCTTTATAGCTGGGACCGGCAGTAAAAAGCAAGATGCAAGCGCCGAGGATCAGGTTCGATAAGATATAAGTCGTCGTCAAAGTACAAGGCAGTCTTGGTACTGTTAAGATAGTAATATCCGCAATCGGTTGCAAGGAATTTAACGAAAATTGACGGCTGTCGACCCGTCGTCTCCACCGGGATGGGCATAGAAAGCCCGCGCAAGCGGTCAAACAGAGAAATCGCCTAGACCTACCATGCCAACGATACCTTTTAGGCAATTGTCGACCAAGCCAATGGAACAAATAAGCCGTTAGCAAGGGCGAGCTGATCCCCCTCCCTCCTCCGGCAGGTGCTTGCGTTTCTTTTCGAGTTTGAGGACTTCGGATTCGAGGTACATAGCGCGGGTGCGGCCGCGGACGAGCTGGGGATGGATGATGCCCGCGTTGATCGCCTTTAGGAAAGTGGCATTGCTGACGCCGGAGATTTTCAGGGCGCCCTCTTTGGTCAGAAGCTGGTCCTGTTGCAGCTCTTCTTTGATGATTGCCCGAAGTTGCTCGTAGAATTCTGTCGGGGTGATGCCGTGGAGGAGAATCGAACCGGGCAAAAGTTCGGTTGGCGACTTGCGGTCGTACATAAAATCTTTTTTATAGTTGAATTTGGGCTGGATCGGGCGGCGCTTTGAATTTCTCTTTTTTGCCGGTGATGAGTTCAAGGGCCCGGTTTGCATAGTTGAAGTCGTCGCACCATTTTACGCAGCGGCGTTTGAGGCCGGGTTCGAGGTATTTGCCGAGCATCGCTTTGGTGAGGCTTATTACGGCATCATAGTTCTTGTTCTTGATTTCTGCATAAACCAGGTTTTTCAGGCTGTCATAGCTCTTTTGTTTTTTTGGACATATTGGACAAGGTGAAGGCGAAGCTGTGACAAAACGATGCTTCCCCCATCCTACCGCTCTTTTACTTCCATCTGGCAATAAAACATCTGCTGATGTAGCGGCCGGAATATCTATTTGCAGCTTTATTCGCTTTCCGGTAACCTTCCAGCTACGTTCAATTTTTCCGTACGAGCAGACGTACCACGCTTTTACCCAACGCAGACCGCCCCCGACATGGGGATGAATACTAATCTTTTTGTATCCTGGCGATGCGGGGGAGATGCCGGTAAGGTAGCGATAGAGAAAGTTGCCGACGGCGCCGTAGGCGTAATGGTTCAGGCTACAGGTATCGAAGCTGCCGTCTGAGCAGATAGCGTCCCATTTTTCCCAGATCGTCGTGGCGCCTTTGGTGATCGGGTAGAGCCAGGAGGGGAGGGTTTTTTGGGTAAGGAGGGTGAAGGCGAGGCTGTCGTAGCCGAAGTGGAACAGAACGGGTAACAGGTAAGGGGTGCCGAGGAAGCCGGTAGCGAGGTGGTCGTTATTCTCATGGATTTTTCGAGCCAGTTCAGCCGCTGCATTGGGCCTTAAACTATCCGGCAACAGATCAAACGCTAAGGCTAATGCGTAGGCGGTTTGGGTAGACGTTGCGCGCGTTTGACCGTTTACAATGTATTCATTTAAAAAGGCAGTCTTAACTGAGTCGAGCAGCGTGAGATAGGTGATTGCGTCGGAAGATTTGTTTAAAACAGCAGCCGATTTTTGCAGGAGGTCGACGGAATGGGCGAAATAGCACTGATCGATGTAGGGCAGGCTTGTTGAATCGCCTTGCGGGTACCAGTCACCGTAGCCGCGGGCTTTCCAGAGATAATTCGGGCTTTTGGATTGAATATAGTGGACCCAACCGGTCATGCTGGTATAACAGTCCCGCAGGATCGCTGTATCGCCATAGACATGGTAAAGGGTCCAGGGGATGATCGTCGCCGCGTCTCCCCAGCCGGCCACACCGTTTTTGATGGAATCGTTCAGGTGATAGAGCCGGGTCATGCTGCTGAAAGGCGAGGAGGAGGGCATCACTGTGCTGGGCGGTGGGCATCTCCCACAAACGTACAAAGATTTTCAAAAATCGGGAGACCCTGGTGCGATCTGAAGGCGTTCAGGGGCTGGGATGAAATAATTGGGGTGCTGCCCGCCAGTTCTTCGAAATCCGGGTTAGCGGCTATCTGCTACAAGATTTTTCGGAAAAAAGAGATTCCACTCATCGGAATAAACCGGGTCGGCCATTTCATAGTCCAGGTAGAAGGTGTAATCCATCCCCTTCTTTTTTAGTTTGTCCAATTCCTTCCTGTCACTAAATCCAGCGAGGGACAAATAAAATCCTATGCTTTGGTGATAGGGGTATTTGTAAGGCAGTTTGTCGAGCAACTTGACCAGCGTGCCGATGCTGAAGCTTGTGATCGCCTTTTTATAGATATTCAAAACGTTACCCGCTCCCCCTCCGTAGGCCGGTCGAACGGTCAGATCGATGAGTGTCCTTTCGATGCCGGTCAGAGAAAAATATCTCCGTTGTTCGATCCCTGCCCCGTCCGCAGGCGAGCCGCTCAGCAGCAGAAAATGTTTCGTTTTCCACTGCATTTTAGCACCGGACTGTCTCTGTGGTTTTTGAAACGCAATGTCAATATTTTCCTGCTCCAGTTCATCGTAGCCGGCTTCTCTTTCCCGCCCCTCGGTAGAAATACAAATAAGGTCGGGCTCGCTCTCTACGAGTTCATGTATAAATGCAGCAGCGAGATGGGAGAGATAGCCGTTGCGCTGAAGGGAGCAGCCGATCTCGTAAGGTGAAGGTTGGCTGCGGGTCAAATACCTTTTCATACTGCGTCGTTGCCCTTCGATCACGATCTGCTGTATCATTCTGTTATCGACCATGTATTGGAGGTATATTTCGGTGGCGGTGTCCAAAGGATCGTTGACGGCTTTGGCATAATCCTCGATCAGTTGGGAGATCTCTGGTCCCGAATAAACGCTTTTGGAGAGTGTGGCCAGGTATCGTGGCAGCTTTTGAACAAGTGGTGTCCGTGGGGCCATACTACGGATCGCTTTTGAGCACATTTTCAAATTTTGAACTGGTCGGATTTCAGCCGTTATCGTTTAAATTTTTTTAATCTAAATTATCGGCAATTTACTATTTTTTTGCCATAAATTTAGAAACTATCTTTTCCAATCATCGGCAATATTTTAGATTTATTGCCAATAATTTAATACCTTTATGGAAAGTGCACAGCCATCAGCGACCTGCAAATTGACGCATTAAAGGAAACTTTTGCCGTAAACAGCGAGTTTACGACCGCGGATCTGCTTGCCTTTTACCGGCAGTTCGAGCCAAAACTCCCCAGATCGACCGTTAATTGGAGAGCGTATGAGCTTGTCAGATCGGGCATGATCGAACGAACGGGGAGGGGGAGGTTTACGGTCGGACCCGGCGTTGCGTTCAATCCCCCGATCACTCCATCACTCAAACGGCTCAGCGCAAAAATCAAGACTACATTTCCCTACATCACCTATTGCGTTTGGGAAACGGACATGGTCAGGAGCTTTCAGCAACATCTGCCTGGCGCTAAATTCATCCTGATCGACGTGGAAAAAGACTCCACGCAAGCGGTTTTTGATTACTTGCATGACCGTTCCGATCACGTGTGGCTGAAACCCGACAACAAGACGATGGACCGCTATATCCTGTCCGGTAACATAGGACCGCGCAGGGAAAATCTAGTTGTCAGACAACTCATCACCGAAGCTCCCATTCAGACGTGTTTTGCGGTTCCTACCGTCACGCTGGAAAAAATGCTGGCCGATCTTTTCGCAGATGGCGAATTTGGATACCTGCAGGGACAGGAACTCCTCGTCGTCTTTCAAAACGCCTGGGACCGCTATTCCATCAATACGAGTAAACTGCTCCGTTACGCGGCCCGAAAAGGGCAACGGCAGGAGATACAGGAATTCCTGGAAACAAATAATTTTGCCAAAAAAAATCTTACCCGCCGTGATCTCGAAGAGCACCCTTAGCCCCGAATGGCTCCGTCAGGCGTCAAAAGACAATAACCGCGCAGATCCGATCCTCGTAGAAAAAGTGATCCGGGCGCTGCTATTGTTGGAAGGCTTGGCCGCCAGTAAACTGTCTTTTGTATTTAAAGGCGGCACGGCGCTCATGCTGCATCTGCAGTCCTCCAGGCGGCTGTCCATCGATATCGATATCATCATGGCCGAAACCAGCGACCTGCAAGCCATTTTTGACCAGGTGGCCGTCGCGCAGGGATTTACCCGGGTGGCCGAGCACGAAAGGACAGCCGGCTACGGTATCCACAAGGCCCATTATAAATTCTATTACCTGCCGCTGTACAAAACGATTCAGGCGGAGGAATACATTTTACTCGATATCCTGTTCGAGGAAGCAAAATATTCGAGCTTGGTCGACTTGCCCATCCATTCGCCCTTCGTGATGCAGGATGGGGCGCCGCTAACGGTCACTACCGCCTCGCTGAATGATCTGCTCGGCGATAAACTAACGGCCTTCGCGCCCTACACTACCGGCATTCCGTACACAAAGGCCGGAATCAGCCGGACCATGGAGATCCTCAAACAACTCTATGACATTGGCTATTTGTATGAGGTGTCCGATCACCCCGAAACCGTCGCGGCCACCTTTGAACGGTTTGCACTCACCGAGTTAGGCTACCGGGGTCTTGAACAGGACATTGTGGCCGTGCTCGATGACATTTACCATACCGCCCTGCATATCTGCACCAGGGGTAAAGAAGGCAGGGGTGATTTCGAAGCGATCCAACAAGGATTACAACAGATCAAGGCATACATCTTTTCGGAAGCCTATACCATAGAAAAGGCAATCGCCCATGCAGCGAAAGCAGCCTACCTTTCTGTGCTCATCCGCCGCCGCGTCCCTGAGATGCCGCGGTTCACCGGTCCGCTTATGATGGCCGACTGGATGATCGAGCAGCCCTTCCCTACCCGGCTGAACAAATTAAAAAAATCAAACCCGGAAGCCTTCTTTTACTGGTACCAGATCTACTCGCTGGGCTGAACTTAGCTCCCGGGGTCCGTAGGCATCCCGACCCTTCCAAAAAAATCCGTGTTTTTCCGGTTTTTTTTCTGCAACCCATTGGTTAAGTTGTTGCTTTATCTGTATATGTTATAGCGCGTTACCTGCACTCAATGCCTGAAAAAGAAAAAATACCGATAGCGATTTACCAGTTGGATCGCACGTTGTACGAAGGAAGCCCCTTTGCCGACATCGTGACCGATGTGGCCCGAAAGATAAATGAAAAGCAGCCCGGACGGACCTGGGAACCCCAGCCGGTGAATACGACTGATTATCGGAATCGGGTGATGGTGTATTCGCTCAGGAATAGATTTCCTCCAGGCTGGCGGAAGTTCCTGACTCCGGCGTTGGCGAGAGACGCTTCATTGCGGACAAGTATTAACGTCATGTTCGGGTTTATCTGCTTTATCCACAACGATCCGGAGATTTTTGTGGTGACGGGAGGAATGGGGTCATTCCAGGCAATAGATATGCACGTCAACCAGCATTTCGGTCTGGATGTTCTGGTACGGATCATTCAGAAAAGCAGCCCTGTCATCAAGGGGATCGGGGACAGGGGCGTCACCGGTGTGCTGCTCGGGCAAAGCCGGCATTTTCGAGAGGATCAGCGCTTATCAAATGAGGATGCGTTTGGGCGGATTTACAAAGAAGTGAAAGCCGATCTGCAGCAAAGAATTCTAGTCAGGGATTTCCGTTTCACGCCGGCCAGCCTGAGCAAAATCAAAGCCGGTTGTCTTGCTAAAACCTCCTTCAAAATCAATAAGTCGATAAGTTTCGCCGAGCTGATTAACCTTACAACTTCGTTTACGAACATTCTCAACCGGCCACCAAACTTTGCGCTGAACAAAGTGCTCTTAATCGACAAAAGGAAAAAGCAAAATCATGCCCTGCTGGAGGAATTGAAGGAGCACTTCGTGCAAATGCTATACGAGCAGCATCGGGCCGGCCGGACTTTCGATGTCGACCTTTTGAACAAGGACTACGAAACCTACTTTGACGCCAATACCTACGAATTGGAATTGAATGCTGACGATGTGGCCGTGTTCGATGATCCACCGTCTTTGCAGGAAGTGATCAACGAGTTGCGGAGGTACGACAGTCTTTTCGACGCTGATGTCACTGGGTTCAAGCACAGTGTACTTCTGAAGAATTTAAGTGCGATTCCAGAGGATGACGACGCTCTAACGGATACGGTCTTAAAGCAGTTGCATGGAGAAATGGCATACAGCGGGAAGCACTATTTTTACGTGGCCGAGGACTGGTATGAAGTGCATCCCACGTTCATTGCCGATCTCAACCGGGAATGCGAGAGTATTATTTCAGAGTGTTGGGATGACACACTAATAACGGAGATCTTTGACGGGAGGGAAGAAGGGGATTACAACCGCAAGTTCCTGAATCAGCCGGGATGGGTGGTACTGGATACGGTTACTCCGGAGCATATTGAACTATGCGATCTCCTCCATCACCGGCCAGACCGACTTTGCCTCGTGCATGTGAAACAGGGCTTTGACAATTCGCTGCGGGACCTGACGGCGCAGATCAAGATTGCGGCCAACCGGCTGCATGAGGACAGCCGGGACAACTATCGTTTCGTGGACAGTGTCGAACGGCTTGCCCGGACAAGAAGTTCGAGCGGCAGTGCGGAGTCCCGCAGCCTGGGCACCCAAACTTTTCCTCCAGGAGGGCTTTCTCCTTTATTTCGAGGAGTGAACACCCGCAATATCCATTTTTGTTTGGCGGTCGTAGACACGAACACCACGGAGCGGCCCCTGAATGGGAGCCTGAGCGCTTTTCATTCGAACATCGCGAAATATTTTCTAATTCAGCTCTATCGGGAGGTCATTGCGCTGAGATACGATTTTAAAATTATTCAAGTGCGAAGGCCCTGAATTATTTTTCGATCATTTTGAACCGCTTAACTTTGATTAAACATCCTCTCTTGTATGCCAAATCGGAAAGAGCACGCAAAAATCGGCGCCTGGACAGGGGCTATTACAGCTACACTACTCAACCTTGCTGCCCAGGCGCAGCGTAAACAGTTAGATCCAAATTACCAAATCAATTGGTTGGAATCGGCGGTGGTCGGAACCGCCGGATATTTTGCGGGACGCGTTGGAGGGCAACTGCCGGATATTTTTGAGCCGGCGTATCATCCAGGACACCGAAATTTTTTTCATAGCGGGGCGTTTGGAATATTGGCGATGACCATGGCGAAGAAGATAAATGACAATCCGACTGTTTCAGATGGGGTAAAACTGGTCCTAAACGCCAGCACTTTGGCGTATGTATCGCATTTGGTGATGGACGGAGACACGCCTGCGGGGGTTCCGGTGCTATTCAAGTATTAAATACGTTAATTCAACCTTCGCAAACCGGCTTCGCGTGCACCGGTCAATCGATATGGAAGGCCACAAACAGGGTATGGACTATCAGGAAGCCATTTCTCAATTAAAGAACCTTGATCTTCGAACCTACCCGCATGAGGAAGTGAAAAACCTCATCCGGATGTTCGGGAAATTCGGAGTAATCCAAATGATCCTGCACCCAGGAAAGTCGATCATTCGGGCCAGACCCATGAATCCAGGGGATAAATTCAATACCCGGGCTTCGTTGTCCTACAAGCCGGCCGAATATAATAAGAGTTATCAACGGGCCAGTACGCCGCTGCAAACCATGTTTTATGGCAGCGACATCCCAATAGATCTGCCGCGTGAGGAACGGGTAAACGCCAGAATCGTAAGCGCGCTTGAAACCTGTGATCTTCTTCGCGATCATGTATGCGAGGGAGAGCAACTGGTAACGTTTAGCAAATGGGTGGTGAAGGATGATATTCCGCTGATAGCCATTTGTTACCACAAAGATTTTGTCAATAAAAGCCTGCATACAAAGGACTTGTATGATGCCTATTTGCGTGACTCACACGGTTTGGATGCCGACACACGGAGAAGGTCGGTCGCGGTGACCGAATACCTGGCCGGGGAATTCGCGAAAAAGGAGATCAGCCATGACTACGAGTACCTGGTGTCGGCGGTATTCGCAGAGACTTGTCTACGGAATGGTATGGCCGGCGTCTACTACCCCAGCGTCCGGGCAGACGCCAAGGGATATAATGTAGCCATTGCGCCGGAATTTGTAGATAAACGCCTCCGACTGGTGGCGGCGGGGGAATGTACGATCTATAAACGAGGGGATTACACCATTGGCGACAATGACACGTTGTGCATGGTCGAAGACGATTCACGGCCGTTTGAATTCATCCCGGTGCCACGGCAATATCACATGGGCCGGGAAAATGTGATGAAGGAGTTCGACCGACGGATGTCGGAGCGGTAATCCCGGAGTCTTTGCCTGAGGCGTGTTGGACCCAGCCGAGGGCAGTGCGCCATTCTTTGGGATTTGGCTGGACGCCGTCAAAGTCAAGGGTGACCGGCAGGGGAAATGTACCCGTTCTTTGCCAGCGCCTCTAGGGAATCTTCCTGTTGATGCAGGAAAGCTTTTTTATGTGCCAGATCCCTAATTGCAAGCTGAGCGTATCGTACCTCCTCCCACCGTGGAGTCCCCGGAGTACTTCGGCCAGCACGAGGCTCGCCGTAACTGTTCCAACGAAGGCAGTAGAAATAGCCGTTGATGCCAGCGTCTCTGCCACCACGCCACAAGCCAGATGCTTGTCCGTAAACGCTTCGAGTACATGCGGACGCTTGTCAATTCCTCGGCGTCTCGGCGCCAACCCTTAAAAAATTCGTCGACCAGTCGCTCATCCGTCGCCATGATCTGGGAGGCAAAAAAAAGGTCTTTTACCGATCCGAACTGGAGGAAGATATCAAGCGGCTGCAATTGCAGAACAAGCTAACCCTTTAGGGTATGTGTCTGTAAATAGCGGTCTACATAGCCATCGACGGAAAACGCGGAACTGGGCTTCTGGCTCTTTATCCAGTCCAGGATCTCGCTTCTTTTGAATTTGATCGACTTTCCCATCTTGACGTGTGGCAATTCATCCTTCGCACATTTGGTGTAGACGGCCTGAGGGGTGCACTGCAAGAGACGAGCCACCTCTTTGGCGGAAATGATCTGACCCTGATCGGCTGAATGGTCTGATCCAGGCGCTTTCGGTTGATTCGCGGAAAGCAACTGCTTTATCTCCCGCAGCTGCGCCTCTATGCTGTCCAGTCTCCTTATGATGGTGTCGTCCTTCATTTATTAGTTAAGTAGCGTTGAAATCGTTTTGTTCGCCGCCCGAACGCGGTTCGTATCGGGCACTTTCGCATAAATTTGTGTCGTCTTCACATCTTTGTGGTTAAGCATCTTGCTTACGATGTACAGATCCTCTCCCTTCTCGATCAGGTCGGTTGCATATTTGTGCCGCCAATTATGAAACTTCGCCTTTTCTTCCAAACCTACCTGGCCAAACCATTTTTTCAGGCCTGCTCTTGTCCGGTGATAGTCGAGTCCTTCAAATATCCACTTTTCTCCAGCCCCTTTTTCGCCCAGAATCGCCACTGCCTGATGGCTAATGAAATGTTTGAACGACCGGCCTGGCTTTGGATCGACAAAGTGCACATACCAGCTATCCAGTCGCTTGGAATAGTGGAGATTCTTCCATTGCAATATCTTTAGGGCGCTGAACCGGAAACCGGTCAAAAGCGCAAAAATCGATGATCGGAAAACCAAACCGTCATCGATCGGATTGTCTAATAACAGCTGTAGTTCATCATCATCCAAAATTTGCCGAAAGGTCTCTACATTGCTTATACGATTAACCCTTGCCGTGTAGTCTTCTGGGAAGTATTTATCGAGGAATGCCTGCTTGACGATCAACGCGAACTTATCATAATAGGATGCTGCAGTGTTTTGTGCTAGCTTTACCGAATCGGATTTGATCGAACGGGCCGACAGCAAGTATTCTTTGAACTGTCTTAGGAATATCTCATCGATGTGCCGGAATTTGACATGTTTGCCCTGCCACCGCTCGAGATATTTCACTGAAAATTGTCGGCATAGGTGAAAAAATCAGCTTCCAGCGCATCATGGTTAAAGAGGCCGTTTGCATCAAGCATCAATCCCTTCATTCGCTTAATGTAGATTTTTTCTGCAATTTCGCGGTGTAGGTCGTTTTCCTGCTTTTGCAAGGGAGTGACAGGATCGGTGTATACATAAAGTTTTAAGTGCTCACGGCGGGTATACTTTTGTAGTTGCGGACTCCATACGGCCGGATAATAATCGATGTATAAACTTTCGCGTCCATCCTTTAGTTTCTTTGAACGTAGTGTGCCTCTCATAAATTTCCGTATTTGTCTGTTAGGTATTGAAGTACCCGTTCTTTATTGAAGAGCAATTTTCCGCCAACCTTCAATCGGGGAAAGCCATCTTGCTGCATCAATCGAAATAACGAAGCCCTGCTTATACCTGTAGCCGCTGACAACGTTTTGATGTTGATCAAATCTTGGGATACAGCCCCTTGATTGGCCACCGGAACAGGATTTGGGCTTTGAAGTTTCTCTTTGGTTTGTTCGCTCGCCAATTCGACTTTTTGCTGTCGCTGTTTCCATTTATAATATTTCTTCGCGCACTCGTCGGAGCAGCAGCGGCTAACAGTCTTCTTTGCGATGAAGACCTTTCCGCATTGTTCACAGACCTTTTTTATTCTCATGTTGCTGCTCATAGATAGGGCTGCTTCTCGATATAAACATCAACTAGTCGCAATTAGTCCGAATTGGTATCAACTAGTATCAAATAGTCTCATTATTTCACCAAATGGAACCAAAAACTGTATCGTTTTGAATCCTCTTTTAAAGATACAACTGGGTTTCAAAACTACAATAAATGATGTGAAAAAGTAGCAAATTTATTTTGCTGTAATCCTTTATAGGACTATATTACAGAAGAGTGAGAAAATTAAAGAAAGTATAAGAAAGGGACTACTTCCCAATACAAAACTTCGAAAAAATATAATCCAGCCTTTCCTCCGTCGTCACCTCTCCCGTTATCTCCCCTAACCAATGCAAACACACCCGGATATCCAGCGCCAACAGATCCCCCGGCAACAGATCATCCAGCCCCCGCCGAATTGTCGCCAGCGACGCCTCCACCATCTGCAGCGCATGATAATGCCTCGCATTCGTAACGATCGTCCCATCCCCGACACCCGTGGCGCCGGCCAGTACCTGGTCAACCAAGCGCTGTTTCAACAAATCGATATGCCGGCCGTCCCGCGCCGAGATCAGCAGTTCCGAAGGCCAACGTCCCGAGGCCGCCGCAGCCGCCGAACCATCGAGTCGATCCACTTTATTCCCGACTAACAAGAACGGTTTCCCTTTCGCCGTCAACTCATCCCGCACAGCGCCAACTGCCGCCGCCTCATCGGAACACACATCGAACAGATATACCACGATATCTGCCTGCTCCATTTTTTCCAAGCTCCTTCCCATCCCCATCTGCTCGATCACATCCGAGGAGTGTGCACGAATCCCTGCCGTATCGATCAACCGGAACAATATTCCATCGATATTCAATACCTCCTCGATCGTATCCCTTGTCGTACCCGCAATCTCCGACACGATCGCCCTATTCTCATTCAACAGCGCATTCAAAAGCGTCGACTTGCCCGCGTTCGGCCGACCCACAATAGCCACCGATACCCCATTACGGATCACATTCCCCAGGCGAAAAGATGCCAGTAGTGCCGAAGTCTCTTCCTCGGCCTCGGCAATCAAATGATACAGCTGCGTCCGATCCGCAAATTCTACGTCCTCCTGCGAAAAGTCCAGCTCCAGTTCGATCAGCGCGGAAAAGCTGACCAGCCTCTCCCTCAATTCCCTCAAGGCGCGGGAAAACCCGCCGCGAATCGCATGCAGAGCAGCCCGTGCGCTCGCCGAGGTCTGACTGGCGATGAGATCCCCGACCGCCTCAGCCTGGGCCAGATCAAGCTTGCCATTTAGAAACGCGCGCTGGGTGAATTCACCTGCCCGCGCCAACCGGGCCCCTTGCTGCAACAAAGCCTGTATCACCCTTTCCAAAACGACAGGGCTTCCATGACACGATATCTCCACCACGTCCTCACCGGTATAGCTCCTCGGAGCCCGGAATAGAGAAACGATCGCTTCATCCAGCTGTTCGTCCCCGTCCTTCAGTAATCCCAGGTGCATCGTATGCGACGGCTGACCGGCAAGGTCCTTACCCGTAAACAATCTGCCCACGACCCTCACGGCGCCCGGACCGCTCACACGGATCACCCCTATGGCGCCGATCCCCGACGGAGTGGCCAGCGCCACTATGGTGTCTCCCCAGCCTGTCAATTTCCCTAACATAGTACAAAGATAACTCCGCATCCAAATAAAAAGGACCCGCGCGGGGTCCTCTCTCCATAGACCGGTTCGACAAACTGCTCAGGAAACTCAAATCATAGAGTTGCGAACTTACTTACTAGTAAGTCAGAAAATTAAATACTTTAAAGTCAATGCATTACGACGGGCCGCAAAATTACCTTTTCAAAAGCATATATGCCGCGGCCCTCACTTATGGCCGCCGCCTTCACCTATGACCGCGGCCCTCACCTATGACCGCGGCCCTCACATCCGCTCAGCCGCCCATCGCACCCATAAACGTCGTTCCAAGACCTTGATCCCCCTAATTACTCCGATATCTTGAACGTGATCGGCTGTCTCTTATAGCTCTTCACATACCTCCCATTTTGCAACGCCGGCGTCCATTTACCGCTCTTCTTGATCACGCGAACAGCTTCCTCCCGTAATCCATCCTGCTCCGGGCCGCCAACTGCCTCGACATCGCTGACATTGCCCTCCTTATCCACGATGAACTGGACCATAACCGTCCCCTGGACCTCATCATTTACCGCTTGATCGGGATAGTGCATGTTCCTTCCGAGATAGCGGATCCAGGCTTGAATACCTCCGGGATACGATGATTCAATCTCCACTTTGTTGAAAATACCGTCATCATCCTCCTGTTTCTTCGGTGCTTCTACAACCCCCTTCCCCGCGGCATCGTTTACAGGCGGCGCCGTAATCCCCAAATCGTCCTTACCATCCGCATTCACCGTACCGATCTTCACCTTATCCAGCTCATCCTGCACTGGCGGCTTCTCATCCTCAGGCACCTTATCATTCGGCACGATCTTCGGCGGCGTAAATATCACCGTCTTTATCTGGGGTGCTTTCGGCGCAGGCGGAACAACCGGCGGCGGCGTTGGGTCGGGCGCTTTCAAAGCCGTCAGATCGATGTCCGCCACCTGCGGCGCCTCCGTCTTCTTCATCTTATGTTTCGCCACAAACCCGGTCAAAAACAACAACAATATCAACGAGCCCGTCACTGCCATCGCGCGGCCGAGCCGCCCATTGTATGTCTTGCGCAATTCATATGCGCCATACTCTTTGTTCCGCCCCTCGAACACGATGTCGAGGATGTCGGCGCTGAGGATCTTGTTCGATTCCATAATAATTGGTTTCTTAATAAGATTCCCCGCGCTCCCCATTCCATAACGCCAACGAACAAACGCAAAACAAAAAGGCCCCCGCCATCCGGCGGGGGCCTCACCTATTTTATTTCGCACTTAGCGCACTACTGCGCCTCCAGCTTGAACACGATCGGCTGCTTCTTATAGCTCTTCACCTGCCGTCCATTCTGAATAGCCGGCGTCCACTTACCGCTCTTCTTGATAACCCGCACAGCTTCATCACGCAACCCGCCATTTTCAGGACCGCTGATCGCCTGCACATCGCTCACATTCCCTTCCTTGTCGACAATGAACTGCACCACGACAGTACCCTGTATCTCATTATTCACCGCATCATCGGGATAACGCAGGTTCTTATTCAGATAACGAAGCCAGGCCGCCGATCCGCCAGGGAACGCCGACTCGATCTCCACCTTCGTAAAGGTCTTGTCATAGTCCTCATCATCCTTCTTCGGCGTCTCTACCACACCCTTACCCGCATCGCTGACAGGAGGAGCAGTGATACCTTCATCCTTGATACCCTCCTGGTTGACCGCACCGATCTTCGTGTCCTCCAGCTTCTCCTGCTCAGGTGGCTTCTCCTCGGGTTTCACTTCATTATCCTTCACGATCTTGGGAGGCGTGAACTTGGCCATCTCTACCTTCGGAGGCTCCACTTTGGGAGGCGGCGGTGGAGGCGGCAGCTCTTTCTTTTGCTCTTTAATATCTTCCAGCTGCACATCTTCGACCACCATCGCCTGTTTCTTGGGACCGCCATTCATGTTCGAAAGCAAGTGCCCAATGAACATCAACGCAATGATGACCGCAGTTCCTAACAACGCCTTCACCAGACGCTTGTTATAGGTCTTGCGCAACTCATAAGCACCGTACTCCTTGTTCTTGCCCTCGAAGATGATATCAAGGATGTCGGCGTTAAGTATTTTGTTGACTTCCATTTCAGTTATTTTTTAATATGATGCCGTCTGTTAAAGATTCCATAAATCCCACCGGGACTTATTTTATCCCATTGGCCTGCTCAGTCCTCTCGACGAACCCATACTCGACCGGCGAAATGTCCACAAGGGCATACCGCTTTACCTCGTCGATCGTCATCTCATCCAGCATGTCTACCGCATTCTTATAGGTAGCATCCTTGGTTGCCTTAATGACCACCATGAAATCCTTCGGATCGGTCCTCCGCTTCTTGTCCAGGATCACATCCCGGATCGCCTTGAAATTGGAACCCTGCAGCTTCGAAGGATCCGAGCCCTCATAATAATAGATCCGGTCATCCTTCGAAGGTATGACCGTCAGGACCGCAGACTCCTTCACCTTATTCTGCTCTTCCGGCTTATCGACATCCTTCGGCAGGAACAGCCTCATGGCCGTCGGCTGACTCATGGTCGTCGTAAAAATGAAGAACGTGATCAGCAGGAATCCCAGATCGCACATCGGAGTGAGATCCACACGGGTGGACAGCTTCTTTCCCTTTTTCACGCCGGGGCCTTTCTTATGACCACCGCCTTTACTCGAGGTATCCATTTCTGCCATGGTAAAATGCTTTTTTTAAAGTTACTAATTTTTTGTTCTTGTGCCTTCGCAATTAACTCTTTGAACCTTAACCATTTACTTCAATTCCTTTCAAAAAATTGCCGGGCCATCGGGCGCCCGCCGCCCACTTCTATTGCTCGGAGCTCTTGTTTCCTGACGTCTTCTGCTCCTTATCCAGCTCGGATCCCGGAGGCGGAAGCACCGGATTGGTGACCAGTTGGAACTTCATCTGATCATTCTTCTTCAGCGCTATGATCACCCCCTGGAACGTGGGATACTTGGCTGCATCGTCACCCTTCAAAAGGATATTCATCCGCTTGCCTTGAAAAGCCGTCACAGACGACCTGATCCAGTCGATCAGTTCATTATTCGTACTGTCCTGCGTCGGGATACCAGGCTGCTTGTAGTTTTTGATGTTTTCAGGATCGACATCCAGCAAATTCTTGAGACCCGTGAACGGAACCCCGATAAAAGCGCTGGGATTGTGCACGAAATGATCCTTTTCGGTTTTGGTCAGCTGTATCCCCTTGCGCTGGGCAATATCGTCGATGATGTCCTGCTTTTGATCGACATTTCCATCACTGACGCTGAAGTAGACTTTTCCGTCACGATCGATGGTGATCATGACTACATCCTTCTCAGGAGCGATCTTCGAAGACACCGAAGTAGGCGTCGTCACCGTCAAAGCCTCGGGGGGCTTGAACTTAGTCGCCAAAATGAAGAATGACAGCAGCAGAAAAGCGACATCGCACATCGCGGTCATGTCGACAGTCGTGCTCTTTCGTGGTATTTTAGCTCTTCCCATGGTAATTTTTTGTTTGATTGCCCGCCCTGCCTCCCGGCCACCGGCGGATCTTATTTTCTAACCCTAATGAGACCCCAAGGTTCCCATTTTCCACAAGGCGCCCGCATTTTTAACAATCCGTTTCCGGATTTCCGGTCCCGGAGCCGCGGCGCCCGCCTGCCTCAAAACTCCCGCCGCATCGCTACAGCGGTCCATTTCAAGGCGCCAACCCGTCCATTTCAAGGCGCAAGCCCGGCCAGCCACAGCCAGCCGCGCCGCCCCGCCTATTTGTAAAGCGAAGCAAAGCTCTGCGTCAGCGTAAACCCACTCTCATCGATGCCATAGGTGATACCGTCGATCTTGGTCGTAAAGACATTGTACATGATGATCGAAATAGCGGAAGTACCGATACCCAGGGCCGTATTGTACAGCGCCTCGGCAATACCTTGGGAAAGGTGCTGGGCAGCCTCACCTCCGCCAGCCTGACCGAGTGCGGAGAATGCACGGATCATACCGATAACAGTTCCGAGCAGACCCATCAGGGTAGCAACGCTGGCGATCGTCGACAGGAACACCAGGTTCTTTTCCAGCATCGGCAGTTCCAGCGAAGTAGCTTCTTCCACCTCTTTCTGGATAGCCAGGACCTTTTGGTCGGTGTCCAGCTCGGTCGTGATCATTTCTTTGTATTTGCGCAGACCCGCCTTCATCACATTCCCCACGGAACCCTTTTGCTTGTCGCACTCGGCGATGGCGGCGTCTACATTCTTGTTGGCGAGATGGTATTGCACTTTGCGGATAAACTCGGCGATATTGCCGTTCCCCGTCGCCTTGCTTACGGTCAGGAAACGCTCGATACAGAAAGTCACTACGGTCAGCAAAGCACCGATCAGGATCGGTACTATGATCCCCCCCTCATACATCTGGTAAAAACCACTCTTGGCTCCTTGTTGATCCGGCCAGAAACCACCGCTCAGATCGGGTTTGGTAAAATTCTGATCAGCCCCGATGATAAACCTCCAGATCAGGTATCCGCAGATAATACACACCAACGGTGCGACCCAGGAGATAGAATTACCTTTTTTCTTCGGTTGTACAGATGAGGTGCTCTTAGCTGCTGTCGCTGCAGTCGGTCTTGTTTCAGCCATGATCGTTTGTTTTAAGTGTTTTTAAAAAAAATTGAAGTATGTAATAGAAATAGTTAACGACTGTCCTTCAGACGAGCCGCCATGGACGGCTCCGAAGATTGTACAATTCTAAGGAAAAAAGCTTTTCGATAGACGATTTTGGATGGATTATCTTTACAAAGTGACACAAGATAAGGAATTTTCGTAAAGTCCAAATTCTTGTTATATCTAATATCCGCCCGCTTCCGGTTCATATTCGTACAAGTTGAAACAACCCGCCGCACACCCATTCCTTCCTACTCGAATCTTACCCCGCCTTTCTCATATCTTAGCGCCCTGCCGGCTTCAACCCTCCCTGCCATCGACTCATATCTTAGCGCCCCGATCCGCTGCGAACCTCCCTGCCTCTTACTCATATCTTAGCGCCTCGATCGGGTTCAGCCTCCCCGCCTTCCAGGCCGGATACAGACCTGCCAGCAGTCCTACGGCGCTGCACATGCCGACCCCTATCAGGACCCATAGCCAGGGCAACACAAAACTCGTCCCCAACACGATAGAGAAAACATTCCCCACGAGCACCCCCAGCACAACCCCGAAAGCGGCCCCCAGCAGGCTGATCAGTACGCTCTCCACCAGGTACTGCCGGCGGATATTCCGCTGCCGCCCGCCGACCGCCTTCATCAACCCGATCTCCTTCGTCCGTTCCGTCACCGCCACCAGCATCGTATTCATCAACCCGATCGCAGCCCCGAGCAGCGTGATCCCCCCGATGACGATCGCACTCCAGGTGATAAAGCCGAGGTTCTTCAGCAGCAACGCCACGAAACTGTCACTCTTATCGATATTGAAATTGTCCCCCTCCGTCACTTCCAGCCGCCGCACCGGCCGGAACACGCCCTCCGCCTGATCGATGGCCCCGTCGATCAGCCGCACATCCGGCACTTTCACCTGGATGTTAAAGGAAGCATTGGCATTGGTATTGAAGTAGTGCCGCACATTATTATAGGAGGTGATGATCACGTTGTCATAATTCATCCCGAAAGAGGACCCTTTCGATTCGAGCACCCCCACGACGCGGAACGGTATGTTATTGATGTTGATGAACTTCTCCAGCGGCGCCTCCGGGTTCTTCCCGAAAAAACGCCCCGCGATCGTCGACCCGATGATCGCAACATTCCGCCCGGTCTGCACATCCAGCACGTTCAGATTCCGGCCCGCCGCCAGGTTGAACCCATTCAGATCCACATAACTTGCGTCACCACCCACCACCCGGACATTGGGATTCGTCTTCCGGTCACCCACCGATACCACCGCATCCCCGGAACCGGGATACGTCAACCCCACCTCCGCCGGATATTGATAGCGGGCCACGAATGTCTCCGCCTGCAGCTTGGTGATCGGCACATTGGAGTTCGACTTCTTCTCCTTCAACCCCTTCCGGTGACTCTTCACGCCCCCATTGAAATTGAACCATTTCTTGTTGTGGATCGTAAACCCATTCGCCCCCATGGCGGAAAAGCTCTCGGTGAACTTTTGCTTCATCGCATCGATAGCGGTATTGATACCGACCAACGCCATGATCCCGAATGTGATAATGGCGATTGTAATGCCCGTCCGGATTCGGTTTCCCCGCAACGTCCGGTAAGCCAGCGAAATGATGTCAACGGTGTTCATGGCGAGTCAATGTCTTTTCAATGGTGCCATGCAGTCGTCGGTAAAACCTCCTCGTGTCATGGCGAGTCAATGTCTTTTCAATGGTGCCATGCAGTCGTCGGTAAAACCTCCTCGTGTCATGGCGAGTAGGGCAAGATAAGAAAAAATTGCGGAGCCGCGAGCCTTCCGGCGCACAACACCGCCCCGCGCACTTTCCCTTCCAGCGCACAACATATCCCTGGCGCAAACCGCTTTCGGGCGCCAGCCCCCTAATTAAGATGCAAACCCCGCGGATTTTACCAGGTATAGATAAATTTCGACAGCTGCCCCAGCAGGCTCTGGGGGAAGACCCCAAGCACGATCACCAGCGCCGCCAGCACCACCAGCAGCCCCTTGAACCCGACCCCCGGCTCGGCCTCGGTCGTACCGTCCCCATCCTTGAAGTACATGGCCTGAATGACCCGGAAATAGTAGTAGACGCTGACCGCCGCGCACAGTACCGAGAAGATAACCAGCCACAAAAAGTGACCGGTGGAGACGACAGACGCCAGCATGTAGTATTTAGCGAAGAACCCGCCGGTCAGCGGTATGCCCGCCAGCGAAAGCAAAAAGATCGTACAGGTGGCCGCGACGAGCGGCTGTTGCCGTGCAAGGCCGTTAAAGCCCTCATACGTATAATCCTTCATCCGGATCAGGATCGCAAAGATCCCGATCGTCGCGAGACTATAAGCCGCTGCATATAAAATGATCCCCTCCTTCGCCACGCCATTGAGGGCAAGCAACGCAAGCAGCATAAACCCAGCCTGGGCTATCGAAGAATAAGCCAGCATGCGCTTCACACTCTGCTGGAAGACTGCCGTAACATTCCCAATGAACAACGTTGCCGCCGCGATCAACGCCACGTACAGCTGCCACTGCGCCTGGCTTTCTCCAAAGGCCTCATCGAACAACCGGATCAACCCCACAAAGATCGACACCTTCACTATCGTCGCCATGAAAGAGGTGAACACCGTCGGCGCGCCATCATAAACATCCGGCGTCCAAAAGTGAAAGGGAGCCGCACTCACCTTGAACGCCATCGACACCAGCAGCAACAACAAACCCGCCATTGACAGCGGACCCACCGCGGCCGCCTTATTCCATAAGTCGTCGATAAAAAAGGTTCCGCTCGCACTCGCCCCATACAAAAAGGCGATCCCCAAAAGCATCAACCCCGTCGAGAACGACCCCATCAGGAAATATTTCAACGACGCCTCATTTCCTTTCAGATTCCGCTTCTCCGCACCCGTCAAAATATAAAGAGGAATTGAAATGATCTCGATCCCCAGGAACAACATCAGCAGCGTATTGAAGGTCGTGATGACCGCCACCCCGCACAACACAAAAAAGATCAGCGCAAAATATTCGGCCAGGTTGTTCCCCACCTTCTCCATATCCCGGCCCGACAACAACACCAGCAACAATGTGCTCCCGAACGCAATGCTGTTCCCCAACAATCCGAACGTATCGAAATACAACATCTTGTGCGTGTCGATGTGCACCCTCCAGACGCCCGACATATCGAGGTAATTGACGACGAGCAACAGCGCCAGCCCCAACACGGCAATATTCCGGACGGCAGTCTTGTTTTGCGTAAGAATGCCGCTGAACATCATCACGATTCCCCAGATGGCGGATATTAAAATTGCATTCATATTATATCTTATGTTGTCAGCGTCAGTTCCTTGATTTGGCATCCTTGCGACGCTCCGTTCATCTATTGCCTATCCGTGATCTACGGCCCGCGCCTTCGGCGCGGGCCTCCCCAACCTATTGCTTATACGTCATCGTTTTCAAAATAAACTCCGCACTCTCCTTCGTAAAATCCAACACCGGCCGCGGATACACCCCAACCACCACGATGATCACCACCAATACCACCAGCACGAACCGCTCGTTCATCTTGATATCGACCCCGCGCTCCGTCAACGCATTCGTCCCCCCATAGAATACCCTTTGTATCATATTAAGCATATAAACTGCCGAAAGGATCACGGCTACCATCGCTACCACCGCAAACACCACGTTGTACGCCGTCGCCGTCGAAGTAAACACACCGCTGAACATCAGGAACTCCCCGACAAACGCATTCGTCAGCGGCAACGCCACATTTGCCAAAGCCACGATCACCAATCCGATCGCCAATGCCGGCGCCTTCTGCGCCAACCCGCCCAGCTCGCTGATCTTCCGGGTACCAAACTGCCGCTCGATCAGATCCACGACTATCCACAACCCGAGGATATTGATACCATGCGAAAACATCTGGATCATCACTCCCTGTATCCCATTGGCGTCCGTTGCAAAAACCGCCAGACACATCAACCCCATATGCGCGATCGAACTATAGGCGACCAACCTTTTAAGATCGTCCATCCTGATGGCGATCAGGGACGCATAGATCATACCGATGACGCAGCAGGTGCTCACCGTATCACCCCAGGCCCAGGTGCCGACCGGCACCACCGGAGCCAGCCATCGGATCAACCCGAACACCCCCATCTTCACCATCACCGCACTCAATACCATGGTAACCGCCGTCGGCGACTGCTCATACGTGTCCGGCTGCCAGGTATGAAACGGCCACATCGGCATCTTGACCGCAAACGCCGCAAACATCACCCAGAACAACCACCCCTGATCCTTGCCCGTGATCGTATGCCCCATTTTATAGAACGACTGGAGCGAAAAACTGTGGTCAGGCGTATGCGCATAGATCCAGATGATGCCGATCAGCATCAACAGGCTCCCGACGAACGTATAGACAAAGAATTTAAAAGTAGCCTGTATCCGCCGCTCACCGCCCCATTGCGAAGAAAGAAAATAAACGGGTATCAGCGCGAGCTCCCAGAAGAAATAGAATAGCAACGCATCCATCGACACGAACACACCCAACAGACCCGCCTGCGACAACAACATCAACGCATAGAAATTCCAGGCCCGGCGATACTGATCCCGCCAGGTGGCGATAAAGATGACGGGGAAGCTGATCGAGGTCAACAACGCCAGTATCCCGCTCAACCCGTCCAGCCCTACCGTAAACCGGCTCCCCAGGTCGGGCAGCCACTCCACATCCGCATGCAGCAACGGACTATCCTTCTTGACGGCCAGCCCGATCACCATGACCACCAGTGTCGCCAGCGATGACAACAACGCCCAGCCCCGCGCCCCCTTTTCACTTCTGAAAAAGAAACCGACCAGACCGGTGACCAGCGGAATAGCAATAAGTAATACTGGGATC